>Ga0265798_10009765_pt1 | contig 11941 bp, 11 predicted proteins | sample P3T30metagenome_FD_192430 | JGI IMG/M metagenome (GOLD analysis project Ga0265798, IMG submission 192430) | Plant litter microbial communities from East Loma Ridge, Irvine, California - P3 T30 | ecosystem: Environmental > Terrestrial > Plant litter > Unclassified | place: USA: California... | reverse complement strand
GTGCGATACGGTGGCCACCATGCCGGTGCCGATCAGCAGCATCGCCAGCAGCAGCGGCGCCATGGTCCAGTGCAGCAGGCGCAGGGCCAGCGAAAAGTGTTGCGGGCTCATCGGGCGCCTCCCTGGGCGGCATGGAGCGCTGCCTGTTCGGCGCTGCGCTGGTTATAGGAGCGCGAATAGGCGCCGGCACGTGCGGCCAGCAGCGGATCGCTGGAGATCCGGATGCCTGTCGGCAGGATGGTCGGATCGAAGTTGACGTCGCGGCAGGGGCCGTCGTCCTGGGTACTGGCGCGTTCCAGCGTCAGCACGCCGGCATCGACTACCTTGCGGTCCTCGGGCCAGGCGCGGGTGGCGTCGTCTTCCGGATCGCCCGGCGCGGCCAGCTGCAGCTCCAGGCGCCAGCGCGCAGGCCCTTGCTGCAGGCGCGCGGCCAGGTCCTCCTGCAGCACGTTTGGATCGCCGGCCGCGGCCGGCGCCAGCGGCGCGGCGGGCGCTTCGGGCACCACCGACCAGCGCGCCAAATGAGTCGCGCCGGCCGCGTCGACCAGGCGGAAGGCATTGATGCTGTAAAAGCGTGTGCTGACGAAGGACGAGCTGCCAGGATGCGCCTTGACCCAGGCGCGGAAGGGCGCCGATTCCGGGTGGGCGTCGGCATACGCCTTCATGCGCGCGGGGTCGGGCTTGCCGGTCGCGGGATCGGGACGCGCGGCCAGCAGGCCGTCGTAGAAGCCCTGCGGCGTATTGGTCGCGAACACCGGGGTGCTGTTCATCCCGGTGCGCCATTGCGCGCCGTTCGGCAACTGGAACAGCAGGGCCAGGCTGCGCACCGGACTGCTCGCATCCGGCACGGCCGGGTTGCCGCCGGGGATGGCGAAGCGGCCGGTCACCGGGGTGCGCACGCGCGCGAACACGGCGGCGCTGGAATAGGCCGAGCCCAGGCCGCTGCCGTCGAAATACCCGGTCACGCACGTGCCCTTGGCGTGGTTGCGGCGCAGGCCCGGATGCACGCCGAAGTCGTCGTCGAAGCCTTTGACGATGCGCGCGGGCGTCAGGCGCTGCGGCGTCAGCCAGCCGGCGGCGTAGGCATAGCCGGCCGCCAGCACCGCGCCGGCGCCGGCGATGGCCAGCAGCGGCAGCGCCAGCGGCCTGCCCGCGGGGATGCCGAGGGCACGGCGCAGCAGGCCGGGCAGCCCGCCGCGGTGCTGGGAATCGGAAGCGTCGGGCATCGTATTCTCCGGTGTGGTCGTGGCGCCGATTCTAGGATGGCCACGGTGACGCCGCGATGGCTGCAATATGACGATGCTGTCATTTTTTCCGTTTCCGCGCCCCTGGAAGAAGGCAGAGAGCGGCCGCAAAAGCAAGGGGACGGCGCCTCGCGGCAGCCGTCCCCCTGTCTGGACCCGATGGCGCAGCTTGCTACTTCACGCCGCGCCAGCCGATGTCGCGCCGGTATTGCGCGCCATTGAAGTGGATCTTCTCGACCGTTTCGTAGGCCTGCTTCTGCGCCATCTTGACGCTGTCGCCCAACCCGACCACGCACAGCACGCGGCCGCCCGCCGTCTGCAGCGAACCGTCCACCAGCCTGGTGCCGGCGTGGAAGGTCACGCATTCCGGAGTTTCGGGCGGGATGCCGTCGACGATGTCGCCCTTGACCGGATTGTCCGGGTAGCCGGCGGCGGCCATCACCACGCCTACCGCGGTGCGGCGGTCCCATTCGAGTTCGACGGTGTCGAGCGTGCCGTTGCAGGCGTGTTCCAGCACGGTCACGAAGTCGCTCTTCAGGCGCGCCATGATCGGCTGGGTTTCCGGGTCGCCCATGCGGCAGTTGAATTCCAGCGTCTTCGGGTTGCCGGCGGCGTCGATCATCAGGCCGGCGTACAGGAAGCCGGTGTAGGGGATGCCGTCCTTCGACATGCCCTGGATGGTCGGGTTGATGATCTCGCGCATGACGCGCGCATGCATCGACGGGGTCACGATCGGGGCCGGGGAATAGGCGCCCATGCCGCCGGTGTTCGGGCCCTGGTCGTGGTCCTTCAGGCGCTTGTGGTCCTGGGAAGTCGCCAGGGCCAGCACGTTGCGGCCGTCGCACATGACGATGAAGGATGCTTCCTCGCCGGCCAGGAATTCCTCGATCACGATGCGCGCGCCGGCGTCGCCGAAGCGGTTATCCGACAGCATGTCGTCGACCGCCTGGTGGGCCTCTTCCAGCGACGTGGCGACCACCACGCCCTTGCCGGCGGCCAGGCCGTCGGCCTTGATCACGATCGGCGCGCCGTTGGCGTCGATGTAGGCGTGGGCCTGGGCCGCATCGGAGAAGGTCTGGTACTTCGCGGTCGGGATGCCGTGGCGTTCCATGAAGGACTTGGCGTAGTCCTTCGAGCTTTCCAGCTGGGCCGCCTCGCGGGTCGGGCCGAAGACCTTCAGGCCGCGCGCGCGGAAGATGTTGACGATGCCGGCCGCCAGCGGCGCTTCCGGACCCACCAGGGTCAGGGCGACGTGCTCGGCGACCACGAAGTCGGCCAGCGCGGCCGGGTCGCTGATGTCGATGTTGACCAGGCGCGCATCGCGCGCGGTGCCGCCGTTGCCCGGTGCAACGTACACCGTCTGGACGCGATCGGATTGGGCCAGTTTCCAGGCCAGGGCGTGTTCACGGCCACCAGAGCCGACTACCAGGATTTTCATGGATTGCTTCTTTGGCTTGGGTTGACTGCTTATTCTTCGATCACGGCGTTCGTGTAGACTTCCTGCACGTCGTCCAGGTTTTCCAGGGCGTCGAGCAGCTTCTGCATCTTTTGTGCGTCTTCGCCGGTGAACGCGGTTTCGGTGTCCGGTTTCATGATGACTTCCGCCGAATCGGCCTTGAAGCCGGCCGCTTCCAGCGCCTGCTTGACGCCGGCATAGGCGTTCGGGTCGCACAGCACCTCGAAGCCGCCTTCGTCGTCGGGAATCACATCGTCGGCGCCGGCTTCCAGCGCGGCTTCCATCAGCTTGTCTTCTTCCACGCCCGGCGCGAACAGGAACTGGCCGACGTGCTTGAACATGAAGGACACCGAACCCTCGGTACCCATATTGCCGCCGAACTTGCTGAAGGCGTGGCGCACTTCGGCCACGGTACGCACGCGGTTGTCGGTCATGCAATCGACGATGATCGCCGCGCCGCCGATGCCGTAGCCTTCGTAGCGGATTTCTTCGTAGTTCACGCCTTCGAGGCCGCCCGAACCGCGCTGGACCGCGCGCGTGACGTTATCCTTGGGCATGTTGGCGTCGGCCGCCTTTTCCACGGCCAGGCGCAGGCGCGGATTGGTATTGATGTCGCCGCCGCCCATGCGCGCGGCGACCGTGATTTCCTTGATCAGTCGGGTCCAGATCTTGCCGCGCTTGGCGTCAGTAGCGGCTTTCTTGTGCTTGATGTTGGCCCATTTGCTGTGTCCAGCCATGTCGAGAATTCCTTGATTGGTAGGTGCTAATCGCCGACATTTTAGCATAGGCACCTGCCTATAAAACTGTCAGGGAAACAACAACGCAGTCCCCCAGGCGACCAGTCCCAGCCCTGTTGCGCAGGCTGCAATGTGTCCTCATGGTAACAATTTCTCGGCCAGGACAAGGGCGATCAAGCCGACGATCACCGGCAGCTTGAGCACTCCGGCCGCTTGCGCCGGGTAGGCGATCGCCATCGTCTCGTCGAGCACGCCCGCATCGTGCAGCAGCCAGCCGGCCAGTCGTGCGGATTCGTCTTACAATCGTCGGATGAATAAAAGTATGAGCTCCATCCCTGTTGCGCCAGTCACACGTTCTACCGTCGTCGCTGGCCTGGCAATCGCCATCGGCGGCGCCATCCTGTTCTCCACCAAGGCAATCGTCGCCAAACTGCTCTATCGCTACCACATCGATGCAGTTACCTTGATCGCGTTCAGAATGCTGTTCTCGTTACCGGTTTTTGCCGGTGTCGCGATCTGGAAGATGCGCACCCAGCCGCCCTTGTCCAGCAGCGACCGCTGGCGCCTGGTCGGGCTGGGCCTGGTCGGCTACTACCTGTCGAGCTTCCTCGATTTCCTCGGCCTGCAGTACGTTTCGGTGGGCCTCGAGCGCCTGATCCTGTTCCTGACCCCGACTTTCGTGCTGCTGGTGACGGCGCTGGTGTTCAAGCGCCGCATCGGCCGCGCCCAGTGGGCGGCGCTGGGCTTGTCCTACTGCGGCATCGTGCTCGTGTTCCTGCACGACCTGAACGGCGGCGCGAAGGGCATCGTCACCGGCTCGCTGCTGGTGCTGGGCTCGGCGGCGGCGTATGCGGTGTATTTGCTGGGCACGGGCGAGATGGTCAAGCGCATCGGCTCGCTGCGCCTGGTGGCCTACGCGATGTGCGTCTCGAGCGTGGCCTGCATCCTGCAATTCTTCCTGCTGCGTCCGGCCTCGCTGCTGGTGCAGCCGCTGCAGGTCTACGGCCTCTCGCTCATCAACGGGATTTTCTGTACCATCTTTCCTGTCTTTATGACCATGATCGCGGTCCAGCGCATCGGCGCCGCCACCGCTTCGCAGGCGGGCATGATCGGCCCGGTGTCCACGCTGTTCCTGGGCTGGGCGCTGCTGGGTGAGCCGATCACGACGGTGCAACTGGCGGGCACGGCCCTGGTCCTGGCGGGCATCTACACGCTGTCGCTCAAAAAATAAACCGATAAGGGAAGGAATGATGAAACCACGGATCGCCCTGATTGCCCACGACAAGAAAAAAGACGACATGATCGTGCTTGCCGGTGAATACCTCGATTTCCTGCGCGGCTGCACGCTCTCGGCCACCGGCACCACGGGCGGACGCCTGATCAACGAGCTCGGCCTGGAAGTCACGCGCATGCATTCCGGCCCGGTCGGCGGCGACCTGCAGATCGGCGCCCAGCTCGTGAATGGCCAGGTCGATTGCGTGATCTTCCTGCGCGACCCGATGACCCCGCAACCGCACGAACCGGACATCAATGCCCTGGTGCGCGCCTGCGACGTCCACAACATTCCCTGCGCAACCAATGTGGCGAGCGCCCACCTGGTACTGTCGCAGCTGCAATCGACCACCCGCTGAAAGAAGGATTGACCATGATCAAAGCCAAGGCGATCCGCCTCGCGCGTACCGGCGGGCCCGAGGTGCTGGAGTATGTCGACGTCGAAGTCGGCGAACCGGGACCGGGCGAAGCGCGCGTGCGCAACCACGCGATCGGCGTGAATTTTATCGATATCTATTTCCGCACCGGCCTGTATCCGATGGACTTGCCGGACGGCCTGGGCCAGGAAGGCGCCGGCGTGGTCGAGGCGGTCGGTCCGGATGTGACCCACGTCAAGCCGGGCGACCGCGTTGCCTACGCGGCGCGCCCGAACGGCTCCTACAGCGAGCTGCGCGTGATGCCGGCCAATGTGCTGGTGCGCCTGCCCGACGCCATCTCCTTCGAGACCGGCGCCGCCATGATGCTGCAGGGCCTGACGGTGCAATACCTGTTCCGCCGCACCCACCGCGTCCAGCCGGGCGAGACCATCCTGTTCCACGCGGCGGCCGGCGGGGTCGGCCTGATCGCCTGCCAATGGGCGCGCGCGCTCGGCGCGAACCTCATCGGCACCGTGGGGTCTGAAGAAAAGGCGGCGCTGGCGAAGGCGCATGGCGCCGCCCACGTCATCAACTACAACACGGAGGACATCGTGCGCCGGGTCGACGAGATCACGGGCGGGGCCAAGGTGCCGGTCGTCTACGACTCGGTCGGCAAGGACACCTTCACGCGCTCGCTCGACTGCCTGCAGCCGCTCGGCCTGATGGTCAGCTTCGGCAATGCCTCCGGGCCGGTGCCGCCGGTCGCCCTGAACGAGCTCAATGCGCGCGGCTCGCTGTTCCTCACGCGCCCCTCGCTGCCGGCCTACGCCGGCAAGCGCGCCGACCTCGAAGCGATGGCGGCCGAGCTGTTCGACATGGTTGCCAGCGGCAAGATCGAAGTCCCGATCCACCAGCGCTTCCCGCTGGCCGAGGCTGCCCGGGCGCATGTGGCGCTGGAAGGCCGCAAGACCACCGGCAAGACCATCCTGCTGCCTTGAGACCATGCGCGAATTCAGCAACGACAAGGACCCTGGTCCCATCGAGCCGGAACCGGTGGCCACCCCCAAGTTCGGACGCCTGCTGGTGGTGCTGGTGCTGGCGGTGCTGCTGATCGTGGCGATCACCTTCGCCTCGGAGGCGTATTTCTCGTAGCGCGGGCCCGATGGGGAGGATGATGGAACTGGACCATGTGTTCCTGCGCGCGACCGTGGCGGCGCCGGAAGCGGAGCAATTGCGCCGCTTCGGGCTGAGCGAGGGAAGCGGCAACACGCATCCGGGGCAGGGCACGGCGAACCGCCGCTTCTTTTTCCGCAATGCCTTCCTCGAATTGCTGTGGATCGCGGACGAAGCGGAAATCGGCAGCGCCACGACGCGGCCGACGCGGCTCGCCGAGCACCTGGCGTCGGACGCGGCGTCGCCCTTCGGGATCTGCTTCCGGCCGTCGGCGGCGGCGGCTTCAAAGGATGCGCCGCCGTTCCCGGCCTGGCAATATGCGCCGAAGTACCTGCCCCCTGGCATGACGATCGCCGTCGCGCGGGATACGCCCGCGGCGGAGCCCATGTGCTTCTTCCTCGCGCAGGCGACGGCGCCCGGCACCGCCCCGGCCGGACGGCGCCAGCCGCTCGACCACCCGGCCGGCCTGCGCGAGATCAGCTTCATCAGGCTGACCGTTCCCGGCGCCCGGGCCTGGTCGTCGGCCGCGCTGGCGGCAATGGCTAGCGGTGAAGTGGAAATGGTGGAGGGCGCGGCCCACTTGCTGGAAATCGGTTTCGACGGCGAACTTGCCGGGAGGGTGCACGATTTCCGTCCGGGATTACCGCTGGTATTCCGGTATTGACCGACCTGAATGAAAAAAGCCGGAAGCGCCACCCGCCAGGGCAGCGATTCCGGCTTTCCTGATGGCAGGCTCAGGTCTTCGGTTCTTCCTTCAGCTCGATCTGGCGCGAGCCGCCGTTCGGTCCCGGGAAGCCTTCGAAGGCGCTTTGCACCAGGGCCGGCATCACGGCCGGGGTCGACATCTGGCGGCTGACGTTGCGCACCGTGACTTCGAACAGGCGCTTGCCGTCGGCGGCCGAATCGATTTCCACCTGCAGCTGGCGGTGGTACTGGTGCTCGGTCTGCACGTCATACGCCGGGAACGGGCCCCAGAACGGATCGTAGAACGGGCTGTACCAGCCGCCGCCCCAGAAGCGGCGGTTGTAGCCGCGGTAGCCGAAGCGCGCCGAATACGGGTAATAGCCGCCCGCATAGCTCGGATAGACGACCTGGGTCGGCACGTCGACGGTTCCGAAGCGCATCGAGACCTTGAGTGACGGCGATTGCGGCGCCTCGTGGAAGCCCAGGCGGCCGAGCTGGCCGCGTACCAGGTTCTGGTAGCTCTGCAGCTCGAGCGAGTTTTCCTCGGGCTGCGGCGCATTGAAGGCATAGCTTTTATCGCTCAGCTGGGCAGGCCATTGGTGGAAGGTCGTAACGTCGCTGCGGATCGTGGTCGCACAGCCGCCCAGCACCAGGCTCAGCGACGTCACTGCGGCGATCAAGGGGAGTTTCATGACTATCTCCAGATTCTGTTCTGCAATCGGTCTTGTACAAGAATACATTTTATTCCGGTTGTTCGATATTCGGCGATACATTTACGAGCGGTTACGACCCCTACATGACGATACATAGGATTTGCTTGGCGTCATGACAAAAAAGGGACGAATTGGAAAGCCGGCCTGTTGGTAAAATAAGCACTTCCTTAACGGCTTTGCGGACTCCAGACCATGCGCACCGATACGCCCCTGACCATCTACCGGAAGGACTACACCGCTCCCAGCTACCTGGTCGACACCGTCGAACTCGGTTTCGACCTCGACCCGGCCCGGACCGTCGTCGCCAACCGGATGACCCTGCAACGCAATCCGGCCAGCGCCCAACGCGACATCGAGCTGTATGGCGAGGATATTGAACTGGTGGCGATCCGCCTGAATGGCAAGGCCCTGGCCCAGGCCGATTACACCATCGATGGCACCATGCTGCGTATCCCCAATGCGCCAGAGCGGGTCACGCTGGAAATCGAGACCGTCTGCGTGCCCGAGCAGAACACCACGCTCAGCGGCCTGTACACGTCGAACGGCAGCTTCTATACCCAGTGCGAGGCCGAAGGCTTCCGCCGCATCACCTGGTTCCCGGACCGTCCCGACGTCATGGCGAAATACACCGTCATGCTGCGCGCCGACAAGGACAAGTATCCGGTGCTGCTCTCGAACGGCAACCTGATCGAAGAGGGCGACCTTGGCGACGGCCGCCACTACGCGCTGTGGGAAGATCCGTTCAAGAAACCTTCCTACCTGTTCGCCCTGGTCGCCGCGCGCCTGGTATGCCAGGAAGAAACCTTCAAACTGGCCGACGGCCGCGACGCGCTGCTCCAGGTCTGGGTCGAGGACGGCAATCTCGACAAGACCGACTACGCGCTGCAGTCGCTCAAGCACAGCATCCGCTGGGACGAAGAGCGCTGGAACCTCGAGCTCGACCTGGACCGCTTCATGATCGTCGCCGTCGGCGACTTCAACATGGGCGCGATGGAAAACAAGGGCCTGAACATCTTCAACACCAAGTACGTGCTGGCCAACCCGCGCGTCGCCACCGACACCGACTTCCAGGGCATCGAGGCGGTGGTCGGCCACGAGTACTTCCACAACTGGACCGGCAACCGCGTGACCTGCCGTGACTGGTTCCAGCTGTCGCTGAAGGAAGGCCTGACCGTGTTCCGCGACCAGGAATTCTCGGCCGACATGATCGGCACCAGCACCGGCCGCGCCGTGACCCGCATCGACCAGGTGCGCACGCTGCGCCAGGCCCAGTTCCCGGAAGACGCCGGCCCGATGGCCCACCCGGTGCGTCCCGATTCTTTCGTCGAGATCAACAATTTTTACACTGTCACGGTGTACGAAAAGGGCGCCGAAGTCGTGCGCATGTACCAGACCCTGCTGGGCCGCGACGGCTTCCGCAAGGGCATGGACCTGTACTTCGCGCGCCATGACGAGCAAGCCGTCACCTGCGACGATTTCCGCCTGGCGATGGCCGACGCCAGCGGTCGCGACCTGACCCTGTTCGAGCGCTGGTACAGCCAGGCCGGCACCCCGGTGGTGCAGGCCGAGACCCGCTACGACGAACAGGCGCAGACCTACACCCTGCGCCTGCGCCAGTCCTGTCCGCCGACCCCGGGCCAGGCCGAAAAACTGCCTTTCCACATCCCGGTGGCCGTCGGCCTGCTGGGCGCCGACGGCAGCGACCTGCCGCTGACGCTGGACGGCCGGGACCTGGGCGCCACGGCCGTGCTGGAACTGACGGAGGCCGACCAGAGCTTCGTCTTCACCGGCGTGCTGGAGCAGCCGACGCCGTCGATCCTGCGCGACTTTTCGGCGCCCGTGGTGCTGAAGTACGGCTACAGCGATGCCGAACTGGTCCACCTGTTCAACCATGACAGCGACCCGGTCAACCGCTGGGAAGCCGGCCAGCGCCTGGCGATGAGCCGCCTGCTCAAGCTCGCCGCCCAGGTCGACACCGAAGAGCCGGGCCGGGTCATGCTCGACCTGGACGACGTTTTCGTGGACGCCATGCGCAAGATCCTGGTCGACGAGACGCTCGACCCGGCTTTCCGCGAGCAGGCCCTGCTGCTGCCATCGGAAACCATGATCGCCGACCAGCTCGACGTGGTCGATCCGCTCGCCATCCACCTGGCGCGCCAGTTCGTGCGCGCCGACATCGGCGCGCGCCTGCGCAGCGAGCTGCTGGCCCAGTACCAGGCCAACCAGACGCCGGGCGACTACAGCCCGGACGCCGGATCGATCGGCAAGCGCGCCCTGAAAAACCTGGCGCTGTCCTACCTGTGCGCCGCGCCCGACGAGGAAACGCTGGCGCTGGCCCAGCGCCAGTTCGACGAGGCCGGCAACATGACCGACCGCGTGGCCGCCCTGGCGGCCCTGGTGCATGCGCGTGCCGCCGGTGCCGCCGAGGCGCTGCAGCGTTTCTACGACGAATTCCAGAACGAGGCGCTGGTGGTCGACAAATGGTTCGCCATGCAGGCCATGGCCCCGACCACGGGTGTGAATGCCGTGCGCGAACTGATGACGCACAAGGCCTTCACGCTGCGGAACCCGAACCGCGCACGCAGCCTGGTGTCTACCTTCTGCGCCGGCAACCCGGTCGGCTTCCACGCCCCGGACGGCAGCGGCTACGCCTTCTGGGCCCAATCCGTGATCGCCCTGGATGCGCTCAACCCGCAAGTCGCCAGCCGCCTGGCCCGCGCCATGGACCGCTGGCGCCGCTACACTCCGGCCCTGCAGGAACACATGAAAAAGGCGCTGCAGCAAGTGGCAGGGCAGGGCAAGCTGTCGAACGATGTGCGCGAGGTCATCAGCAAGGCCTTGGCCAACTAGGGGGCTAGGGTCTAGGGGTCAGAGCCCGGTGTTGCCTTTCAAAGGGCTCTGATCCCGGTGTAAAGCCACCGTCGCCACCATCGCCGCCATCGCCACCAACGAATACAACAACCCGAAGGAAGTCCATGAAACGTGTCAGCCTGACGCAATACCTCGTCGAGGAGCAACGTCTCCACGACAACATCCCTGCCTCGCTGCGCCTGCTGCTCGAAGTCGTCTCGCGCGCCTGCAAGACCATCTCGCACTCGGTCGGCAAGGGCGCCCTGGGCGACATCCTGGGCAGCGCGGAAACCGAGAACATCCAGGGCGAGGTACAGAAGAAGCTCGACGTGATCTCCAACGAGATCCTGCTTGAAGCCAACGAATGGGGCGGCCACCTGGCCGCGATGGCATCGGAAGAAATGGAATCGATCCACCCGATCCCGAACCGCTACCCGATGGGCGAATACATGCTGCTGTTCGACCCGCTCGACGGCTCCTCGAACATCGACGTCAACGTCTCGATCGGCACCATCTTCTCGGTCCTGAAAGCGCCGGACGGCATGAACGCGCCGACCGAAGCCGACTTCCTGCAGCCCGGCACCAGGCAGGTCGCGGCCGGCTACGCCGTCTACGGCCCGCAGACCATGCTGGTGCTCACCACCGGCAACGGCGTGCAGTGCTTCACCCTCGACCGCGAAATGGGTTCCTGGGTGCTGACCCAGCGCGACATGCAGATCCCGGCCGAGACCAAGGAATTCGCCATCAACATGTCGAACCAGCGCCACTGGTACCCGCCGGTCCAGCGCTACGTCTCCGAAATGCTGGACGGTAAAACCGGCCCGCGCGGCAAGGATTTCAATATGCGCTGGATCGCCTCCATGGTGGCCGACGTGCACCGCATCCTGAACCGCGGCGGCATCTTCATGTACCCGGCCGATTCGCGCGACCCATCCCAGCCCGGCAAGCTGCGCCTGATGTACGAAGCCAACCCGATGGCGATGATCGTCGAACAGGCCGGCGGCGCCGCCACCGACGGCCGCCAGCGCATCCTCGACATCGCGCCGGAAAAACTGCACCAGCGCGTGCCGGTGTTCCTGGGATCGAAGAGCGAGGTCGAGCTGGTCACGAGCTACCACCAGGCATAAAGTTCGTCGGCCCGAACGGTGTCGACGTCGCCCCTGCGCAGGCAGGGGCCCAATTTATTCGTTCAGTCAGCTTACTTTTGTTCTAAATGCACAAAATTGCCGAGTCAGACTAGCAAGCCTGTGAACTTGTTTGCTAGAATACGGCTCCCGCCGCTGTAGCTCAGTCGGTAGAGCAGCGCATTCGTAATGCGAAGGTCACCAGTTCGATTCCGGTCAGCGGCACCAGAACACCAAGCCCAGCTTTCGAGCTGGGCTTTTTGTTTTTTCTTCGCATTTTCCCTCCTTCCCCAGCCATCTTCCTGGCCCAGTTCACCTTGCACCATGGCTCT
>Ga0265798_10009764_pt1 | contig 11943 bp, 1 predicted proteins | sample P3T30metagenome_FD_192430 | JGI IMG/M metagenome (GOLD analysis project Ga0265798, IMG submission 192430) | Plant litter microbial communities from East Loma Ridge, Irvine, California - P3 T30 | ecosystem: Environmental > Terrestrial > Plant litter > Unclassified | place: USA: California... | reverse complement strand
CGCCCAAATTAAGCACCTACACTTGCAGGTATAGACTGCAGATAGCCATGTATATATATTTATATAAACAAAGTACAATGCTATCATCTATTGCAAGTGAAATGTGTAAAACAATCCTACTAGAATTAAAAAAAAAAGTTAAACAAAAACTTACTCCAACAACCAACGTTTGAAGAATTTTTGGAAAATCAAATCGCCCTAGATAAAATAGCAACTATAAAGAAAAGATATCGGGGACAAATCATCTTCGCGTCTTGAAGCTTGCCCCAGTCGCTTCAGCAGCACTTGCGTCCTGCGAAGTAACAATCCATCCAAAGCCGAGCGACTTCAACCGACCCATCCACTTGAGGACAGGAAGGCGTGGCAACTCCCATTCGCTAGCACCCAGGCTCTCTTGCAGGTGAGCCTGTACCTGGTCCACACTGACGCTGACAGTTCCAGTGCAGTGTTCAAAGCAAGTCCTTTGACCACCACCACCACCACCCACGGAACTGACCACGCGTTCACTAAGCCAACCCGCCACTTCGACGACGGGTGCTAGATCAATGTAGCCGGACCAGGTAGAAAAGTCTGGTACGAGGCCCGAAATAGAGACAAACCGGACAAACTCGTCGAGTACAGCCTTGCGAGCCGCCAGAGACTTCTCTTCCATGTTCTCTTTCTCCTGCCGCTGCTTTTGTGCCGATGCTGCTGTACCCACAAAGCGGTATATGCTCCCCGGAACACCTAGCTGCGCCCCTGCACGCTCTAGCAGCCGCTCAGACGCCCATCGGCTGGCCACATACCCATCGCTGCCATCGACAGGCGGCGGATGATCAGCGGCTGATCTAGCAGTCTGGTCATGTGCCGGAAGCACGCCCGCCGTAGAGACATAGTGTATTGAGACCTGGCGTGGCGCCGCCATGGCAATGAGCTCGGCCATTGGCACTACACTTGAGGGCCGCAACACGTAGTAACTGTCCCAAAAAGCGCGGGCACCGCCAAGGTGCAAAATGGCATGGGCAGAGCGCGACAGGGTCGCCAGGTCGGATTCGGAGAGGCCCAAGTGCGGTAGTGATAGATCGCCAGCGTGAACAACAAGCTTGGCGGAACCGGTCGTCGTCGGTGATGGGAGCTTCTCTGGGTCACGCACAGCTAGGCAGTGGATGATGGCAACATCATCGCGAGCTAGCAGTAGAGGCAGAACGTGACGGCCCAGAAAGCCAGTGGCGCCGGTGACGATGATGGTTTTCTCGTTAGAATCGTTGCTATTTCCATGTGAAGCCTCGCTGTCGAGGGAAAGAGGTTTAGGCAAGGCCGTCTCCTGCTCCCAGTTGATATCATCGACCGAGGCTGCCTCCTCAATACGGCGCGCCATGGCAGCGAGGGTGTTGGCTTCGAGCAGATCGATTAGGCGAAGTGCAACATGGAAATTAGCCCTAATACGTGCCTGGAGGCGGATGACAAGAAGTGAGTTACCACCAATTGAAAAAAAGCTGGAAGATGGCGTAATTGTCAAGCCGAGTTTCTCTCTCTCCTCTCCTAAAACGGAGCGCCAAAGTTGCCCAAGTTGTAGCATGGTCTCAGTCATTTCCGAGGTAGAGACGGTAGTGCCATTGTCATTGACTGACCCCCAGGCGAAACGACCAGAGACTGGTAGTGGCAGCTTACGCGCAGCCTTGCGGTCGACCTTGGAATGACCGGAGAGAGGTAATTTCTCAACCGGGGCTAGCAGGACAGGACGCATATACTGCGGGATAGGCAAGCGTTCGAGCAGCTGCGCGAGAAAGGCGGCCTTTTCATCGTCGCCCTTTACATTGCATGTTGAAGTGAACACAACATGACCGGCCAAGAAGCTAGCATCCCCGTCACGTAAGGTGACAACAGCTTCACGGAGAGCGCCATCAGCTGCGGCGATGATGTTAGCCTCAATGTCGCTAAGCTCGATACGGAGCCCGCGGATCTTGACTTGTGAATCTCCTTCGATGCGCCGGTGGAACACAAGGGCGCCCCCATTGTGTGTGAGATGACCAATATCGCCAGTACGGTACATACGCGACCAACCGCGCGCTAAATCTCCAGATGTAGCGAATGGATTGGACACAAAGTGCTGGGCTGTAAGCCTGTCATTGTTGAGGTAGCCGCGAGACACACCAGCACCGCCGATATAAACCTCACCTGCTATGCCAGCTGGTAGGGGCTGAAGTTGCTCGTCGAGCACATATGTGTGATAATTGGGCAAGGAATAACCGCATGGGATACGTGCCGTAGCAACGTCGGCGTCTGGCTGGGGCTGGCGATATGAAACCTCCATCTTGTGTGATGAAATGGATATCTCAGTAGGACCGTACGAATTAAATAGGCACAGCTCGGGCAGCTCGAGTGCAGCAAATTTCTGAGTGACAACGCTGGTCAGGGGTTCCCCACCCGCAAAAGCGAAGCGCCAGGCCGAGGCAAGGCGAAGTTGCTCATCACTGCTTTCCAGCCACATGAGGTACTCGGATGGCGTGGCCTTGGTATAAGTGATGGCGTACTTTTGTACCAAGGATGTCACCTCTAGCGGATCGCCACGCTTTTCGTCTGGAACAATGATGACGGTGCCACCATTGACAAGCCCGGTAAAGATTTGGTCCAAGGAGTGGTTGAAAGTGAAGGCGCTCTGCTGAAGTGTGCGCTCTGCTCCAAGGGACCAAGTCTTTGTATAGCCTTCAATCTCGTTGCGTATGCCATTGTGCGTAACCATGATACCCTTGGGAGCACCTGTTGAGCCGCTGGTGTACAGAATGGCAGCTAGGGTATCTGCCCTGGCAACGTTTTGGATGAGAGAAGAGGCTTTGTGCCCCAGAGCTGATACGTCGATGATGGCAGTTGACGATGGGAGTTGCAAATCAGTGACACTGAGGCTGGTCGACTCATCGACGAGCACAGCTCCAGGTGCACAGTCTCGCGCCACCAAGGCAAGTCGCGACAGTGGGTTTCGAGTGTCTAGCGGCACGTAAACGCCGCCGGCAAGCATTACGGCCAACATGGAGCATATCCAGTCACAGGTTGCCTTCTGGAAGACGAGAACGCGCGTACCTATACCAACACCGGCATGCTGCTGCAGGGCTTCACTGATGGCCCAGATCCGGTCTAGCATGGCTGCGTAGCGCAGTGATCGTTCATTACCGTCTACCAGAGCAACTCGTCCAGGATACTGTTGTGCCATCTCCTCAACGCGGTGGACGAGTGTTGCAGGCCAATCGGAGGTCAACTCAGGCCCACGTCCAATCGTGGTGGCCTGACTGAGCTGTTCGGAGCTATAGATAGGAACTTGAGCAAGCTCCTGCTTTGGGTCGGCTGATAAAGCTTCGAGGAAGTGAACAAAGGCCTTGAGGATCAACGTGGTGCCATCCTCATCATACAAGCTCTTCTGGGCGCGCACAACGATCAGTGCGCCATCGACGTGATCCGTAATATCAAGAAGGATGTCATATACACTAGGGGCACCATGAGCTTCGCACCAGCTGAATTGGCAGTCAGCAAACGGGTGGGTTTCTTGAGCGCCCTGGCGGTAGTCTAGGAAAGCCTGGAAGAAAGGACTGTGTGTGGCGGAGCGGTCCACAGCGAGCTCGGCCAGGAGCACGTCAAAAGGCAGGCGCGAAGTGGCTAGAGCAGCGTGGCAAATGTCGCGGGCTTCTACAAGAGCCGCTTCAAACGTCTGCGTCGGTGGGCTTCGGAAACGGAGGGCCAGCAGGTTGAGAAACAAGCCCATGCTATCCTTGACGTCGGCATCATTACGAGCACCATCAGCAATGCCAATCGTCACATCACTCGATCCACCAAACCGCATTAGGAGGACACGGAAGGCGGCCAAATACAAGTGGAAAGGCGTAGTGCGGTTGGCGCGTGCAACCGATTTAATACGGGCAGCAAGTTCACTGTTTAGGTGGAGCTGTACATCGTGCATGGCAAAGTCCTTGGACCGCACGCGGGATGACACACGCGCCATAGGAAGAAGAGGCAGAACGGGCGGCAGATCCCCTAGGGGGAAAACAGAGCGCCAGTATGCGAGCTCTTTGTGGAACTCGCCAGCTTCCAGAGAGCGGCGTTGGGCAGCCGAGACGGCAGGATACTGGCGGGGTGGGGGCCCAAGTGACTGGCCGGCATAGGCCTTTTCGAGATCTGACAACAGAATCTGGAAGCTTATCCCATCAAAAATGATGTGATGATAGAGAAATAGAAGCCAGTGCTCGGTTGGGGAAGTCGTGACCAGCACGATGCGCATGAGCCGCCCACTGGCAAGGTCGAAGACGTGCGTGCGGAGGTTGGCGTAGGCGGTGACAACATCAGCAAATGAAGTAGCAACGCGAGATTCCAGCTGAATGCTCGACGTGGCGAGGATCTCTTGCACCGCCTGGCTGGGATCTTCTGGATCGGCCACGAAGGCGGTGCGAAGGATCTCGTGGCGCGTGGTGACGATACGCACCGCCCGCTCCAGCGCGGTGGCGCGTAAGTGACCGTCGACACGGTAGTAGAATGCTACATTACCAGCCCGTGGGTCTTGGACAAGGTGACGTAGATACCAATAGCGCGATTGGGATAGTGACATGGGCTCAGTCTTGAGAACTCGCCGTGGCACTATGGATGATGGAAGACTCGAGGGGGGTTCCGTCTCAACATCAGACAAAGACGAATTATTTCCCGTCGTCGAGGATGCCGTTGAGGGTGTTGTTGATGGTGCCGTTGATGCTGTCCTCGCTGAGGTCGCGGACGTGGTTGTTGTTGGTGTCGGTGTTGTCGCTGCTGTCGTCAGACTATACGATCTAGATTCCATTCTGGCCCCAGAGTCGTCAGCACAGTCTTCAGTTGACGGAGACGGGGCAGCGCTCTGTACCAAACTCCCATTCATACCCTTCTCTGTCTTCTTCGCTAGCCCGTTGACTGCTTGATCGCCATTGCTCCTCAACTCACCATTCACCTTCTCTTTCACGTCACCCTTTGAGGCGCTGCCAAGCAGGCCTTCAGGCAGCTTTCCAATGGCCTCTTCAACAATCTCACCCAAGGACGCGCCGCTCACAAGCTGGAGTACAGGTATGTCGAGCTTGAGCTCCTTGAGGAACCAGGAGCGCACCTCCACGGCTACGAGTGAGTCGATGCCCAGCTCGACAAGGGGTGTGTCAGGTTGAATTGGAGTATCGTCGAGCTGCAGGACGTGACGGAGACGGGAAGCAAAGGCGGCCTTGAGTAATACGAGCGCATCCGCACGCGAGGATACGCGGGCCAACTGTTGGGAAATGGGCAGTGACGAGGCACTGTCGTCACTGACAGCACCCCCCGAGATATCTGCGCGACCGCCAACGATGATGCAGTGTGAGTATACGGGGTCGGTAAACCATGGGCCGGAGACATCTTCATCGGCGTGGTACATGCGCACACCTGTTGTCACGGAGACTTGTTGCAGGCGTTTCAGGCCATCGACGGTACGGCGTGGGTACGGATGGCTCGAAAGCACCGCCTCAGCAAAGGCCTGGCGTAGTTCAGGCTCCGACAAAACATCGAGTCCCTGCCGCGATAGTTGGTTGCGCGCCACCTGCGCAGCAGAGGACTCGACGTAGCCGATGCCAATCACGACGCCTATGTCGAGGACAGAGCCAGCCAAGCCTCGGAGGGAGCGCGAGCGTGCCAGGGCAGTCAGAAATCCGTTTGCAGCACAGTAGTTGGATTGGCCCGCGTTGCCGAAAACGGCAGCGGCTGATGAGAAGAGCACGAAGAAGTCAAGTGGCTCATCGTCGACACCAAAGAGGCGGTCTAGATGGACGGACCCAGTTACCTTTGGCTGTAGCACGGTACGCATCGTCTCAGCCGTCATGTTTGCGAAAAGGCTGTCGTGGAGAACCATGGCGCCGTTGGCCACGCCTGCAATGGGCGGCAGTGTCTCACGGATCTGTCCGACCACTTGCTTGACATTGGCCATGTTCGTCACGTCGCACGATATGGCCTTGACTATGGTGCCCGTGTGTGCGAACGAGTCGACCCAGGCAGGGTCGAGGGCGACGTTGCGGCTCATGAGGCACACGCAGCCGGCACCATTGGCCGCCATGAAGGTACACAGAGACTGGCCGATGGCGCCTGTCAGTCCCACCAGCAAATATGTCCGGTCGTGGCGGAAAAGGCCATGGTGATGCACGGGAGTCACGGGCACACGAACCGTGTCTGCGCTCTCGGTCGGCCAGTGCACACCGCTGACCAAGGGGTGGTACTGTGTGTTTGTATGTTTGTCCAACAACTGACCGATCGGCACAACCACATCGCTCAGGTTGTCCAAGTCAACCAAAGACTGTGCCTGAGCGATGGCGTCCTCGACCAGCCCCGCCAGGATGGGGAAGGCCAATGGCGACGACGACGGTGACAAGGCACGGTCGCTGAACAGAGCAGCCGCATCCAGACGGCGCGTGCCAATGGGCAGGGCTTGAAAGATGCGCGAGCCTAGGTCGTCCGTGGACGTAGATGCCCTCGCCTTCGTAGCGATACCAGCAGTGAGGTCAAGGAAGTGCGTAGCTTTGGCCGGCTGCAGGGCCTTGCGGATGGCGTGCATGGAAGAACCCATGCTAATGCAGGTCCACACTGGGTCTTGGCTCTCTTCGGTGCTGATGAAGGTGACACGCACACCTTTGACTGCCGCCTTACGCTGGACAGCACCGGTTAGGAATCGGTCACCGTGTGAGACGCGTAGAACAAGGCCATGTCCTAAAGCCAAGGGCGCAAGCAACGACTCCGCAAGCAACTCGCCAGCCACAGCAACTAGCACCGCATCAGCTGACAATTCTGTCGTAAGAGGCACGCTCATGGATGGCGTGGGATTCGAAGCGTTGTCCGAGGAGAAGACGACGAAGCGTTGTGTGGGAGTAGCTGGGTTGTGTCCGACACCCACAAACAAGAAGTGGTTTGCAGCAACGTGCAGCGCGGCCAGGCTCGAGCTCTCTAGCCGCACCGTGGGTTGAACTGCACTAGTCTCTCTGGCTGCGGCTGTGGCGAGAAGCTTTTGTGCCAGCGTGGGCTGTAGGTTAGGTAGAAGTTGCACCTCCACGTCCGAAACAGGTGCAGCTGTATAGATGGAACGGTTCCACGAATTCAAGCGACCATTGCGCTCCACGTCCCTGAGCAGTCGGGGAATTTGAATACGGCCCTTTGCATCCAGATAGGCCTCCATTTCGCGTGAGTACAGCACCTCATCCTGTCCTGTCTTGACGGGATCGCCTGTGGCTGAAACCCCCCATCGGCCGAGAGCCACATCCCGTACCAGATGCGAAGCCACAGCGCTGCCCAGGTTGGGCGTATTTATATCAGCAATGTCGAGCACACTAAGCGCCACATGTTTGACTTCATTGCGTAGCGATCGGCAGAAGGTGAGACTGGCCCCGTGATAGGGCTTCTGTCCGAGCGCACCGTTGGTGATCCAAAGGACATGTGCAGCCAGCTCCCAAACCCGCTTGAGACCGTCCATCTTCTCTTCGGTTATGTTGTCGAAGATGGCTGCGTCGAGGTCAACGAGATTGACAAAGACGCTCTGGGGCGGCAATCGAGCCAGATCAGCCTCTGTCGGCAAGCCTGGCAGAGTGACAATCTCGTCAGCGAAACGGTCGCCCACCTGCTCAGTTAACGCATCCACAATGCGTGAGCTCTCCAATGTCAGCCCTCCGAGAATCACTAGTGTCTCTATGGTCATGGATGACTTGTCCTTGGGTGCTGGCGCCGACAAGGGCCGTCTGAGGAACGAGACCTGCTTGTCGACGGCCTGACTAGCAAACACTGAATATACCCACGCGCTGCGGTCAACCTCGTTCGGTACAGGAGTTATTGTATCGATTCCGGCGAAGCCCGCCTTGCGCAAAGTTGAGTGCCAAGTGCTCGCTGGCACAACCGGACACAGAGCCCGGCCATCAGACGCACCAAGCCACCATCCAGGCAAGCCACCCATGATGGCACCCGAACGCACAATGTCCGGCTCTGTGACTTCGAGCATGACTAGCCAGCCTCCTGGTCGTAGTAGTCGGCGTGTATTCTCCAGCGTGACCTGGAGCGAGCTCGTGGCGTGCAGCACATTAGACGCAATGATAATGTCATACGAATGCGGCTGGTAGCCCTGCAGGTCAGGAGACTTTTCTACATCCAATACCTTGAACGTCATCTTGTCGCGATAGGCGGCAAAAGTCTTGGCTGCCTCGCCGAAGAAGCCGACAGAGATGTCTGTGTATGTATACGAGGCAATGGTGTCGCCTATGTTGGCGAGTACTGCCCGGGTGACGCCACCTGTGCCGGCACCAATCTCGAGCACGCGGGCATGCGGATAGCGGTAGGTGATTTGTTTCGTCATGTTGGCAAGAGATTTGTTGTAATCTTCCAGGCAGAGGGTTTTGGCATAGAACTCCTCGAGAAGATCGCCGGCCCGCATGTGCTCCAGAATGGTCGTGTCGCCACGCACTGACGGCACCATATTCTCACCTACAGCCCTGAGCATGCGCACCTCGACTGCGTCAATGTGAGCGGAGGCTAGCCTATCGACATCTTCTTCCGTATCCGTGATCCATTCCTTGGGCACAGTCGGATGCTCGCCGCGCGCCACCCTGGCGAGTGTATGCTTTACCCAATTGCGAAGGTAGGCAAAGTGCGGCTGGACTGCTACCCAATCTTCTTCGGAAAGCTCAGCGTCCCATTTGCGTAGGTAGTAGTACGCCACACGTTCGATAATTATTCCCAGTTTGATCTCGTGTGCCGAAGGTTTCACGCGGCTCATGGCCGCGACGCCGTCGGGCTCTGCGGCATCCAGCACCATGCGGGCAAACATTTGATGGTCATCGGCTTCTGATGGAGGTGCAAAGGGCGACATGACAAAGTCCTCAATCTGTACCATTGAGTGTCCCTCAGGTCCGAATATGTTGATACTGGCTGGCGACTTGTCGGCGTTGCTATCCACGACCGATATGACAGGAAGGCTGCTTTGTGACGGCGGCACCATGGCACACACAGCCGGGTTCACGCGGATGCGGCCAATGCCTGTAGGCACTTGCAGCGCTCGCAGACGTCCGTCACCAGGCGCTGCAAATGTTAGCATCCAGGATTGGAAAGCCACATCAAGGGGCGCGGGATGGACCAGGTACGATGTCCCGGCCGCTTGCTCGTCAGTCGAGTAGTCATACGAGCCAACCATGGCTGATGCATAGTCTAATCGGCGCTGCATAGCGGTCAAGGTGCGGAAGGGGCCTGAGTAGCTGTATCCCAGCTTAGAGAGGGCGCCATAGAAATTGTCAGTATCTACAGGCGCCAGATTGTACTTTTCGGTGACGTCGTGGGTGGCTAGCGTATCGACACGCGGTGTGCCCAAGGCAACGGCCACGCGTGCGCGCACCATTAGAGCCATGTCCTGAGCGGATTGCGAGGCTGGTGCGGATTGCACAATGGGAGCCGAGTAGCAGCTAAAGTTGGCGGATACTGTGGCGCCCTCACGCCGCACTTCAGTCAACGTCACCAGCGTCTCGACGCCGCCCGCCGCCTGGCCGTCCTTGAAGGCAATCGCCTTGGGAATTTGCAGATCCACCACTTCCATCAGCTCAATCTCTTGCTCGCCGGCCAGGGCGCGTGAAGCCTCGAGTGCCATGGCCACATAGCCAGCCGCAGGGAAAACAGTCTGTCCTTGCAACTGGTGTCCCTTGAGCCACTCAATCTCGCCGACACGCAGGACGTTGGACCAGCGGAGGTCGTGATTGTTGGTGTCTGGCAACACGACACCGAGCACTTCGTGCGGTGGCTGTGAGCGCTGGCGGAGGCGGCGCGAGATGCGCGACTCGCTCCAGTACGAGCGTTCATGGTTCCAGCGGTAGGATGGTAGGCCGGTGGCGAGGCGAGGTTGCTGATACTTGTCGCCGTGGAGCAGCTTGGCATAGGCATCGAGGTCGACGTTGCGTGCACCTAGGTGCATCCAGAGGAATCCAAGGGCATCGGCAAACGCCTCCACATCATCAGCGCCTCGACCCAGACAGCCTGCATAGGGAAATCCACCCGGTCGGGCGTCCGCCACCGTTTGCGAGGTAGGGCCTTTGAGTGCTGGGTGCGGTCCGACCTCGACAGCCAGGGCCAGGGTATCGTCAGCCGCCAAGGCATTGGACACGGCATCGTGGAAAAGAACAGTGCCCGTCATGTTGTCGCGCCAGTACACATCGGCCAGCGCGTCGGATGGCTGCATAGGCGCGCTCTGTCCGGGAATGACGCTCGAGTACCACGCACACGCACCATTTCCCGGGCCAACAGTGACGCCAGCCGCGCGGATCGAGGCCAGGTAGGCATCACCGCAGGGCAGCATGTGGTGCGAGTGATAGGCCGTGTCCACCTTGAGCAGGCGTGCGAACCGCTTCTCCTCGTCGAAGATTGCCTTGGCCTTGTCTATGGCGTTTGCATCGCCCGACAGCGTGACACTGGCGCTCGAGTTGTGTGCTGCCAGCGCGAGGCGCCCGCGGAAGGCTCGCAGCCGAAGGAGGTCTTGCACTTCGGCGACCGAAGCTCCTACAGCCAGCATGGCCCCCGTTTGCCCAGTGGCCTTGTTGCCGGCCAGGTGGGCGTGGAAGCCACGGTAATACGCCACACGCACGGCGTCCGTTGCCGAGAGGAAGCCAGCAGCGTACGCAGCCGCAATCTCGCCAGAGGAGTGGCCCACCACAGCCGCGAACTCGACGCCGGCAGTGCGCAAGAGGTCCACTAGTACAATCTGCACCACGGTGCACAGCGGCTGCGAGATCTCGGCCTGGGCCATGCGCGAGGTGCTCTCGTCGGCCAGCAGCTCGCCCAACAGCGACCACGAAGGACGGTCAGCTTCGGGCAACGAGGTCAGAGCCTGCTCCAGCTCGTGGATCCGCGCACACACCCAGCCCGAGGCGTGCACCAGCTGTGCTCCCATGGTTGCCCACTGCGCGCCCTGGCCCGTAAAGACGCCCAGCACGCGGTTGGAGGTCGTGCTCTTGGCCGTGACAAGCGTGCCAAGTGGCGGGGCCCCGCCGCGTCGGTCCGTCCCGCCAGCCTTGGCAAGCGTGGCCGCCAGCTTGGCCGCCAGCTGGGCTGTGGTCTGTGCGGAAAAGGCGGCGCGGAAGGCGAACTGGCTGCGGCGCGTCTGCAGGGTCCACGCCAAGTCGGCGGCACCAACTTCACGTCCCGCCTCGGTCTGGAGATATTCGGCGTATGCCGCTAGCTGGGCCACCAGAGATGCGTCCGTGGCAGCGGAGAAGACAAAGGGCGTTACAGCTACGGTGGCCCCGCCACTGTGCGAATTGCTAACCGGCGCTGACTCGACAATGGCGTGGGCATTGGTGCCGCCAAAACCTAGCACATGTCTTGTCAGTATCACTCTGTGTCGGGGCCGAAGGCTCTGGAATAGGGGAATGCTATACCGAAGCTGTTGACGCTCACGCGGCGTGGCACACTTTCCGGGAGGGCTGGCCATGTTTGCAGCTGTGTCGGCACTTGCAGGCCGTTGTAGTAAGGCTGGATGGCTGGGTTAAGCTCATCAAATAACAAGTTGGGCGGGATGACGCCAGCGCGAATCATGCCCACCGCCTTGAGAACGCCGGCTAGTCCAGCCGAACCTTCAAGGTGGCCAACAACGGTCTTGATCGATCCAACGTACAGGGGTGCGTCCCCCGGCGCATTGCTATCGTTTTGACCAAACGACTTGAATATGGCGGCCGCCTCCTTGGGATCTCCAGCCAGCGTGCCGGTGCCGTGAGCCTCGAAAAACTGTGGCCGGTCCTGCGGATTGCTTGCGGGGGCCAGGCCTGCGCGTGCATATGTATCGTGGATGAGAGCCGCCTGCGCCTCGGAACTGGGCACGGTGAGCCCGTTGGAGAATCCATCTTGGTTCACACCCGTCTCGCGGATGATGGCTTCGATGTGGTCGCCATCGGCCAGTGCATCCGATAGACGTTTGAGTATGATTGC
>Ga0265798_10009762_pt1 | contig 11945 bp, 6 predicted proteins | sample P3T30metagenome_FD_192430 | JGI IMG/M metagenome (GOLD analysis project Ga0265798, IMG submission 192430) | Plant litter microbial communities from East Loma Ridge, Irvine, California - P3 T30 | ecosystem: Environmental > Terrestrial > Plant litter > Unclassified | place: USA: California... | reverse complement strand
GGTGGTTCGCATTTTCCGGTGCATTAGCGGCTGTGGGTGGCATCGGAAGTCCTACGCTTGGCGCTGCCTTGACGAAGCATGTACCGCAGGAGAAGGTTGGGCAATTACTTGGAGTACTAGGGCTCTTGCATGCCATTGCAAGAGTTGTTGGTCCCACGATCTTCAACGGCATCTACAGTGCTACTGTGGGCAGCTTCAGACAGACGGTGTTTGTGACGCTGTGTGCGACGTTCGGCGTGGCGTTCGTGTGCAGCTGGCTCGTTCGGCCACATGGTGAGTGTTTCCTCGCTGTCTATGTGGAGATGAAAGCTGACTTGTTGCAGTATATATTGATGATGACGACAAGCGTGCTGCGGGTCAGTCCATTGCGGATGACCAGGAGGCATAGATTATCTTTTCGCTCACATGGTGTCTCCTCCCACTGTCTGATACCTAGAATTTATATTACCACCCTTTCCTGGCTCTCAGAAAGCACAGATCATGAATAGCGACGGAGTATGGCGAAGCGTTCGTGCAGTCGTGAGATCTGTCGAGATGCTGTATACGCATTCGCAACCAGGACGTACTGCGGCGTTTCTTCTCCATGAGAAACGTAACCAGCACTCGAGCTCCATACAATTGCCCAAACTGGATACTGGAAACCCTAATACTATCGAGCAGCTACAGTACAATCGAGACAGGAAGTAGTGGGGCGAAAGTGTGGAGAGCTGGATCCTTGGTCAACCTCATGGACTCCTTCTGGGCGCTGGGACACCCCCTATGGCTCGTCAACTTTAAGCAAATATGGTAATCGCGATTCAACCGGCGACCCTGCCTTCTTAGCATTTAGTCGCAGCATCGGCAGTTCTTGACCCTGCGCATATGTCCACTGTTCTGCCTGTCTTGGCAACCTGCCACCAAGCTAAAAGGATGGACATGCTTCATTGTACGCTTTTAATGCTCTCAGCGTCTTAATACTCGGGGAGGTTCTACCAAAGTCCCTCGGAGGTGTTGACCGTGCCTCTTCTTCTGTTGACGATCACGAAGAGAGATTGAGGTGTGGGGACCCATCGAGTTGTATTTCACTGAACCAGAATTAGTTTCGATCGCTCGCCTGAGCTACTGTCGGGTTCAGATACGACACTGAAGATGTGAGCAGCATCGAGTGGTTCTTGCTCAGCGCTGCGAGGGTCGAGATGAGCGCGCAGTTCGTGTACGTAGGGCTCATTGGTCCGCGTTCTACTTCAGTTGTTGTTGTTGTCATCATCTTTGATTCTTGGTTCTTATTTTCCCTGAAAGCCCGTAGTTGAGGCTGTTCGACCGCATCGTAATCTGGCTTAGCCACAAGGTTATGGTCGGACGCGCTGCAGCTACCATTGCGGTGATGCATTTTGCACCGTTTTCAACTAAAGACAGGCATTGACTCACTTCCATCGAACGAGTTCATATCCCACGCCAGCTCGGAGGGTTCGTAAGAACGAGGGCGTAGCACGAGGGCGCAGCAGAAGGGCGCAGTTCCGAAAGTTGCCGAACCGGCAATTTGAAGTGGGTCCTACCGTGAGATATCGTGAAATTGTACGTTTGGAGTGTATGTGCCGCTTGAACTCATCATTGTACTTGGTATGGAATCTTATGACGTTATCTCGAAGAGGAGTCGGGCTGCCACTGCCAACACGGTCTGGTAGGGGACGCATGCACTCAGCCCCAGTACACGTATGGATTGCTTAATCGTTCAGTGAATCGATTGTGGATATGTTGGGCACCAAGATGCGCCTGTGGTAGCTGCAAGCACTGTCTTCCGCTGGTGCGAAGGAAGCCAGTGAATTTTCATGCGTTTCAGTGCATTACGTTGCCGTTCAAAACGGAGTGACTCACTCGTACAGTACCCAAAGGCCAGTGAAGCCAAAGTAATGGAGCCAAGTAGGCGAAAGATATCCTTGCCTACGTTCGTTTCAGGACACGCATGTATACACCGTATCTTGTCTGCTCGATACATAGGGACAGATATTCGAAGCGTCCCTGTAACGTGCTGTACTTCGCCTTTACAGCTTCTAAGAACCCGAAATATATGATGAGAGGACACAGTCCACTGATAGTGTGTGCATGGTCTGTGAAGACGCTCACATGGTGTTGCAATAGTGTCTTCAGAACGGTAGCCTGCAGGTCGTTTTCTAGGTCATCTGCACGACATCAAATACGTGGCGGATAAGACACCACATGGTCAAGTGGAGAGGACTTCGATAGACTCATTGTTGTGTGGCCTTACGAGGCCACCCGTAATATTTGATCTTGTAACGAATGAGGCACAGCATCGTCAACGGAGGCAACAGCTCGAGGATGGCCTTGCGAAGGTAGATACATGATTAATCACTTTTTTGACCCCAATATAGTCATGAAGGCACTAGTGATGGCGGAAGCATCGCTCCCATTACCTACCAACTGAGGTCTGGTTCGATTAATAAGCAAGGAAGAATGAAGCAACATTGAGACTGATATCGAAACTTATCGTGGAGTGGCAGCCTGCACACAGATTTCATCCATGAAGAGCCGCCCAAGAACGGAGGACTTGAACCACATCCTTACCCCGGTAACCTTAGTTAACCGACTCGGCGATTCATCAAGAAAGCCTTCACCGGCACGTCATTGCTGTCGGGTGATCGAAACAGGACTCACAAGCGCATCGCATTTGTCACTGACCAATCTTCCCTATCTTCTCAATGGCTAGGTTCAAACAAAGGCATGACCATGTTACGCGGCTGCTGAATTGAACGAAGCTTGGTAGCAGTTGGATTGGTAAATGGAGATGGTTGCCTTGCTAAGGTAATTCTCGTTAGCTGATTCGATGCTCGTGCGCCGCTGCTCGCAGCCTCTCAGGACGCGGGCGTCTTCAGCCTGAAAGCATGTGAGCTTCCTTCCTTCGCCCACATGGCGGCCATAGCAGAATTATGAACACACATTCGAAGCGTCATCGAGTAACATACACCCTCTTTGGTATTTGTCATGCTTTCATTTCCGGATTCGCGGCAAAAATTGTAGCCGCTTGTGCACGTATCGCTGCATACATTCGGTCCTCCTCCGTTGCGTGACCGTCAAGCTGAGGCATCGTCGTTCCTGTATGTCACTGCTCAAGGAGTGATAAGATTACGAGTAATACGCAGCTTCGCTACCGTTCGCCTCTTTTCTCCACACGTTCCAGATTGGGTGTCGCTCTGTCGGCGATGACTGAGCAGCCATGCAAACTCGTGGCCGAACACGCAGAGAATCTGATACCAGTCGAGAAGTATGTTTTTGTTTCATAAGCGTGCAGGATGGCACTTTCGTCTGTGGAGGTGAACATTGGATCAAGAAAATGACGGGGTCCCTATGGCGCAAAACCGGGCTGAAGAAGACTGCTTCTGTAGCAGGATCTAATAAGAGCTATTAGTATGGTGTTCTGTACCAAACTTGAAGCCTTGGCAAACCTCGGATCTCTACCTCGTTCCTGCCCCCAACACTACTAGAGATCAGAGAGCAGATTCAATCGATTCAGCCAAAAGTGACCTTTGATGCACCTGTGCCCACGTGACACGCAGGCAGACAGGCACAGGCAGGTAGAGGTGAAGGTAAAGATGGGGCGGGTGGGGTGGAGATAGGATGGAACCCTACCCCTAAGTCCCTTAGTGAGCCGCAACTTCCTTAGTGAACCAAAATCCTTCACCTCAACACCGGGCTAGATTAGCCCGGTTCCACCGGGTTCTTCGACACCGGGTTAGTCCATCTATCCGGACTAATTCAGCCCAAAAATCCAGTCTTAATCAGCCCGGTGCACCAGACCGAACGAGCCCGGTGTCACCGGTCTAATATAGCCCGGTTCTACGTCATAGGGGTGGTGTTTGGTTAGCGAGGCCTTGCATAACGAGCTCAAGTGCACTCACGGGAAGGGGTTTGGCAATCACAGATCACGTAGTATTAGTAAATCCCTATGTTTGTTGTGAATGTCCATAAGCGACATGTTAGGGGGCTTACCATTGTATATCTCGAGGAGGAAGTACACAACGTGCTCCTTGGGCTTGAGATAAAAGTGTGGCGCTGGAGCAGACTATGCAGTGTCTCTTGGAGAGATCGACAGACAGACAACCCAAACTTCTGTAGAAAGACATTGAGATACGTTCCAAGCCGAATTCACTTAGATTCTGAATCTGAAGCAATATTAACGCTTGGACATTGTCGTACGAGCACTGACAACGTCTTCGTGCACGTAGCATAAACACACCTGTTTCATTGCGCCAAGACTGCAAGATGTGATTCATCTGTCCAAATGACATTTTGCGATGCGAACCTTGTGATGTTTGTAAGGCCGAGGAACCGGTGAGATTCCAGCACTCGACTAACGCCTTCTGTGTCGTATGCAGCTGAGAAACTGTGGGACCCTCGTCCCATCAGACTCTCTGATGAATAGACTGAAGTTCCTGGCTTGATTGCCAGATCCTCAGCGGTAGACACGCACCAGTGTTGCTTTGCACATCAGTCTCTCGCGCTCGGGCAGTTTTACTGTTTCAGACTAGCCGCAGCTAATGAAGGATTGTGCCTTGGTCACCCTACACGAACCATGTTTTGGCCCCATGTGAGAGATCTTATGACCTTAATATTCGTCCTTCACGATGGTTATACAGGATATTTCGCAAGGCTCACCACGATGACTGTGCTGTAGCCTATGGTACCATGCTGACATTTGGGTGCGTCAAAACGAGAGTTCTTGGAATTATCTACATCCATACAGCTCTCATACGTAGATTTTGGCTAGTTGCGGATTCTTCAGTCTCTTTGCACGTGCGTGTCGTCGTAGACCCTCGTAATCCTACACCAAAGACACGAGTACGTACAAAGACCAAAAAAGTGCTTTGTAACTTCCATGTTTGGCATTGACGACCCCAGACTTCACTGATAGGTCAAGTCTTTGTGAGTATAGATGCAGTCGCTTAATTTTCCAATCGCAGCAGATAGCTCAGTGTCTAGGTATCATACTTGAAACACGCAGATGGTCCATGCCATGGTATAATGAGTCATAGGAAGTAAGTTGCAAGTCCAGCTTTATCGATCGTGTCCTTAGCCTAGCGTTTCCTGCCCTTGTCGGCATCAGAAGATTGATTGCGGCCTCCATCTGAGGCGCTTGTGTGATGCTTTTTGAAACCTCCTGCGCATTTTTTCGCACTTGCAACTTGTACCTCTCGTCTCTTGTAGAGTTTGCAGTTCAAAGTGGAGTCGCACACCAGACCGCGGCACCAATCGTACTCATCGCCTAAGCATTTTCACTTTCAATGGCTCAATGTACAGCTGCAGTGTCCTGCATCTTCCTACCTCAAGTCGAGTTGGTGACGAATTGTCGACGTGACAACAAATCAGCTGGTTGTGGTGGAAATCAGGTCGCAGGGCGCGCAGCACAAGGCTGAAAGGCCGCACTGCGACTTTAGCGTATTCTAAGAAGATTTGAGGGCAAAGTGCAGCAACGCCCAGTTGTTCCTAGTGTCGTGGACTGGTGGGTTTCCAGAAAAGTGGTACATTAGTCATTGGCTGGAGGTATTACTACCACACGTCAGACAACCTACACATATCGGTTGGGAAGGCATGTGTGCCACGTTATCCAATATTGCCCCGAATATTGGGGCGTAGTAATTTGCTTACCGTACTATAGTGGCACACTTTTTACATGGAGCGTTTTAAAGGTCTTGGCGATAGTTTCCCTTGATACACTTTGCTGAATTGTCAAGGGCGCGTAGCTCGGTTTCGCTACATGCATGCATGAGGCGATATCGCTTCGGTCGCAGTTGAGCAGATTGTGTACTGCAATTGTGAAGGATTACCGCAGTGTAGCATTCCGCCGTTTGCATTGAACACCCGAAGCTCATCTCGAGATGATGGAAGTCAACCTCAGCACAGCTTCGACTAATTCGCTGTCAATTCAATGGAATACTCTGCGTACGGAGAGCACTCGGGTTCGTGAAGAGCCTGTAGCACAGTCGACAATCTCAGGTCTCCCGGAACAGCACAATTGTCATGCAATAGCGACGCCGCAACATCGTAATGTTCTGCGACCCTGTATCATGCATCTTCTCAGTATGCTAAACAAACAAGTCACGACGACTACTTCACACCAAACGTGGCCTTCAGAGCTGCGACCGACCTTTCGAAGCACCTGTCACCTACCTGCTACTCATCTGTAATGTTAACGGACGCAGACATCTAACGACATCCTTGACCACGCCGTGGTGGTCGCTCACGACATAGGTGACTTGTGGTCAGCCAAGCCAAGTCAGTTTATGTACGCCCGCACTCTAGTATCGAGTCAAGCTCTTTCGATCGTCGCCCTACATCCTCCATGACTACCTACCCCACCAACCGAACCCCATGATCTTTGTACTTTCAACTTCACCCACTCGTAGCGACGTGCCTCGCTGACACCTAGTACCTGGAACTCTTGTGTTGCGTGCAGGAGCCGTGCGTGAGGACGTGGCCGGCGGTGGGCTGTTGCAAACAAGCCTTGCTGCATCGAGGGCCAATCTTTCCACTCCACGTGCGATGTTTGCTGCAAGGGCACCCGACATGTTGCTCTTGAGAACTCCATTCACAGTATATCCTTCGATTCTTCCAAAATCTTTCAACTTCTTGGCTCAATGAACATGTCGTAGCATTGACGACTGCGGAAACCTTGTACCGGATATCGTGAAGGCCCTGTGATACCTTGTGTAACGACTCTGATGTTCGTTAATGACCGTGGAATGTGTTATGAAGCGTCTCAACCTTCTTTCATCTTCGCATCCACAAGCGCCGAAACATCCTCTTAGTCTCAGCTGGCTACCCAGAAACCATGAGCAGCATTTCGGCCTATCGTCGCAAATGTGTGCAACGGACTCAATGCGAGACCTGCGTTGTGTGTGCACGTCTCTCAGTTCTCACAGGAGGTATGTAACGCTAGTCACACCGTAAATCCGGCTGTACGCAGCCGTAGTACGCGCCGGATTTTCATTTGCGTGCGTCGTTTCGATGAAGCGAGTCGGTATCACATAGAAAGTGGGCAGGACCACGCTGTTTGGCTGAGGACAAAAAATTCAGCTGGTGCATTAGCGAGTTAAGATTTTGAGCGAGCTGCACATCCCCTTATAGCGTGAAGTAAGAATGAGACATGCAAGGACACCGCTCCTTTATCATCGAAAAGGGGAGGTAAGCGGTGATTTTGAAGAAGTTGAGGATGTCGTAAAGTGGGTGACCCCTTCCATCCCGTAAACAAGGCAAAAAGGCAGCTGAGGCTCAAACATGCAGGCGTAAGGGCCCACCAAGGGCAACATGCCGGAATCTGGCGCGATAAATAGTGTGTGTTTCTGGAGGACTCATTGCCGGATTAGCGCAAGAATGCGGCTCTGCTGTTTGGGCATTTGCGGACAGCCCGGATCTGGTTAAGCGCAGGCAAACAAGGCAAAGCCACATGTTGCCATCCAAGTCCTCCACTGCAGTCTCATGATTCGCTGATGTGTGACCAAGTTGTGTATATGGATAGTTTGCTTCCTCTCCTGGCTCTAATAAAATGTTATCGAGTTACAACTTATTTTTCTTCCTTCGCAAAGAACCAATTATCGCGCGCGAGTCCAAAATTCTGTGTAAACCGAAAACTGAGCCAATTCCCGGTGTTCCGACTACGTCTTATCCAGAACCGATAACGCGAGCCATTTCGACCTGTGGATGTGTTACTTTGTGCGATCTTAACGTAGTCGAACCAATCGCGCGAGTTGAGTCGTGAAGGAGGACTCCTAGCTTGCACGTAATCTTTCTGCGAACGCTGGTCTTGGCAAATGTTGGCGTCTGGGCAGAGATCCTCGCGACGTTCAATAAACCACGACGGCCGACATATACGCAGAGCACGCTATACATAACATCAGTCCGGTAAAAAAATGAGCACAAAGAACGTCGATATACAGTCAAAATTTGTTCACGCGCTCCGTACTCAAGGAAAGACTGATTGGTCTTTGAACGGCGCCCTACCATGTCCGTATGGTCACCAAGGGCGAATGTTCCAGAGTCTAGATCAATTATACGACCACGCAAAAGCAGAGCATGAGTCGCAATTCATCGGTCTTAAGCCGAATCAAGTGCGAGAACAGCTGAAGGATGCCGTGATTCGCCTCAGGTGAGATGAGGCAGATATTCATCAGCATGCACGCAAGATCTGACAATGCACTAGGAAGTCAGACCCATCATCAGAAGCCACAGCTGGAGGCTCTGCAGCGCCCGATATTGAGAGCCTGACGTTGGAGTCCGAAAAACGGTCTTCGCCTCCACTTTCCGGTCGCAAGAGGCCCGCCGAATCAGAAGGCCAGGGACGTCTTGGTAAAGCTGTGTCCCACGTGGAAGTCATGGATTCCGATTACAACCGCAATTCACTGCCCGAGCGTACCCGGAAGCTCTATGATCCAAATCAAGTCGCCACGAATGCCCCTTCGCCACAGCGGTCAGCCACTGAACGTTCAAGTGAAAGGTCTCGTGATGCAGCCAAAAGCAGCCAGCGCCATGCTTCGAAACCACGATCGCCATCACGGCCACTGGCTCATAGATCTTCTCCCAAGACTCAACATGGGCAGCGACAGCCAGGCTTGATTGAGTTGCAACGGTACGACCCAAGATATCCTGGCTTGCTCTTGCAGCCTGATAGTCGACCCATATCTCAAGAGCAACTTGCTTCGGAAGTCAAGGCAAGTGGTCTCATGTACGGACTGAATGTGAGAAAAACACTAACTCTGTAGCTACGACTTTGCAGTCGATATATGCCGGACTCACAATGGTCGAGACTAAATGCATCCACGTTGACCGCGCTCAAGCTGCCGCTGCGTCAGACAACTCGGATCCTAATCATAAATTAGCGTCCGATCATTGGCAGGCGCTCATTGCGCTTCATCGTACTCTGCTCCATGAGCATCATGATTTCTTCCTCGCGTCGCAGCATCCATCCGCTAGTCCTGCATTGCGAAGGTTGGCTGCTAAGTATTCGATGCCTGCTCGCATGTGGAAGCATGGTATTCACTCTTTTCTTGAGTTGCTCCGCCGTCGGCTTCCAGACAGCATCGATTATATGTTGGCATTCATTTATCTGGCTTATCAAATGATGGCCCTTCTTTACGAAACTGTGCCCGCTTTTGAAGATACGTGGATCGAATGTTTAGGGGACCTCGGTCGTTATCGTATGGCGATTGAAGACGAGGACATCAGGGATCGGGAAACTTGGGCAGGTGTTGCGCGATCGTGGTGTACGTATTGAACACAATCCGCAACGAGCGTAAACTGACCTCCAATTTCAGACACTAAGGCTGCCGACAAAAACCCCACAGTGGGTCGCTTATATCACCATCTTGCGATTCTTGCACGGCCCAATGCCTTGCAGCAATTGTACTATTACTCTCGCTCGCTGACATGCGTCAAGCCCTTTCCTAGCGCGCGTGAGAGTATTCTCACTCTTTTGGATCCGATCCTTGGTCGTGCCGTGGCTACTTATTCGCATGCATTACCGATCGATACCAACTATATCAAAGCCCATGCTCTGTTATTCGAGCGACTGTCCCTGGATGACTTCAAGCAAGCCATGGTTGAGTTTACCAACAATCTCGACAATCACATTGGTCGTGTTACGGCCAAGTGGAAGGAGCAGGGCGTGTATATTGCCGTCACCAACGTCTCCGGGTGGTTCAACTACGGAGTTGACGACAATGCCCTTCGCCAAGTTTTCCTCACTCAGCTCTACGAAAAAGCCAAGAATAGCCCGCCCCCAGACGAGCAGCTTCGCACCGCCTCGCCAGCGGACCAGCAAGACCCGACGGCGCCAGTCATTCCCGAAACCGAACTGCTTTCTCATGTCAGCGCTCTTTCTTCTCAAGATCATTTCTCTCACGCTAAACGCCTTACAAACGATACGTTCGCCCTTGTCTTACGCCGCATTGGTGATAAGAACGTGCTGCCGCATGTTCACATCATGCTAGCATTTCTTACCATCTTTGCCTCTGACCCATACGTCTCTCATCTGCTGGCCGACACTCCTTGGGCCGAACTCGTTGCTTTCCTCAATACGTTGGTCAAGACTGAAAGTCAGACACAAAACCAAAGCCAACCTCAAAACGGCAACCAACCACAAAATATCGATACATTGTTTTCCACCACAGTCTTTCCCAGCGATAGCGAGAGAAGCGACGAGTTGCCACTGCCCGAAGATTACCTTGTCCGTGGCCTAATATGGGCGCATGACTACTTCCCCAGGAAGTGGTTTCAGAGGGAGCATGACGAAGAGGAGCGGTATCTAGAGTTGGCGAGTACGGTGAAGAGTCGCATGGAGAGGGTGTTGCGTCTTGGGCATAAACTATCTTCTGTTAGTATCCGCTCAATAACTCTGATCGTAGGCTAACTGTTTTGCAGTACAACCGGTGGATTTCATACGACAGCGAGTCTCATTCTTTCTCCGTGGTAATTGATACGTCTCTCAAGGCCTGACGGTGGCCGCCTGCAGCGCTTCAGTGATGTGGGCGAGCACGGATCCCAAACGTTTGTTACATGATGTTCTTGTCAGCTTGTCTTGTACACTGCACAGGTTCAAATACGTCGAACAGGTTCCCCTCGCAAGCATGGTGTCGAGAGCATTCTGACTCGGGAGCTCAGGTGATGAGGCCTCCCCATTCATATGTTGAATCTTTTTCTCAGGGTGGACCTTTGTTCACCCTACTTTCTCCTCTAAATGAGGCGACACCATGCAATACGTTTTTTCTGTGTTTTTCGTTAGATTCAGTGTTGTTGTCATTGCTCCAGAATACGTCCATAGCACTCAAAAGGTCCTTACCCCTAATTTATGCGATTATCATAGGTTCTCGAACCATGTAGACACATTTCGCCGTGACTGATTATTGGATCGCCCCTTTCGCCCTTCCACGCCACGTTCGCCCTTCGTGCCCCCTAGGCTCTTGCGTTGTTGCCACGTCAGACCAGTGCTCAAGACCCGATTCCATCTCGGTAATGTGTGATGTCGATTCAAGCAGTTCTACGCCATTACTCAATCTTGGTGATTGAAACGAAAAGACGTCTAGACACTTTCGCCATGAGCGTTCATGATATCATGGTCTTGTACAGGCAGACAGGTGCTTCACTGTCTGCAGCCAGCTACGGCCGAGATTGACAAGGGTGTCACCGACGACACGGACGTAGATAAGCATAGTATCACCTTTGGGAATCCTTCCCTTGTTCCTCGCGGCTAGCAAAACGTAGTACTCAAGCTGCTAGACGCACTGAAGTCGGATTCGTCCAGGCCGGCCATGAAAACATCCTTCGAGGCCTTGCCCTGTGAAGCCTGGATGCCGACCGCTGTGGTGCTTGAAACAGAATTTTTCGGCCCTTTCAGCACCTATAGAAACATCCCACAATGGCGAAGTTGACGGTGCGCTTGAGCATCTCGTACTCGAACGCTCGCGAACTTGCGAAAACAATGTGCTCGCTATGAGGACGACGACGAGCAGTGTTTAACAATAAAAAAAATACTCTCGTAAATCTCAAGCATTAGCTCCAGTACAGAAAGACGTATATGGGGTCTCCGCCATAATTCTACCTGCCCGTGGGCAGTGAGTCATTTTCACAATGCAAGAACACAGATCACTGCAGTGAAGTACTCAGTCCAGCTTGTAGAAAGTGGAATGGAGATAGGAACAAAAGTACGTAAGCTTTGAGGACAACACGACGCACCACCTGCAAGGATATGAGAACCATGATGCTTTACACGCAAGGACAGTACGGAGCACCTCCGCGAAGAGCAGCATAACGTTCCATTTCCAAGGAAAGGACAATGTGGTGTCCCTACCCAGCGAAGAAATCGAACACTTCAATCATGAAGTCAGTATAAAGCACTTCCCTCACCCTAGGCCATCATGGAACACCACTGCCTCGATGTCCTTTAGCGCTCAATCACCAAG
>Ga0265798_10009761_pt1 | contig 11946 bp, 6 predicted proteins | sample P3T30metagenome_FD_192430 | JGI IMG/M metagenome (GOLD analysis project Ga0265798, IMG submission 192430) | Plant litter microbial communities from East Loma Ridge, Irvine, California - P3 T30 | ecosystem: Environmental > Terrestrial > Plant litter > Unclassified | place: USA: California... | reverse complement strand
AATAGTGGCGACAAGATTATAGGTGTTGTTGCTCAAAAAGATGAAAGTGTAGAAGAGCCGGGGGCTAACGATATTAACCTTGTTGGTACTGTAGCGCGTATACTTCGCGTGCTTAAAATGCCTGATGGTAACACTACCGTTATTATTCAGGGTAAAAAGCGCTTTGAGATAGGCGAGATCACTACCGATGATCCGTACCTAAGGGCTACGGTAAAAGAGTTTAAAGAACAAAGGCCGGAAGAAAAAGATGCTGAGTTTCACACCATTATTGAGTCAATAAAAGACCTCGCCATCCAAATAATCAAGGAAAGTCCGAATATTCCAAGTGAGGCTACATTTGCTATCAAAAATATCGAAAGCGAATCGTTTTTGGTAAACTTTGTTAGCAGCAACATGAACCTTACCGTTAAGGAAAAGCAGGACCTGCTTGCCATTAGCAGCCTTAGGGACCGTGCTTTAGAAACATTGCGTTATATGAACCTCGAGTTGCAAAAACTTGAGCTTAAAAACGATATACAAAGCAAGGTGCGTTTTGACCTTGATCAGCAACAGAGAGAATATTTCCTTCACCAGCAGATGAAAACCATCCAGGAAGAACTTGGTGGCGTATCGCATGACCAGGAAATAGACGAAATTCGCCAAAAGGCTAAAGTCAAAAAATGGAATGAGAAAACTAAAAGCCATTTTGATAAAGAGCTTGCCAAGCTTCAGCGTATGAACCCGCAGGCGGCCGATTACGGTACCCAGCGTAACTACCTGGAGCTGATGATAGATTTGCCGTGGAATGAATTCTCTAAGGATAATTTCGACCTTAAGCGCGCCGAAAAGATATTAAACAAAGACCATTACGGCCTTGAAGACGTTAAAAAACGTATTATAGAGCACCTTGCCGTGCTTAAGCTGCGTAACGATATGAAATCGCCTATATTGTGCCTCTACGGTCCTCCGGGCGTGGGTAAAACATCTATAGGTAAATCGGTTGCCGAGGCGCTAGGCAGGGAGTACATCCGTATCTCTCTTGGTGGCCTTCGCGATGAGGCCGAAATTCGTGGGCACCGTAAAACTTATATTGGCGCTATGCCTGGCAGGATTATCCAAAGCCTTAAAAAGGCAGGTACATCTAACCCCGTATTTGTGTTGGATGAAATAGACAAATTAAGCGTGAGTAATCAGGGCGACCCTTCATCGGCGTTGCTGGAAGTGCTGGATCCTGAACAAAATTCGGAATTTTATGACAATTTCCTTGAACTTGGTTTCGATCTTTCTAAAGTAATGTTCATCGCTACATCTAATAACCTGTCTACTATCCAGCCGGCGCTTCGCGACAGGATGGAGATCATTAACATGACAGGCTATACTATAGAAGAAAAAGTAGAGATTGCTAAAAAACATCTTGTTCCTAAACAAATTAAAGAGCATGGCCTTAGCTCAAAAGATGTTGTTATAGGTAAAAAACAAGTTGAAAAGATTGTTACGGGCTACACCAGAGAATCGGGTGTGCGCGGATTGGAAAAACAAATTGCTAAAGTAGTACGTAACGTTGCAAAATCTATTGCAATGGAGGAAGAATACAACGTTAAGGTGACGGATGAAGATGTGCTTAAAGTGCTTGGCGCACCAAAGATGGAGCGCGATAAGTATGAGAATAATGATGTTGCCGGTGTAGTTACAGGCCTTGCGTGGACCAGCGTTGGCGGTGATATCCTGTTTATTGAGAGCATACTGAGTAAAGGCAAAGGCCACATGACCATGACAGGTAACCTGGGCACGGTTATGAAGGAGTCGGCTACCATTGCATTAGAATATATTAAGGCTAATGCAGAACAGCTTGGTATTGCGCCCGAGGTTATCGAAAAATATAATGTTCATATTCACGTTCCGGAAGGGGCTACCCCTAAAGACGGGCCAAGTGCGGGCGTCGCCATGCTAACATCGTTAGTATCTTCGTTTACGCAAAAGAAGATTAAAAAGCACCTTGCCATGACTGGCGAAATAACCCTTAGGGGACGTGTGCTTCCTGTAGGTGGCATTAAGGAAAAAATACTGGCTGCAAAAAGGGCTAACATTAAAGAGATCATCCTTTGCGAAGAAAACAAGCGCGATGTAGAAGAGATCAAGCAGGAATATTTGGAAGGCGTTACTTTTCACTATGTTAGAGAAATGGGCGAAGTTATCAAACACGCTATTACCGACCAAAATGCTAAAAATGCTAAGACGCTTTAAGGGCGAAAAATAGATACATATTTTCAAAAACGGCTAAAATTTCTTAGCCGTTTTTTTATTTAAAAATAATATCTTCGCATTTGCGTTATATATGCACAAATCGCCACTAATCTACAATGTTTAAAAACAGGTATCTTTACTTTTTACTGCTAACTACTGCTATGTCTTTTGGCCAGATTGGCGGTAAGTATACCTACCAGTTTTTAAATCTGGTAACATCGCCCCGCCAGGCAGCCCTTGGTGGTAAGGTAATTACAAACCGGGATTATGATGTTAATCAGGGTATTTTTAACCCGGCAAGTATTAATCCGGAAATGGATAACCACCTCTCATTAAACTACGGCAGTTATTTTGGCGAGGTAACGTATGGTACGGGAGCCTATGCGTACACCTGGGACAGGCATGTGCAAACGTTTCATGCGGGGGTAAGCTATGTTAATTATGGTACTTTTGAAGGCCGAGACGAAACGGGCCTCCTTACCGGTGACTTTACCGGTAGCGAGATAGCGCTTTCTTTTGGTTATGCCTATAATATACCCTACAGCGATTTTTATATAGGTGCAAGCGGCAAATTTATATCGTCAACGTTAGAGAGTTATAACTCTTTTGGTGCTGCGGTAGATATTGGCGCTATTTATGTAGACGATTATAATGATATTAATATCGCCCTGGTAGTAAGGAATGCAGGTGTGCAGATAACTACTTATGCAGGTATGCAGGAACCGCTTCCGTTAGAAATTATAGCGGGTATATCGCAGGAAGTAGAAAATGTACCTGTACGTTGGCATATAACGCTGGAAAATCTTCAGCAATGGAATATTGCTTTCTCTAATCCCAACCGTGCTGAACAGGACATTGAAGGCGGCACCACCGAAGAAAAAGTAGGCTTTGTAAATAACGCTTTGCGTCATCTTATATTAGGAGCAGAACTTTTTCCCGGTAAGAGCTTTAATATCAGGGCGGGCTACAACTTCAGGAGGGGAGAAGAGCTCAGGGTGGTAGACCAGCGTAATTTTTCGGGAATATCGGCAGGTATGTCGTTACGTTTTAATAAATTACGCTTTGATTATTCGTACTCAAGATATACTCTTGCAGCAAACACCAGCCTTTTTGGGCTAACCATTAACTTACAGTAATTTGGATAAAAAAATTACCATTGCTATAGACGGTTTTTCATCTACAGGTAAAAGCACTCTGGCCAAACAGCTTGCGCGCCATTTGGGCTATGCATACGTAGATACTGGTGCCATGTACCGCGCCGTTACCCTTTATGCTATGGAAAATGGTTTTATTGATTCCAGCTTTTTTAATAGCGAAGGCCTTATTGATTGCCTCGACGATATTAGCCTCCAGTTTTTATTTAACCCCGATCTTGGCTACGCAGAAATGTATCTTAATGAAGAAAATGTGGAGGGTAAAATTAGAACATTGCCTGTTTCTAACCTTGTAAGCCTTGTAGCCGAAGTTAGCGCGGTGCGTGCCATGCTGGTAAAACAGCAGCAGCACATGGGTGAGAATAAAGGTGTGGTAATGGATGGCCGCGATATTGGTACTGTAGTTTTTCCTAACGCTGAGCTGAAGCTTTTTATGACCGCCAGTCCCGAAACACGGGCGCAACGCCGCTTTGAAGAGCTTACCCAAAAAGGGAATGATGTAACCTTTGATGAGGTTTTACACAACGTGCAGGACCGCGACCGTATAGATACCCACCGTAAAGATTCTCCGCTTGTTAAGGCAGAGGATGCTATTGAGATAGACAATTCCGATTTAACTATACAACAACAGTTTGATAAAGTTACCGGGCTTGCCCAAATGGTATTAAAAGCATAACTTATCATAATTGCCCATAACAATTTTTATTAATAGATTTAGCCGCAAATTGAATTGATAAAAACTAATCTTCTTCTTTTTTATGGGCATAAAATTACGCCTTGTGGTAATGAATTTTCTCCAATTTTTTATTTGGGGATCATGGCTGCTAACCGTTGGCGCTTACTGGTTTCAAAACCGGGAGTGGAGCGCATCCCAATTTGGGATAATTTTTTCTACAATGGGTATTGCGGCCGTATTTATGCCGGCCCTTATGGGAATATTATCAGATCGTTGGGTAAATGCCGAAAAACTATACGGACTATGTCACTTAGGTGGTGCTGTAATGTTATTTATACTCCCACAGGTAAACAGCCCAACGGCTTTTTTCTGGTTAATGTTGGTTAATATGATGTTTTATATGCCAACACTTTCGCTGGCAGTTACAGTTGCATATACAGCGCTTAAAAGTGCAGGCAAAGACGTAGTAATTAATTTTCCGCCGATCCGTATTTGGGGCACAATAGGTTTTATAGCGGCACTATGGCTGGTTAGCCTTACACATAACGAGACATCATCAAATCAATTTTATATAGCGTCGGCTACGTCGCTTATGTTGGGCTTATATGCTTTTTCGTTACCCAAATGCCCGCCATTGGCAGCAGGTATTAAAGCTAAAACAATGACGGAGGCACTGGGACTGAATGCCTTTAGCCTTTTAAAAGATAAAAAGTTTGCGGTGTTCTTTATCTTCTCTATGCTGTTAGGTGCTGCATTGCAGTTAACGAATGCCTACGGCGATACTTTTTTACACGACTTTAAAAATTTAGCGGTTTATAAAGACACTATCGCAGTAAAATATCCCGCTATAATCATGTCGGTTTCGCAAATATCAGAAACCTTATTTATTCTTGCCATACCATTCTTTTTAAAGCGTTTCGGGATTAAAATGGTAATGCTGTTTAGCATGCTGGCCTGGGTTGTAAGGTTTGGGCTGTTTGCCTACGGCAACCCTGCAGATGGACTGTGGATGATAGTGTTGTCATGCATTGTTTATGGCATGGCGTTTGACTTTTTTAATATTTCGGGCTCATTATTTATAGAAACTAATATAGCTCCTCAAATGCGTGGCAGCGCCCAGGGATTATTTACTATGATGGTAAATGGTTTTGGTGCGCTGATAGGCAGTTTTGCAAGCGGCATCATAATACAGGCATTTTTTACAAATGAAGATGCCAGCCTTAACTGGCATGGGATATGGCTGTGCTTTGCGGGTTATGCATTGGTTTTAGCACTAATTTTTTCGATAGCATTCAGGGAAAGAGGGGAATTAAAAATTCCGATAAAAGATGTGAGATAATATGATAGATTGCAACTCTTAATTTAAGCAGTATTCCTAAAGTCTATTATCTGCCATTAATCATCTAAAAATCTTGTTTATCGAATCATTGCAAAATGCCCGCGGTATTCTTTACCGTTTTGTCGTTTTACTATAAACCAGTAATCGGTAGAGGGCATTACAGCACCGTTGTAGGTTCCATCCCAGCCCACGTCATTAGCGCCAAAGCCGGTTAGTAGTTTACCGTAACGGTCATAAATATATACTATAAGCCCAGGCTCGGCAGCGGTAGAAAATTTAATGCGCCAGGTTTCGTTTTCACCATCGCCATTAGGTGTAAAGTATTTAGGGTAACTAAGCAAGTAAACGGTGCCGGTATCATTGCCACAATCGTAGGCATCGCGCACGTACACTTCGTATTTCCCCGGATCAAGGCCGGTAAATACATTACTTTCCTGCCAATCTATACCATTTATAGAATATTCAAAATTTTGTATCGATGCGTTGCCACCCTGTTCCATAATAACAGTAATAACGTTGTTATGGTCGGTCCAGTCAGCTACGTCAATTGTGCTTATAACCGGCGCAGCCCCTACAACCACATTTACTGTTTTAGTGGCCGGACATTGAAATGCATCAGATACTGTCACAGTGTATACACCAGGCTGGGTAACAGTTATAGACTGGCCTGTTTGCCCTGTAGACCATATGTAACTCGTGTATCCTGCATCGGCGGTTATAGTAATGTCTTCACCCTCGCAGCCTCTGTATTCGTCTGGCATTGATAACGTAATTAGATTTCTTACATCTATATAAAACGCGCTTGTTGCAACACAACTTAGGTTAGCATTATATTGTACACGTGCATATATCATTGCCGATGCCGTTGTTAATGTGAGCGGAAGTGGGTTTGCTCCTGAAATAGCATCATTAAGCGAGCTATGATATGTAACAGTATAATCGGCAGGATCCTGTCCATTAAGTACAGCCGTATTTTGTTGGGAAAGGTCAAAAACTTCGGTACTACTACCATCAACAGCACAGGCATACAGGTCGGGCGCAATAGAGGCACTTACTAAAGAAGGGAGGTCGGCAATATTAAAAGTAAGCGGTTCGCTATTACCACATGGGTCAGATACATATACGGTATATGTGGCATTTTCAAGATTGGTAAAAATATTGTTACTGCCATTGTTAATGGTAAAGGGCAAGCCGTTTTTTTCGGTAATTGTAAATGTTAAGGGCGTAACGCCTTCGGCATTAATTTGAACATCGGCTATTGTGCCGGAGCACGTAAGGCTTTGGGCTCCTAAAATAACCAATGTGTTGTAGTAATTAAAATCGTATAGTTGCTCTGCGCATGTTTTATCATTACCACCTTCGCTGCCATTTAAAAAAGCCCGGTAGGTTTTCATAACACGGTAGTGGCCTGTATCATAAAATGGAAGATTATCATTTAGGCCAAGGATGAGAGCCTGGGCGCTGGTTGTATTATATACACCGGTAAATGGCTCACCGGTAACAGGATGGCCCCAAATACCGTTTACAGGATCAATTTCTTTTTGAAGCCAATATGATACACCCGCTATGCTATTAGCGGTATGCTGTACATCTACATTAAAAGTACCGCATAACGGTTCATGAGTTACATTGTTAGATGTGACCGAATACCCCAGGATCCCGACGGACTTGGTAAACGTTTGGCACGCTGTAACTATAGTAAAACTGTAGTTACCTGGCAGCATGCCTGCCATATAAAAATCGCCGCTCGAATTTAAATTAAATGACACATCATAGGGAAGAAGTGTCTGGTCGAACTCTGGTGGTGCAACCGTCATTATTACAGACGATATTATAGATGAATGCCCTATAGATAATGTTCCAAGCCCTGATAAACAATCCGGCCGGCTAACAAGCGAGGGTTGGCTTGTACTGTAATCAGGCATAATTACCACAAGGTCTGGTGTGTATACTGTTCCACAGGTGTCTGTTACAGTAAAATTATATTCGCCCGGAGGCAGGCCCTCCATTTCTAACATGCCCTCGTCATTTATAAAACCCGAAATATCATTTTGGCCGGGGTAAAGATTAAAATATTCTGGTGGCGCAGCAGTAATGATAACGGACTCCAATATATACGATGGCACCTCAATTTCGAGGTCGCCCAGATTATTTTCGCAATCAACATTAATAGCACTCCCCACTGGTTCTACATCAGGGGCAATAATTTCTATCAGCCCGTTAGGACCTGATGTCCTTCCGCAGGCATCGGTAATATAAAATTCGTAAATGCCAACAGGAGGCGCATTGCCCTCTTCTCCAAAAACGGTTGTTTCACCGTAAAATGGCTCCGGATAATTATCATTAAAATCAGCGGGATCAAAACCTGCAGGCGCGTTAACAAACGTAATTGTATAAGGTGCGACATATTTTGTAGGTACAACCACCACGAGTTTTTGCCCGCAGCCGGCATCGGCCAGTGTGCCTAAAGCAAACATTTTCTGGCGTACAAGAATGTTGTTTCGCGAGTAAGATGTACCACAAGGATCGGTAATTGTAATGTCGTAATAATAATTGGTATCATAATAAAAAGGGATAACCTGCTCTACCGCCTGGGTATCAGGATCGCCGCTTGCAATCGTTTGGTTAAAAGTTACCAGTGTACCACCGCCCGGAGGATATACTTTAATAACTACTGTTAACGGGTAGTTTATAGGTACATTATTACTATGCGAAATAGTGTTTGATATAGTTATATGATCGCAATCGGGTAAGGCAATGTCAGGAAATTGCGGTGGTGCTATTGCCAGTATCGGCGAGTTTGAGAAAAGAGTTTGCGCTATAACTACCGATGTGCCACAGTTATCGGTAACTTTAATAGTGTAGGAACCGGCAGGCAGGTTATTAAAAACATTGGAAGGCTGAGCGGGCACGGTTACAGGTCCGGAGCTTATTTGATAGCTTACAGCATTACCCGATGTAACATTTATGGTAAAAACACCATCGTTACCACAATTAGCACTAATGCCTTCAATTGTGTATGCTAAGGGGGTAAGGTTACTGCCTATACTTGCAGTATCCTCAGCGGGCGACTGGCCTTGCTGTGTTGCCACTACTTTATAGTTGCCGGGAGATTGTCCCGGTAAAGAAGTGTTAGGCCCCACATATATTGGGTTTAAGTTATCCGGTAACAGATATACTGTGAAAGTAACGGGCACATTAGGCAGGGCATTTTGTACAACAAAAGCAAGCGAACCATTACCCGGGCAGGTTTGATCGGTAGCTGTAACAGTAACTGTAAGTGCCTGTGCCCATAGCGAGGTGCCGCTTAGTAAAAAAAGCAGGATGAATATAGAACGTTTGAGCCCTAAAATTGCATCATGGGCCAATGTTTTAGTATTAATGTATTTCATAACAAAAATTAAGTTTTCCCTACTTAATTTCAAGTTTTTTCCGTGGTGTAAGATAATAAAATTATCTATGTTATAACTAATGTTAAAATCTTTTCGATTTGAAAATGTGATATTTAACAAATTTCCATTTAATTGAGATTAAATTATTCATACTTTATAAAAACGTCCGGTAATTCTTTGGAAATCAATAAAAATATAGTACTTTTGCACACCTTTTTAGCGCATGGGTTTCATTAAAGGGCTAAACAAAAAATGTAAAACGCTTCTGTTGTTTTACCACGCATAAGAAACCGGGTAGGGCACAGGATACAAATTTTATAATCAGCATGTCTGAACAAACTAAAACAAACGACGAATTTTTACAGGAGTTTAACTGGCATAACTTTGAAGAAGGTATTGATCCGGTAGATGAACAAAACCTAAGGGAATTCGAAAGTCTTGTTGAACAAACTTTTATTTCAACTGACAGTGATGAGGTAGTAGAAGGTACTGTTGTAAGAATCACTGACAGGGATGTAATTGTTGATATCAACGCAAAATCTGAAGGTGTTATTTCTCTTAACGAGTTTCGTTATAATCCTGCCCTAAAAGTAGGAGATAAAGTAGAAGTACTTATAGATGTTCGTGAAGATAAATCAGGACAACTTGTACTTTCTCACAGAAAAGCACGTACAATTAAAGCTTGGGACAGGGTTATTAATGCAAATGAAACTGGCGAAATTGTTAACGGTTTCGTTAAATGCAGAACTAAAGGTGGTATGATTGTAGATGTTTTTGGCATCGAAGCATTCTTACCGGGTTCTCAGATAGACGTAAAACCTATCCGTGACTACGATCAGTATGTTAACAAAACTATGGAGTTTAAAGTTGTGAAAATCAACCACGAATTTAAAAACGTTGTTGTATCGCACAAAGCTCTTATCGAGGCAGATATCGAGGTTCAGAAAAAAGAAATCATCGGCCAGCTTGAAAAAGGCCAGGTACTTGAAGGTGTTGTTAAAAACATTACTTCTTACGGTGTATTTATTGACCTTGGTGGTGTTGATGGACTTATCCACATTACAGACCTTTCTTGGAGCCGTATTAACCACCCAAGTGAAGTTCTTGAGCTTGACCAGAAACTTAACGTTGTTATTCTTGACTTTGATGACGAGAAAACACGTATCCAACTTGGTCTTAAGCAATTAAACGCTCACCCTTGGGATGCACTTGATGCTAACCTTGCAGTAGGCGATAAAGTTAAAGGTAAAGTAGTGGTTATTGCTGACTACGGTGCATTTATCGAAGTTGCTGAAGGTGTAGAAGGTTTAATCCACGTTTCTGAAATGTCTTGGTCTACGCACTTACGTTCGGCTCAGGATTTTGTTAAAGTTGGTGATGAGGTAGAAGCTGTTATCCTTACATTAGATAGGGATGACCGTAAAATGTCTCTTGGTATCAAACAACTTTCTCAGGACCCTTGGACTGACATTACATCTAAATATCCTGTAGGTTCACGCCACACAGGTATCGTTAGAAACTTTACAAACTTTGGTATTTTCGTAGAACTTGAAGAAGGTATTGATGGATTAATTTACATCTCTGACCTATCTTGGACTAAGAAAATTAAACACCCAAGTGAGTTTGTAAACGTTGGCGATAAATTAGACGTTGTAGTTCTTGAACTTGATGTTGATGGTCGTAAACTATCTCTTGGCCACAAGCAGACTACTGCTAACCCATGGGATAAATATGAAGATAGCTTTGCTGTAGGTACTGTACATGCAGGTGAGATATCTGAAATTGTAGACAAAGGCGCTACTGTAGAATTTGGTGACGATATCGTTGCTTTTATCCCTACAAGGCACTTAGAGAAAGAAGACGGCAAAAAACTTAAAAAAGGCGAATCTGCTGATTTCAAAGTTATTGAGTTCAACAAAGAATTCAAACGCGTTGTAGCTTCTCACACTGCTACATTTAAAGATGAAGAAGAGAAAAATGTAAGGAACAATGAGTTTAACAACTCTAATAACTCTAACAATTCTTCTTCTAACAATGCAGAGAAAACCACTCTTGGTGATCTTGATGTATTGGCAGAACTTAAAGAAAGAATGGAAAAAGGCGAGAACAAATAATTCTCAACTCCATTTTAAATATAGAAACCTCCTGAGCAATCAGGAGGTTTTTTTATATATCCGGATTGTTTTACCGCAACTGTCATTGCGAGCGCTGTGCAACGGAGCGCGGCAATCTAATAAATATTTATAGTATTGATTATTAGTAAATAACAGCAGTAAATATTACCAATCCCACAAATTCATACGTTAATATTTTCTAAAATATTATAAACTAAAAAAACCATGATTGGTTATATGGCGTATCTGCTACTATAACTTAAAATAAACCAATCATGAAAGTTTCAAAAATTTTATCGGTAGCACTTGTTGCTTTTACAATGTTTACATCAGTAGCAACTGTTGCCCAAACTAAAATGGTAGGTGGCGCGGCCATGTACCCAAACAAAAACATTATAGAGAATGCTGTTAATTCTAAAGACCATACTACACTTGTTGCAGCGGTTAAAGCAGCCGGGCTTGTAGAAACATTACAGGGCAAAGGGCCGTTTACGGTTTTTGCACCAACCAATGCTGCTTTTGATAAACTGCCAAAAGGAACTGTAGAAACACTTCTTAAACCTGAAAATAAAGAAATGCTGCAAGGTGTACTTACGTACCACGTTGTTGCCGGCAAATGGAGTGCTGCCGATGTTGTTGCCGGTATTAAAAAAGGCAACGGCACCTATACTGCTACAACCGTGCAGGGCGGCAAGCTGACTTTTAAAATGGATGGTAAAGATGTATGGGTAATAGATGAAAAAGGTGGTAAAGCTAAAATTACAATTGCCGATGTTAACCAAAGCAACGGCGTTATACATGTTATTGATACTGTGCTTATGCATAAGTAATTTGCTGTAATTATTTGTTGTTAAAGTGCCTGCTGTATGTACAGCAGGCACTTTTTGTATGTATGCATATTTATTAAATTGTTAACCGGGACAGCTTAAAATAGTTTTCGGGTTGATGTTTGCAAAACATTAGTAACGTTATAATGATATAGCATTGTTTTTTACTTAAAGGTTAAATAACATGCAACGTTCAATTTTGCAGCATATTAATCAAAGTG
>Ga0265798_10009760_pt1 | contig 11946 bp, 9 predicted proteins | sample P3T30metagenome_FD_192430 | JGI IMG/M metagenome (GOLD analysis project Ga0265798, IMG submission 192430) | Plant litter microbial communities from East Loma Ridge, Irvine, California - P3 T30 | ecosystem: Environmental > Terrestrial > Plant litter > Unclassified | place: USA: California... | reverse complement strand
GGACGGGATGCCCAGTTCTCACTGACCTATGGTCGTATGTGGTTGCTGACCTCCATTCATACTTTCTTTCATTACAATTCAAAGGTCCGAATGCTATCAACGCATACGCGTCAAGACCAAGGGACGTCGATGCGAATCGCAGTAGTGTTGACTTCACATCATCTTTCCTGCAAAGGAATGGACATCATCGTATTCCAAGACAGTCTTGGGTGTCTCTATTATACGTTTACCTGCCTGCGTGCTGACTTCATACAGTGAGCTTGATGCTTGCGTCGGGGCTTGACAAGCATGCACACCCCCATTCCTTGGCCCCAACCGGAGAGGAAACCTCCAGCGCCAGTCACGCACCAATCACGACACGCGATTATCAAATGGGACTCGGCAATCGCATCATTCATCGTTCGTTGCTTGCAAGACTACAATGGTCGCTCTTGAGCCATCTGGAGTTTCTCACTCCCAAATTTTGACCTTGCTGTAACAGCTGCTGGATATGTCACTGTTCAGTGAACCTAGGTCGATCGCAAACAGTTCTTGCCGATCTTGTTATCACGTGAGTCGGACATCATGTCCTCATGATTGGCGCGTGTCAGGCGCTGAGATTTTCCCAGTTTGCACGTTATTCACCGGTGAGTCGCGCCTCATTGTTTACACGCGGGTCGAAGATCCTGTCTTCATGATTGGTGCGTGTCTGACGCTGAGAGTTTTCTTCTTCCTCTGGGGTGTTTGTTGTATGTTCACCGGAGCGACGCGCCTCCTCATCATCCTTACGTTACGATGAGGTAGCGGCGCAAGATTGAACTCGGTTCATTGGTGTTCCACCTCCATGGCAGACTGGCTACTTATCGTACGAACAATAAGCGATAGTCAGTAGCTACGTACTGTCTTGTGGCTAGGGCGAACACACATTTTCAGTGCGTAGCAGGCAACAACTTTTCAAGGCGAAGCGTGTGCAAAGACGTGAACAACACCGACTACATAAGAAGCGTGAACATCATATTTGTCGGGCAGCCTGGACGACGACGCAAGTCGACATGGTGATTTGATCAGAGCTGAGGGTCTATTAGTGTATGTATGTTACTAGGTAGCATGTTCTCGTTGCGACAGCTCGTCGGTGGGGAGACAAGATTCTGCGACTTAAGGCGCGAACAAAGTGATTATTCATTTGCTGCACCACACGTATCCTACATGCAATGGCTCGGGTATCGCAAGCATGAGTTCTTACTCGTATGGATCTCTTCGGTAATTTGACGTGCTATAGCTACCCTCCATAATTCAAAACACGTTTCCGAATCTTACAGCACCCGATCATTCGCGATCACGCAGATTCTATGGTCGTCCCCTTGGCCTCGTATGATTGGTGCGTATCGAGCGCTGGGGGGTTTTCCTCCGATGGTGACAATGCTTGGCAAGGTAACAAGCCCCTTCACCTGTCATTCCTGCTGTTGCGTGCGCAACTTTATGTCTTCACAATTTGAAGCATCAATTTTGGTCGCTGTGATGATATTTGCTGAAACTACCCTTCAGATAACAGAAGTTGATCTCCTAAACCTTACCGCACTCCGCGTTTCGCAAAGAAAGTTGCCGAGAGTATCTTTGTTTCGAAGTCTGGGTGACTCGCTCCATCCCCAAATCCACCAGCAGCAAGCTGCATCTTTCTCATCTGATAGGTCTGAATCTGCTGCTCCACTGATCCATCGACGCTGTAATGAATGATGGTCGCGTTCCTTTCTTGTCCCAGGCGCACCACTCGGCCGATGGCTTGATGTTCCACCGCCGGATTCCACTGTGGCTCAAGAATATGAACTCGCGTGGCGATCGTGAGGTTCAAGCCTAGTGCGCCAGTACCGAGAGTCATGAGAAGTGTAGACACGTTTGGGTTGTTTGTGAATTCGTCGAGGGCTTGGTTCCGGAGGGTTTGTGGTACGGTTCCATCGATGCGGACATGATCGATTCCTGCATCGTTGCAAAGGCGCGCCGCAGTGTCGAGAGTCTTCCTCCATACGGAGAAGACGATGCTCTTCTCTTTGCCCAGTGAAGAGGACAAGTCTTGGATGAGCTTCTCGAGTTTTGTGGAGCGTGTGATCGCCGGTTCTGGATCGCTTTGCGACACACCCGGGCTTAGCAACACCTTCTCGGTGAAGCGTTCGTCACACTTGGGACAGTTGTAGTTCTCGGTGCGGTCTCTTTCATCCGTAGACGATTGGCGACAAACCGCACACAAAATGTGTGAGCAGCTTCCAAGAACTCCAGAGCTCAGGTCTCGCTCTTGGTTGATGATGACCACTTCCGTCGAACAGTTGACGCACATTGCCCGGCCCTCTTCTTGCAGAAGGGTCAAGGCTTCATCGGGGTCGAGATATGAATCGTCAATTTGGTCGTCAACAAGCGGCATGAACGTGCCGAGATTGCAGAAAATCCGAAGCTTGAGTAGGGCATGCAGCATGGTCTGGTTTGTTTTGACGTCAACATGTCCACTGACAGCAGCATCAAGGCGGCGTCTCATCTGTCGGAGTATGGTCTCATAGCCTTCTGATTCAGCGGCAGAGAAGGCTAAGACATGCTTGACAGACCGCGGATCAGGCAGATCGAGCAATGCCTTTGTTCTCCGTAAGCATATTGGCGAAAGGACCTGGCGGAGCACATTGCAAGCCTGGCGGAAAGACTTCCGTGTCACTTTGGCGACATTGTCGCGGAAGCTGTCGGGTTCCTGCAGCAGCGGTACTCTACAGAATCGCAGCAAAGACGCTAGATCCTCCACCTTGTTGGATATTGGGGTACCGGTCAAGCACCAGTGATGCGTTGCGTACAATGCCAGAATGGCCTTGCACTGTGCTGTCCTTGCCGAACGAATTGTGTGCGCTTCGTCGAGGATTATACGAAACCAGCGGAGGTAGTAGAGAACCTCACGCCCACCCTTGTAGCTCCTACGATGCTCTGTTGTTATCGTGCCATAGGTGGTGAGAACGATGTCATAACAATCAAGCTCGCGGGCTGACTTGACTCTGTCATGGCCATGATATTTGGCAACGCGCAGTGTCCCGGGCACAGTGTGCTTCTCAATCTCTTTTTTCCACTCTTCGAGTATGAGCAAAGACGGGACAACGACGAGCGTTGCCTTGACTGGTGTCACCAATCCATGGCTCAAATGCTCAGCGCCCCTCTGTGCGGTAAAAGTCTCCGCCCGGTCTCTGGATGTGCTGATGAGGGCGATGGAGCTGAGAGTTTTGCCGAGGCCCATGTCGTCCGCCAGAATGCCACCGGCAGGTTCGGATGGTCGATCTCGGCGCTCTGCTGCAGTCACTGTATGACGGTACCTGAGATTAGACAGTCAGTAAAATGTTCCAAAGCCGATGGCACCACCGCACACCCCAATAATGATCCAGTGAGATACCCGGATTGAGGCTCCTCGATTTGATTGCATCTCACTGGTGGCGAGAGTGTTTGGATGTACCAATGGTGATGATACCACCGCACACTCCTAATCGATCCAGTGAGATACCGAGTTCATCAATCCGAAATTGCTTTGCATCTCACTGGTGATGTGGGTGTTTCGATGTACCATGCTGATGGTACCTCCGCACACTCACGCTTGATCCAATGAGATGCCAATTTTGACAGTCTGAAGTTTCTAAGCATCTCACTGGTATTGGCAATGAGGGCTGTTTCGATGTCCCAAGGTCGGACCACTAGCAACTTACACAAGCACACCATTCTCATCAGTTGCAGATCTCCAGTACCTCAACGCGTCATCAAGCCTTCCGCTCTCACGATTGGCCATGAAGCCAAGAGCATCCCTCTGGTGCCTAACAAACCGAATTAATCCAACGCCGTCGATACTAGCTCCTGCAGAGACTTACTTGAGGAGCGGGGTTGCCAGGTGAGAGACGTCCAGATCCGAATGGCCGGTATCAAAGTCTGGGAGCTCGTCAAGCACGCGATTCCAGCTTTGCTGTTCGACAGTAGGTCGGCCTTGTGTGAGCCCAGCAAGCCAGATATCAACGTCTGGTAAGTCCTCGAACGTCCAGACATGGGGATTTTCGTAAGGATCGCGTCCACGCTGCAGTGGATCTTGTAGGAACAAGTCGCGATCAGATAAGATCTCACCCACAAGCTTGCCATCCGAACTTGGCCCAGAGACATTGATGCTGAGCTTGAAGCGGATTGGGGTAGTACCGAGACCGAGGTCATTATATTTTGAGATGAGACCCTCGAGAGAGTCTCGTGCCATGTATGCATGGAACTTCATGCGAGGGAGTGCAGCAATCTTGTGCAGAGCAGTGCTGGCTGCTCTGTTCAGCTGTGCGAAAGCTTCATCGTCTGAGATACCGACCGTTATTAGTGACTGGTCAACATGTAAGGAGAGCTCGACGTGGTCGCCATCGTTGCCCTGCAAATAACGCGACAGTCTGCCCCGGAGAACCTGGCATTGCACGTCACCCAGCTGTGTCAAGACATCAGTGACATGCGTAATAGTATTGGAAAACATGTGCAATTTACTAACCATACCATAGCATGCCAGATTGCAATCTCTGTGGGTGCTGTCGTTCACGTTGTGTCCACTGTAGAGTAGCTCAAGTAGATCGCTACCTGCATCTTCGCTGACACTGCTGGGATCGTCATCGCTAGAGCTTTCGACGCTCTCATCCGCCGTCGAGTGGTTGGGGTCCTCTGCTTCGGATGATACATCACGTCCTTCTGCAGTGTGTGTGGTGGTAGCTGCGGAGATCGCGAGAAGACGGACCCTTGGGTGTTCCGTCCGACGGCGCTTGGCAAAGGGATCCGGCTGTTTCTCTCCGGCTCTCTTTCGGTCCTGGTGTAACTTCCTCATCATCGCACCTTGTGTTTGATGTACAGAGCAAGAGGCACTCGCTGAGCCGATCTTGAAGATGCCTCCTGGCCCTGGCTCAATAGGTAATATGTCGCTGCTGAATTACAGGCGAAGCCGGCTGAGCAGCCAGCGCATCGCCGCAGCTGAAAGCCCAATGCGCTACGCCACCACTCACATGTAGGTACTTATCTTATACCTGCATGATTGCCTAATGCCGCTCCGCCCCAGGCAAACTTGAAGAACCATAGTCTCACACAGAGAACTTGGTGACCCCAAGATTTAAGAGTTGTCTTGGGTCACCGGGCTTCGCCTGCCTCACATACTGAACCAATCGACACATGAATCGCCTCAAACATGAATCAGACAGTATTCGAACGCGAGCTGAAGAGCTTCAAAGCTCATTTGACCCAGACTGAACTGAACAGCTTCGCCGGCACAACCATCCGAGATCTCCACTTGACTATAGCAGGCATCCAGAAGACACAATTGTCGAATCGCACGAACAAGAATGTCACGAGGCTGCGCGCATTTCTGGAGGCCGTTGAGTCGCTTACCAAAGTCCTCGATGTCTTCGTGAATGTGAGCGACTTCGTGGCATTCATTTGGGGCCCTATGAAATTTCTATTGCTGGTAAGAAATACCTAAGTTCTGCTGCCAGTGACTTTCGACGAAGCAATCTGCTGAAGTTCGATGCTCTTTAGACTGCCAGCACGTTTACGGATGCGTTCACTACGCTTCTCGGCACGTACGAGTCAATCAGCCGACAGTTGCCCTTGCTTGTACAGTATCAGACCTTGTTCCAACACAACGACAACATGCGAGAAGTTCTAGGCCACATGTTCCAAAGTGTCTTTGAGTTCCATCTTCGCGCTTTGAGATTCTTTCAAGCGAGCAAATGGAAGCAACTCTTCAAGGCGCATGTTTTTCAGTCCAATTTTGCCGACATCATCGAAAACCTGCGCCAACACAAAGAACTCGTGGACAGACAGGCCAGCCTGATCGAATTTGAGGAAGCCAGTCAGGCGCGCATCGCTTCACGGAAACATCATCAAGATGTGGAAGAGCACGAACGGCTCCGGCGCAGACTGTTCATGCGCGACTGGCTTGATGCTCCTAATATGGCCGAGCATCAAGAGAAGGGCCACACGACTCGAGAGGCTCGTCCGGACAGCGGGCGCTGGCTTCTGTCGAGGGATAAGATCAAGGCTTGGCTTGATCCCGCCATGAGTGTCCCGCCCTGTCTGTGGGTACATGGCATACCAGGAGCAGGCAAAACAGTACTTGCGTCTTTGCTTGTCGAAAGTTGCCAAACGAACACCCACGTGAAGACTGTTTATTTCTACTGTCGGCATGGAGATCCGCGAAGAGACAACTTTATCTCGATGTCTCGCTCGTTTCTCGACCAGCTGTCAAATCTGGACGGCTCTGTCGTCGATTTGCTGTACGACATGGCAGTGAAGAATGACATGTGCTTCAAGACGAAAAAGGCTACGAAAGACTTGCTGCAGCTCTGCCTGGATGCCGCGGGGACGGTTTTCATCATTCTTGATGGACTCGATGAATGTCCAGAGCCGGAACAGGATACTGTCGCAAGATGGCTCAGAAAGTATGTGGACAATTCTGGTGGAACCGTTGACCCAAGTCGATGTGTATTTCTCAGTCAAGACTATACTTCAACCCGAGCTTTGCTTTCGACCTTGCCGACTGTCCGGATCACCTCTGCTGACAACCAGGCCGACATCAGAGCATACTGCTCCGCAGCTTCCAAAGACATCCAAGCTAAATTTGCGGAGACAGATGCACAGACAGCTTTCGTAGTCGAAGCTGTGACAAGCAAAGCCAACGGTATGTGTTATGTACTTATCCCGAAGTACGAACTGTACGCTGACAGCGAAAGGGATGTTTCTGTATGCGACGCTGGTCATGGACAATCTGTTCCAGCAGACAAATCTTGCTGCCATGCGAGCAGAGCTAGAACCAACAGTTTTCCCTGGCGGATTGGACCAAGCGTACGTGTTGGTATGGTGTCATATCAAGACGAACGACCTGCTAACTTCCTCAAGCTATAAGCGCATCTTAGCTCGCGTCTTGGATGTAAATCATCGAGCTTCGCAGGATGCACGACGGCTGTTGACTTGGCTGGTGTGCGCCTTTCGTCCACTCAAATGGCACGAGATTCAATGCGCGGTCTCCATTGACCCCGAAGCTGGCAAGGTGGACCTCGTTCGACGCTTTGTCGTGGAACCAAAGCAAATTTGTGGCTCTCTCATCGAACAACATTCTGATGGGAGCCTGCAACTCGTACATACGACGGCCAAAACGTAAGTTGTCTGTACGTAGACTTGGGATTCCGACGGCTTACTCAATACGACTCAACAGCTTTTTACTTTCTTCCGATGCTTTGTCCTTGTCCGAGCCAACCGAACACCTGCTTATGTCAATATTGTGTCTCGACCAGTTCGGCTTATCGGCATTCAACGACAGTCTCACCACGAACGACCTGGAACAAGACGTCCGAGCAGGAGCTTTCGCTTTCTTCGAATATTCTCTTGTGAACTGGGTTAACCACTTTCTCGCCGGCCTACAACAAGAAAAGCAACGGCAATCCTTTGCTGACGATGACGACTTCGTTGAAATCCTACGCATCTTCCTGGATCGCCACTGGATGACGCCTAAGAAAAGAGCGAGGATGCCATCAAGCATGATAAATTCCGTCAAGGCTCTGCCAGCACTCAACAAAAATCACCAGTCTCGGTTGCTACAAATCATGGCATCGGTGAATCATTTTGCATCATCCGAACTCAAAGAGCCGATCCGCTACGAGACTCTGAAACTATACAGCGTTTTGCGAAAAGTACGCCTGGCAATCGAAGGCCTTGCCCAAGATCCTGGCACCCGCGCCGAGCTCCAAAAGCTTTACGGAGACACGCTATTCAAGTGTCCGCGCTTGTACTGCAAGTGGTTTTACGAAGGCTTCCAGACTGCTGCAAAACGCGATGAGCACATTGCGAAGCATGAGCGGGCGTACTATTGTTCGTACATTGGATGCGTGCATGCGAAACTCGGTTGTACGACTGCCGGCGAGCTGGAGGTTCATTACCGAACTTATCACAAATTATTAGACGCGTCTGACGATTTTTCTTGCAAGCCGGTGTCTGGGTCAACCACTCCGAAACGTACAGCGTCAAACTCTCCAACGCCCAATGCGCCAGCGACAAGCGCTTCAGCGGCCAACGTGTCAGCTACCAATGCATCGACGGCGAACCCTGTTGCACAGAACGGCAACACGCCCAACAACACGGCCACGAGCGCTAAAACCACTGCCACCACCACGATCGCCGGCGAGCCAGCCCCAAAGCGTGTTCGGCTTGTAGGTCCTTTCCCCTGCGACGAATGCTCAAAAATCTTCAAGAGGATATCTCATCTCCGATCACACAAGCAGATACACACTGACGAGAGACCTTTCGGGTGTGTTACTTGTAAAAAAAGGTTCGCGCGTGGGTCAGACCTCACACGTCACGAAGCATTGCATTCTGGGAACAGGAATTACGTTTGTGGTGGAAAGCTTAAAAACGGACAATCTTGGGGCTGTAGGAGTAGTTTCGCTAGACCCGATGGGCTAGCCAGACATTTCACAGGTGCCGCTGGTAAACGCTGTGTCAAGCCTTTGTCGGACGAGGGACTGGGCACAGGTGTCCATAGCACAGTGACCCAATCTACCAGCGCCAGTGCGACCACCAATACGACCGCCAGTACGACCGCCAGTACAGGCGGACCACACAACAGTGCTTCGCCGAGTTCTTCCGGGCCTGATCCGCATTTGACGGATCCGAACGACTCAATCCTTTCGACGCTGGGCTGGAGGAAGTTACCAACAATCTCCCAGCTTGGCCTTGATGCTTCCAGTGATCTCTACATGGTTGGAGACGATGATCCCTTGCCCGATGCTCTTTACCAGCAATATCCTATCCTTGCAGAGATCAATTGGGACGCGCTGCCACCGGAGCAGCCGTAGTGGAATATGACAGACATTAGGCTTGAATTACAACCATCTTTTTGCCTGTTCTCAAATACCATAATTCACCTACCGTACTCAAGATGGCGCTCAAAAGAGCACTCGTAGTGCATATACCTGTGAAGCACACGAGCGTTTCACTTTAGGCCGCAGGACGGTCGAAAGGCGTTTGCATTGGGGTGTGGACAAATACACTTGCATTGAAATCGGGGCTTGTCAAGCGGCCCCCAAGGAGGTGCATTGTGACAGTGCAAACGGAAACAGTGTCGCAGCCACATGCACCAATCATAGCTCACCGTGGACTCTCAAGGCATTTAGCCTAAAGTAAATTGTTACAGTTACAGCTTCGGGGGAATCGTTACGGAAAACGTGTCGCTCTCGTGGGACAACAACCAAAGCTCGCCGCGCAATCTAAAGCTGCAGGTCGCCTTTTCCAATTTCACCACAATGATCAGATTCGGAGGTCATCGAAAATGGATTCTCCTCGCCCGTCCACAAATACTTTTATTAGATCACACGAAGCGTCCCCCGGATGATCACTTAAAATGGGTAGCTAGTGTTTCTCGACTTTGGGCTGAGTTGAGTGGAAGGTGACGAGAGGACGATGCTTTCGATTTTGGCAAAATACTCTTGCCCTGGAATCGGGGCTTGTAATAAGGCCCACTCGCCCTGCAACGACGGAAACAATGTCTCAGCCACACGCACCAATCATAGCTCACCGTGAACTTCAGGGCTATAAGGCATTTTGCCTAACGTACATCCTTACAGCTTTGGGACTGGCTTAGAGCCGTCGGATCGCTAGCTACAGAGCATGGATCGTTTCCATGGCTCAATAGCCGCGCAATCTCTCGCTGCAGGAAACATTTCCCAAGGGGATCTTGGGAGGCCTTCAGAGAATCACCGCAGAAGGTCTGAAGAAATCTCGAAACATGTATTCCAACATTGAGCTGCATCTACTACTCAAGTGAAAGCTATTCACTCAATGTGAATACGTATGTATGGAGATGTTATGCGTAAACTATCGCAGTGACGACATACGCTCTCCGTGTTTCGTGTATTTTCAAGTCGTGAAGGAATTGAACTCAACCCCCAAAGCGTCGGCATCAGCCTTGAGCTTCTTGTTTTTCTTCGTCAGGTGCCACTTCATGACCGCGGCTACGGCAATACCCAAACATGCAAACACGATCTGAAGGATCATGGCCATGGTGTAGCGTGGCTGGTGGCTGTCGGGGAAGAAGTACGGCGACCAGACGTTGCCAAGATGGCCGAAAATGTTCACCATCGCTCCGGAAGCAGCACGCTTTTCCGGTGTCTGGCTGAGAGTGGACACGGCCCAAGTGTATTGCAGCGTGTTGGCCGAGAAACAACCTGCGGCGTACAGGAACGTCATGGCGTAGCGAGCGGGCGCGTTGCCCGTAGCAACGGTGACAATGAAGCCGACGACTGAGCAGCAGAGAGGGATCATGATGTGTAGACCACGCTCGCTGCGGCGGTCACTGTCCCAAGCGACGTAGAACGTGCATGCCGTGCCCAAGACGTAGGGTGGAGCAGTCATGAGCAAGGAGGTGACGCTGTTGCCAAACCCTAGGCCACTGACGATGGTAGGGAAGAAGTTGTTGAACCCGTAAGAGCTAGTGATGAAGATGTTGAGGCAAAGGAAGCCGTATAGCTTGACGTCTTTGAGAGCGAGCATGAGACCGTGCCAGACAGTACCTTTGGCCGAGCTCTCGACGCGGTCGTCAAGGATGCGAGCATGGGCGACCAGACGCATCTCTGCAGTCATGTACCGCATGGCGCCGCCGGAGGTTGAAGTAGGGTAGTTGGGCAGTACGAAGAAAGCGGTGACGGCAAAGAAGGCGCTCATGGCACCTTCTATGATGAATAGCCACTGCCAGCCGGCAAGGCCCATGGGACCGTCGAGACCATTGAAGACGCCGGCGGCAATGAGACCGGAGAAAGCCTGGGCGAGTACAAGACCCGAGTAGAGCAGAGCCACACGTAATGCAAACTCGCGACGAGTATACCAACAGCTTGTAAGTCGTCAGCTAAGTGGATAGCAGGGAACGGGATTTGCCACAACTAACCTCATGAGGAAAACTGCTCCGGGGAACAATGGAGCTTCTGTGATCCCGAGAATGAACTGCAGTCCCCAGAGGCCTGCTGCATTTGTGCATGCAAAGGTGGCAGCGGAGATACCAGACCAGAGGAATGCAGCGATTGGCAGATAGACACTAGGAGACACACGGGTGATGAGCATGTTCGAAGGCAGCTGAGCCAGCATGTAACCAACAGTCAGAACGGCAACAGCAGTCTAGCGAACGATTAGCAAGGCTCGCGACTGGGAGTATCGATAGAGTGATACCTGATAATCGCCCTCTCCAAGATTGAGATCTTGGTTGAAGCTATTGAGACGGGCTTGAGCAATGTTGGTTCTGTTCAAGTAGTTGAACATGTAGAGTATCCACAGTTGTGGCATCATCCAGGTGTCGAGCGCTCGAACCACCTTTTTCTCGAGCTCCGCTGCGTTCACGAGGCCGAGCTGGGCGACGTGGTTGAGATCCGTGGCGAATTTAGTCTGTTTCTCGTCACGGACATCGACGGAGGGGGCATCTTTAGGCAGGTCGTCATGAATCTTGGTATCCATGGACTCAATTGCTCCCGTCTCGCTGCCGACAGCATCGCTTGTAGCGTTGGCGTTCGGCATGACTGCTGTGATTGGTCTGAAGTAGCAGAAATCCTTCCAAGATCGCGAGTATCAAGCCTGAGAACGAGCAAAAGAAAGCAGGACAGGATAGGAATGATATGATGGGACGACCGGGCGATGAGGGGGAAAATATATCGTCTTCGGAATTTCTCAGGACCTTCACCAGGTGGGTACCATCCCTTTGCTCTGACCTGTCCCTTCATCATCTCCCCAGACTTCCCCATGTCCCCGCAAGAGTGTTGCGGATCATCAACGTGCAGAATAGATCGCGTGTTGCGTTAGTAGGCGAAAGAGTTGTATTGGCCAAGACAATCGGAGTTGGCATTGCATGTGCAGCCTTACTCGGATTTCGTAAGCCGCGCTGCCCAGGCTGGGATTGGCACCATCTATTGGACGGCA
>Ga0265798_10009759_pt1 | contig 11947 bp, 12 predicted proteins | sample P3T30metagenome_FD_192430 | JGI IMG/M metagenome (GOLD analysis project Ga0265798, IMG submission 192430) | Plant litter microbial communities from East Loma Ridge, Irvine, California - P3 T30 | ecosystem: Environmental > Terrestrial > Plant litter > Unclassified | place: USA: California... | reverse complement strand
GCCAGAAGACGAGGATGAGGACGACATACCTTACCCCGAGCCTAGTGACGAGCAACCGCTGCTACCACCGCCAAATTTCCGACCCTTCTTCACCCTGATCGAAGACACGACGTCGGGCGAACACTACCACCCGTATACACACTATGTCTTTGCCGACGACGACCCGACCATCATAACTGCTGCATCGATGCGAGGCCTGGGGCTGGATGATACAAAGTACCTCCCGCATGACGCGCCGGGTGGAGGGGAGAGACGACGCAATCAAGGAAGCGAAGAAGGAGACGAACAAGACTCACCGGTCGAGTCACCGCTGCCCCCGCCCATACCGGGTGTCAAGGAGCATTACCTCATAATCGATGTCGGTGCAGACGGGCGCACAGTCCTAGATGCGCAGTCGCTTTCGTCAGAGTGGCAAATCACCGATACGGACGTACGGATAGCTCCCTCGTTCGATGAGGACTCTCCGGATCAAGGGTACATGTTGCGCATACAAGGCATCGACATACCGAGGAAGAACAAGGGCAAAGGCAAGGGTGAAGTTGGGCAGGACAGGCTGACTGAGGCGAGAGAACAGCAAGGCGACATCTTCGACGCGTTGGATGGGCTAGTGCAAGATGTTGAAAGAGGACTGGAGACTGCTAGCAAGATCTCAGGCGCGCGGTCAAGAGAGGAAGACCAGGGCACGTTGACTGATGTCCGCGACGGCGACGTAGAGAAGACGGTGGGTGATGAAGCATGATGCTGGTATGCTCTGCCGTTTTGCAAGTGGCTTCGGGTCACACTTTCCGTTCGTGCACATCTGTATGGAGCGCGCGCTTCTTTGCTACTATCACTGTGTTGACTCAGAGACAGCTTATAGTTGGTGGCGTGCTTGGCTATTCAGCTCGAGCATCCATGCCGTAACATCTGACAGTCATACACGCCTCTGTAGAAGCCAGTCAGTCATTTCAGGAGCGACATCCACATGCTGGCTTTGACTCCACGGCGCGATGCCGTCTTTCCTCATCTACCGTACACTTATACCCATCACAGACTGCGAGCTGCATAGTGTGAGCCACTTCAGTATTCAAGCACCATGTATTATTTCTGCTTCATGCCGCAATGTAATAGACACAGGCTATCTGCTTCAGCACGGTTTCTCTCACTTTGCTCACCGCTCTGGTGTTACCGGTCGCTCCTTCCTCCCTCCTTCTCTCACTACAAGCGAAGCGGGACGGTATGGGCACGGGCACCCACTATATGATTCAAACCTTTTTGCGTCAAGCTTCCTCATCACTCTTCCTCCACTCTATCTTTCCCTAGCTTTACAGTCAAGTATCTAGCCATGGCTATCTTACGCACTCTCCTCGTCGCTGCCTCAGTCGTCTGCCTCACTACAGGCTACGAGCTCAAGGCGGAATACAACGCGAGTAACTTCTTCGACGATGGCTCCTTCCGGTTCTACAACGGCTGGGACCAATTCACCCAAGGCATGGCTCTCTACGTCTCCAAGGAAGAAGCAACTTCACTTGGACTTGCACGCATCGACGACGGCAAGGTACATCTCGGAGTCGATACAACTCAAGTACTCCCTCCGCAAGAGCCCGGTGAAGGCTATGGTCGCAAGAGCGTCCGACTAGAAGGAGTGCAGACGTTCGACAACGGACTCTTCATTGCCGACTTTGAGCACCTGCCTAGTGGATGTGGCATGTGGCCTGCCTTGTGAGTCTTACTTCCCATCATCCTTCACCTTCTCAAACTTTCGAGGCAGTACCGACTCCAGCACTCTCTCTTGTGCTCATCATCGTTTGTGCGGCGTATCAGAGATGTACACCTGCTAACCATTTGCAGCTGGCTTCTCCACGATACAGGTCATCAAGAGGAATGGTACTCCGAGTTCGACATCATCGAGGGTGTCTCCATGAACTCACGGAACTCACTCAGCCTCCATACTGGTCACACGCCATGCAAGATGCGAGACAATGGCGGATCAGGCGAGACGCGCCCAGACCTCGAATGCATGGAACATCGCGACTGCGGCGTCAATGGACCCGAGGGCTCCTTCGGCCAACCCTTCAATGATAACCGAGGCGGTGTCTGGGCAGCCCAAGTCGAGGACGATGGAATCAAGGCATGGTTCTTTCCTCGGGGTCACGAGCCATCGGGTTGGGATAGCGCCAATCCTGACCCCAACACATGGGGCACGCCTGTGATGAACTTCGTTGGAGATGGCTGCGACATTCGCAATACGTTCAAGAAGATGAAGATCGTAAGTGCACTCAATCTCGTGGATGTGAGTGCCTACTAACATAGGACAGATCATCAACATCACCTTTTGCGGCTCCATGGCTGGAGGCAATGCTTGGCCTGGCTACACACACTGCGCAGCGGAGACTCACGACGAATCTTGCACTCACTTCGTTGCGACCAACCCCGACAAGTTCAACGAAGTGTACTATCTCATCAACTCGGTGAGGGTTTATCAAAACGGCGCTGGTGCTGGCTACCAGGACAACAGCCTCTTACCTTCTCTGCCTCAAGCGTCCCTCATCTCCTCTCAGGCAGAGCCGCTCTCAGCGATGGCTGAAGAACAATCACCCCTTCCAGTAGTAGTGACTACCGTTATCACCTCAACCAAGATCATGACCCTACCGGCGACTCTGACTGGCGGTAAGAACGAAGGCCCACATGATCCATCGGCGTCCCCCACAACTCCGACGACTTTTGAGATTCTCTATGGCCAGCGTGTCTCGGAGGTGGCCCCAGAGGCAGCTCCTGCGGCAGTTACCGTAACAACGGTCATTACGTCGACGAAGGTTATGACACTGCCTGCCACTTTGACTGGCGGTAATAACATGACTCCCTATGACCCTTCAGCATCCTCCACGACTCTCATCACCTTCCACAACAAACGTCTCTTGTTGACGGCTTTCGAGGCGGCTCCAGCATTGGAAGCATCATCGGCGACATCTACTAAGCCCGTGGGCACAAGGACTGGCGGCAACAACTACATTGGTTATGATCCGTCAGCGACATCTACATCTGCCAAGCCTACAGGTACAAGGATCGGAGGCATTACCAACTACACCACCGTACAGACTCCTCGGGCGTCATCTACGAAACCTATAGGCACAACGATGGATGGTGTTACTAACTACACCACCGTCACTGCTTCGGCTGTGGCTTGAGCTGTGTCCATCAGCACAAATCGAGCACGCGGCTGATCTCTTAGCTCGGTGGTTGAACAAGAGTGGTTCGATCTCAATCATGCATATTATGGCGTTATGGAAGACCATCTGAGGTGGGAGAGAATGTACGGATAGATGAGCAAAGGCTGGAGATCAGAGGTTCAGCGATTTCATTTCAAAATACAATGCCAGATAGGCGCGGATATATACGTGCGAAAATACATCATGTTTCCTCACCTCTTCTCTCGCATCCCTCTCTACACCCATCGCCATCCTACCAAGGAATGGTCACCCCGAAACGATCAACTAACCTCCCGCTCTCCCACCCTTCTTTATCCATCTTGTCCAAAACCCTCATACAGTCCCTCACACTCTCCTGCACCGAGATCGCCCCTTCCTCCTTCCACTCCACCAACCCCGTCTCCACTCGTCCCGGGTGCAACATCAAAAATTGCACGTCGGGTAAATCAATCGCGAGACTCTTCACTACCGCGTTCAACGCCGCCTTACTAGCGCGGTACGCGTACCCGCCACCCGCTGTGTTGGCAGATATGGAACCCATGCGGGAAGATAGAATGAGGACTTTTGGTTTCCCTGTGACTTTAGCGTCTTCATCGACTTCAGCGGCGAAGCATCGAAGGAGTGGCAAGAACGCTTTAACAACGTTGAGCGTGCCACAGGTATTTATTTCAAAGGTCCGCATCATAGTCGAATGGTCCATATTTTCCAGTGTCTCTGCTTCGGCGACGACTTTACTACTCTGTTTTTCTCGTGCGACGACCGCAGGAACGAGACCTCTGACGCCGGCGCAGTGGATGATGAGTTCAATGGGGGTGCTGTAATGCTTTTGAACCCATGCTTGAATATCCTGAAGAGAGGTTATGTCGGCTTGGTGGAAGATGATGAGGTTTCCAGGTTCGCGAGGGTAATCCTGAGGTGCCACTGGGAATGGTTTGTTGTCTATAGCTATGACGAAGTGTCCCCATTCGGTCAACTTCTGCATGTAGTGATCGACGAATGCGAGTCCGAGGCCGGAGGATGCGCCTGTTATCAGGATGTATGGTGCTCGCCGCATTTCTAGATGTGGCGTTGAGGTTTATGGCGTTGGTGTGTTGAAAGTTGAGTTGTGTCGGCGGCGACTGTGGAGAGTTTGGTAGGTACACACAGTCGATGTAGTACGGATCATATCTGAATGTGGCAATTTTGTTGAAGGATACTATACTGCGATAAGTCATGGCGTCGGACGTAGTGGGGGTCAAGCGCCTCAGGGTCCATCCCGCCTATGTTTGCCGATCTGGAGGTGAGGATGGTTCCCCGCAGTCTACCCGTTGGCGGCAGACGGGTAATGACCAGCATGACTGATTCGGCATCGGGTAAGGATTTAACATGGTATCTGGATCTGGATATGCTTGAGTGACACATTTTACCTCTATCTATTTACCATTACAAAAATCCTGACTCTAAAATATCCTGTCACACTCACAGCTACTCCACTGCCATCATCAAACAGCGCACTATGTTCTATCAACCTGGGAAAGAAGACCACGGCCTGCCGTACGATCCATTCAAAGTGAGCAAACTCTCCGATCGACCAGGGCTTTTTTTCAAGATCAGGAAGTTTCTCATCCAATCATTAACATCCACACAGGCCTGCGTCCTCCCCCGCCCCATAGGCTGGATATCCACCCTCTCCCCCACGGGCCACGCAAACCTAGCCCCCTACTCTCAATTCAACAACCTGACCTTCGACCCTCCTTACGTCATGTTCAGCGCAAACCAAACACCAACCAACAGCCAGAAAGACACCGTCCGCAATGTCGAAGCTACAGGAAAGTTTGTCTGGAATCTAGCGACGTATGAGTTGAGAGAAGAGGTGAATAGGAGTGCGGTGCAGGAAGAGTATGGCGTTGATGAGTTTGAGACGGCGGGTGTGGAGAAGGAAGATAGTAGGGTTAGTGGAGTGGTTGTTGGTGGTGGTGATGGAGAGGGGAAGGAAGGCAGGAGAGAGATGATGATACCGATGGTGAAGCGCAGTCCAGTCAAGTTCGAGTGCGAGTACTACACCACATTACGCCTTCCCGGTAATCCACCGATGGGTTCGGCAGATGTTGTGATCGGGAAAGTAGTCGGTGTACACATCGATGAGCGCGTTTTGACGGACGGTAAGATTGATGTGAGGAAGACGGAGCCGATTGCTAGGTGTGGCTACTATGAGTATGCGGTTGTGAGGGAGACGTTTGAGATGCGGATACCGGGGGAGGATAAGGCGATTTTGGCGGGGTTGGAGGGGAGTGCGAAGAAGAATGAGAGGTTGGATCGGGTGGGGGATGTGGATGGGGACACAGGCAAGAAAGGAAGGCACTCGTGAGGATTCTTGATCAACGTAGCATTGGAATTACGTTCGCGTAGACGGGTTCCGGTCTTTGGATGTATCTATCTGATTCTGGTATCGTACAAGTAGTCCCCAAACGTCGAAGGTGAACTGGTGTATGAGCTTTTGGGGTGGACAAAGGTGTCTACACGTTCGAGATATAAGTCCGAAACAATAATAAACAGCTGCCATCTACCCATTGACCGCAAAGGTCAATGATTGAGCTGTTGTCAACGCGACCCACTGATTGAATCACGTTGACAACTACTCAATCTTTGACTTCGGCGGTCAATCGGCGTATAGAAACAGTGAGATCATGCCACCAAAGAAGCCATTATAAGCAACTAGCTGTCTCGTAAAGGTGTAATGAAATGTAGACAAATGGAAGATGGAAATGAATGAAATGACGCGATATAGCCACTGCGCTCATCAGGGCTGTCATGGTTGCGACATCCGATATGACTTTCGTGCCAGCGGAGATTGCGACAACTGCGACATCTGAGATGACTATAGCGCCGTAGATGCTTGCGATGACTGCAATGACTGCGGCGTCTGCGATGCCGAGTATGGTGAATTCGGGGTGGGATGCGGACGACTTTTAAGAGAAGGGAAATGAGTTGATGACACGCAACAGAGTAAAGTGATGTTGAGGTGGCGCTGCTGCTGAGGATTACAGCCACTCCTGCGAAGCCTGGGATAATTGAGACGAAGGAGGCTCCTGCGATGGCGGCAACATCTGATTTGACTTTTGCGCCAGCGGAGATTGCGATGACTGCGACACCTGATATGGCTGCTGCGTTGATCCCGGAGATTGCAATGCTTGCGACGTCTGAGATGACTGTAGCGCCGTAGACGCTTGCGGTGCTTGCGGCGACTGGGGCGACTGGGTCGTCTGCGATGCCGAGTACGGCGAACTCGGGTCAAGGTATTTCTTGAAGAACGCCTTAACTTGATCGTCGGCATAGAGTCGTTTTTCTTTCGGCGGGAGCGACCAAACGTTGAGACCCCTGAGTGAGCGAGCTCTACTCACTATTGAAGAGATAAGCCTGGGTTTCACAAAGGTGACATTGTAATTCGACTTACGAGCGACATAGAGTTGGCTTCCTTCGAAGCAGTCATGGAGATAGGCCTGAACACGATCCAATGTCATACCCTGTGACTTGTGAACAGTGATGGCATAGCCTGCAGCAAGTGGTATCTGCGTCCTTGACATCTTTGCAGGTCTACCTGTTTTTGCTTGCTCCCCGATGCTTCCAGCTCTGTTGATAGCACAATCTGCATAGATGGTGCGTGTTCGACCGTTGTCAAACCTAACGACTGGCCATGGCTGGCAGCCGTTTTGGTGCGCGTATTCCTCGATTTGTTCTTCGGCGTAGTCAGGATCGGGGCCTCTAAGCTCACCGCCGAAGTCGTCATCTGGTGCGCGGGGTAGCGCCTTAGGGTCGAATGGCTCGAAGCCAATAATAGAACCTTGCATGCCGTTCACTAGACCGCAGGAGGGTTCGATATTGGCCTGCAGTATCACACGCATGCCCTCCTTTAAGTGCACTATAGCGTTGTAGCGGTGATGTTGCTGTGCGACAGTCAGTGACGTTCAGAAAGGTAATAGAGGGTTCATACAAGTCCTTTCAAGATCTCAACATCTTCATTTTCAGGATCCGGCATTACCACGTGCTCTGGCCACAACTTTGCGTCTTTCTTCAATTCCTCGAAGTACTCGTTGTTCTTCTTGTACTCCTTCGTTCGAGAATATAGCATCGTTTCAGCATACTTCGCCATTGAGGAACTCTCAGTATCCCCCCTGTCGAAGGTATCGCAACATTTGAAGGTGTACCGTTGTCCAGGTAGCTTATCAACAGTCTGTTTGTTCTCGCGGTACACGTCGCGACATAACGAGAAAATCTTGACCCCGCCACCGGCCGCTGTCACAGGATCCTTGTTTTCTTTATTGAGCAGGATGTCCTTATGGTAACTGGTGATGAAGCCATCTGCTACGCGTTAGTGCTTTGCGATGAATGACCCCTTGATGTTGGACAACTGTACCTCTACGAATTTGCTGAAGAACATTGATGAACTTCTTATCCTCTTGGCGGTGAATTTTAGTGAGATTGATATGCTCAAAGTTGCATTCCTGTAGCTATTAGTGCTGTTGTACGGTATAGGGTAAACAAGGACGGGTGAAGTACCTGCCACGCGGTGCTCCGAAAAGCCCACTTGTCTGTCCTGTGCCACCTTTTATAGTCACAATCGCCATTTTTGCACACATATTCGTTTCCATTAGACTCCTCCTCAAGCTTGGATTCGCATCCAATGCAATACTGGAAGGGTTTGACAGGTGCAAGTTGACAGAACTAAATTGATCAGCATACCAGTGAAAGAGTGCTTGGGGATGACTTACGTCTCCAGTGACCACGATCTGAACACCGCCAAACGGTTTGCTCCCGTTGGGTTTCCCGCTCCGACTAGCCTTCATAACCTCGTTCAACAGCTCAAACCGAAGGTTCTCAATCATGCTTATTTCGTCGATGACAAGCACATCGATCTCGTTGAATTTCTTCCATTGTTCATTGCCGCAAGCAGCCTCCTTCAGATCGTGCAACGTCTTTTCCATGTCATCAGGCGTCCATCCAGCAAAGGCAAAAATTGTTTGTCCATCGACATTGAGTGCAGCAAGGTTCGTTGGCGCTATAATCTGTACTCTCTTCCCCCGCTTTGTGAGAAGCGGAACAAAGGTCTTAAGGATAGTTGATTTTCCACATCCTGCGGATCCGGTGTAGAACACATTTTTTCCATCTAGGATCTTTTGCACCACTTTCTTTTGTTCGAGGGTCAGTTCAACCTGGGGTTCGCGTACGTAGTTGTTTGCGGCGTGGCTCGGTGTTGAAGATGTAGATGCATGAGATTGTTCGGACGGCGGGGTTGCGAGGGCAGTTGTGTGCGATGGAGGAGACGAAGGCGTACGCTGAGCGTTTTGTGCCTCAAACACTGGTCGGGAGTTCTCGAGCTTTTGTGCTTCCTCTCTCTGGCGGCGCAGCGATTCTTCGATTTTGTGTCTGTTCTCCTCCATGAAGCCCCATGCCAGGTCTTCTGTTGAAAAGCTCTTCTGGCAGCTGCCGCTGTAACCATTGCACTGTGCTTGAACGTCATCGTAATTCCCGTAGATACCAGGTTGTTTACCTCCTGGTACTGCATAGTATCGCCTCTTTTTTCTAGATGGATCGGGATGATGAACGGGTAGTCCAGCTTGCCGCAAATCGTGCGGCAGTGTAGGACGTGCTGATTCTACCGTCTGCGGTCTCTGTGTGGTCTGTCTTGCCTGCTCTGGGGTTGACTCTGGGGTTGCCGGGAATGCGCCGTAGTTGTGCTGGGTTCCGTGCTGGCAGTTGGCATTGCTTCGAGACTGGCTCTGCGTCGCAAGTGGGCTTCTGGGGCTCCCGGACGATATATCCTGTCTCAGTCGCTTTGGAGAAGCGTCGAGTTGGTAGCCGTCTGGCTTTCTTTTCCTGTCGCTTGTCCCCGGTGTAGGGACGTTCTCTTGGTCTGCCATTGGCGGCGACGAACTATTCGTATTGTATGATGTAGGATGAAAGTCTAAGGAAGGAGCGCGACGTAGGGGAGTGTATGGCGAGAATTGCGGTGGGTATGTCGGAGGAACGGTAGCGAGAGGGGCATCATCCGGATACCGGTTCGGTACGTGACCACCTTTCACACGGTAAGTCTCAAAGCTCATACTGGAACCACTGCGGAGGAGGAGGAGGGGAACCACGTACCGGACATGACGTAGTATTCGACAGGATTGTATGCGGCGTGGTGGTAAGAATGATCGTATGCGCCGTTGCGCCGGCTCACGGTAAGGGACAGCTCATTGAAGAGACTCAAAAAGAACAAAGGCGACCAGAATAACGATATGTCCAAGATAGTGATAGCCAATAGCGAAGGGTGTGATGGAGGTAGTTGAGGTGCGGGGTGCAGCGCGATGAGAGCGAATGGTCGCTCTCGAGCGGAGTTCGACGCGCCAAATCGCGCCCGGCGAGGCTGGTCATCGCGCTAACCTCGATTAGTGTAGCTCCCGTCGCAACCAGTCTGGCAACATGCGGGGTGCATATGCAATACTGCTTCTAGGCTTCACGTCAACCCAGGAGAGAACTACATACCCTTAGGCCTACATCGACGTTAGGCTACCTATTTTGCATGCTTCTGTGTCAATGCACGCCGCCTGCCTGTTTAGTCTTTTTTCTTGGTTAACGTGGCTTCGCGCTCAAGCTTGAAGTCTTTTCGCAGAATGATAAATCAACCAAGCTTCTCGATGACCGAAGCATTGCATATCTTTCACACAGAAGATATCCCGGGATTGGCAGGCTCTGGTACTCCTGTGATTATGGAATTGACACTTTCATTGGCATAATAGCTACCTAGGTAGTCTCCAGCGATACCACAGGTGAACATATCTCCACCGATGTCAACACGATCCTACTCCTCCCCAGCACTCAACGCCGCCTCCGACACGCCCCGGCTACTACTCTGCCCCGTCCTTGCCCTCTTGCTAACCTTCCCAGCCTTCGCCCTCCCATTCCCAAGCCAGCCCTGCTTTGCTGTAATAGGTCGTAAAAATCCATCAATATGCACACCACCAACCGTCCGCTCTTCATTATCAGAGTCATTAGTTCTAGGGTCGTAGCCGTGTACTCGCATGCAATGCTCGACGACGCGATAGGCCAACGGGGCGTCTTCCTCGTGCCTCCAGCAATCTGCGTGCGGACAGCGCAGTGTACCGATCTGGAAGAAGGGTCGTTTGGGTGGCGGAGGCTGTGAGATCGAGGGGATGGTTGGAGGTGGTATGGTTGATGGTGTGTAGGATACGGGTTCGGGGGCGGCTTTTGATGCGAGAGCTTCGTGGAAGGGCATGAAAGACATGCCCTCGCCAAATAGAGTTGCGCAGCGCTGAGCTGTGCGTGAGACAGCTCCTTCGTTCCAGCCTTGCACTGCTGCTAGTCCAAGCACTTCACTCCAATCCAAAAGCCCTTCTCTTAGTTTCCCTTCTTCTCCTGAACTATCGCTATCGCCCATGCTGCTTGAGGATCTGCGGCGCTTCCGTTCGCGAGGGATCTTGTTGGACTTTTCCCAGTCAGATCCTCCGCTTGATATGTCATCGTCATCCGCGGGCTTTCTAACGTCTGTTGCTCTTCTGGCGGCTTTTGTCTTTTGTCGTACTGTGCGGTCGGCCTCCGTAGACGTTGCGCGCGAAGGTGGTCGAGTGCTAGATCTGCGGCTTGTCGCACTCTTCGATCGGGCTCTCGATGTAGACCTTGATCTCGGACCGCTCGACTCGGCACCTGAAGTGTATTCGCTCATGGAAGAATCGCCTGGCTCTCCACGACCAAAGTGATTGACGCGCGTTCGGCGGATGGCTAGGGCAAGCTCGTCTAGCTTCCCCATCATGTTCTGTATTGTCGGCTGGAGAAGTCGCTGTGCCCTAGCGTCGTCTGCTAACAAAGTCGGCTCCACGAGTCTCTCGGTGCGAGGTTTTCTGCCGCGTTTCTTCCCGGTCGTCTGATAGCGTTCGGTATCATTGCCGTCCTCGACATCGTCCGTCCTGGCTTTTGCCCTGGGCTTGTTGTTCAGTTTCGCAGTATCGGCGCTTTGTGATCGAGATCTGCTTCGCGAAGCTGATATGTGGTCTCCAGCGTCGGAGTCAGACGAGGGTGTTTCGCGTGAGTTCCACTTCTCTTTAGCCAGCCGCAGAAAAACAGCTAAAAGTTCCTCCCGCAGGTCGTCTCCTGCATCCTCCGTGCTTGCGCGTCCCGTAGTCCATTCGTCCACATGGTAGCTTGGAGGTTCTTCGTCTGGAGGGATTGGCCATGCGGTCCACTCTTTGGAAGGTACAACCGCCGTCTGCGTAAATCCCGCCGCATCCACGTATTCAAGGTCCTCTCCAGTCTTGAGCCAGTTGTCCCTACTCTGCCAGTTCTTGAACTTCGCCGTGTCTTCTGGCGCTCGTCGTAACCGGCGCTTGAGCGAATGCGCGTTATACAGATGTACTGCAAGATCTGTCTCTTGCAGCTGATCAAGGGAGTCGGCTATCTGGCGATCTGCTTCTGTGTAGCTCTGCCATGTTTGGGGCGGTCCGTCAAAGCGATTTGGGCGCGCCGGTACCTCGTCGTCGTCGTCCTCTTCTTCAGACTCGTCGCGTGCCGACTCGCTATCGGTATCCAGGTCATCGTTCACGTCTAAAGAAACCGGAATAGCGGGAGTCTGTGCTTCTTGCACGTTGCGCGGGTCCGGGATTTCCTCGACTGACGGCGACGAGCGCGCCGATGAAGACGATGAGGTCGTGGATTCGTAGGAGGAGGGCGGTGGCGGAGCGCTACCACCAAATAACGACATCTTCGTTGCAGTAAATGTCGAAGCG
>Ga0265798_10009758_pt1 | contig 11948 bp, 9 predicted proteins | sample P3T30metagenome_FD_192430 | JGI IMG/M metagenome (GOLD analysis project Ga0265798, IMG submission 192430) | Plant litter microbial communities from East Loma Ridge, Irvine, California - P3 T30 | ecosystem: Environmental > Terrestrial > Plant litter > Unclassified | place: USA: California... | reverse complement strand
TCTTGCCAGTTCCGGAAAGACCGAAGAAGACAGTGACATCGCCGTTCTTGATACCCTCGTTTGCGGAAGAGTGAAGAGTCAGGACGTTGTGCTTGACAGGCATCTCGTAGTAGAGAACAGTGAAGATTCCTTTCTTCATTTCACCTATGGGCAAGTCAGCGTCGTTCTTGAAGAAGCAGTAGAAGTAAGAATGTACTCACCAGCGTACTCGGTACCGAGGATGACCATCTCCTTGTCGGCGAAGTTGAGGGCGACGGACGTTGACGAGGTCATACCGCTAGTGTACCTGTTGGCAGGGAAAGCACCGGCATTGTAGATGGTGTAGTCAGGTTCGAAGTGTTCCAGCTCTTCCCTCGAAGGGCGGATCAACATGTTGCGCATGAAGAGAGCATGGTAGGCACGAGCGCAGACGACACGAACGCGAATCCGGTAGCGCTTGTCCCAGCCGGCGAAGCCATCGACGACGTAGATGCGGTTCCTGGTGTTGAGGTAGTCGATGGCACGCTCACGGTTGATACGCCAGACCTGAATGGGATGTCAGCAAGAGCTCAAGATGCGCACGTGATGATATTCCAGATGGATCGATGGAAGTTGATCCGTCATGCAGGCGCGATGCGGGGCAGCCGAGCCCCAGAACCGCGCCACGTGCAGGGATGCGAACTCCATCGGGTATGCGCCTAGCGTACATGACGTCTGCCGCCAAAATTTCACAAGCCAATACCGCGGTTTGACGTAGACAAAAGTTTAATGCGTAGGAAATGCGGAGAAGACTTACGTCGGCCTTCATCGGCTTGTTTACTGGACCCCACCAGACGTCGTCTTTTGACGAGTCCTCCTCGACGATGCGCTTGTCCGAGGGTGAGCGGCCGGTCTTGGCTCCTGAGTATGCTGAGAGAGCGCCTGAGGCTGTGATGGCTGAGCCGGTCTCGTATACGAGCGCATCTTCGTAGAGAGCGGCGACTGAAGGGTTGGCGATCTAGCATTGTTAGTATTTGAGTTGAGGTTTGTACGCCCAGGTAAGCTTACAATGGCTACACGGTCATAGTCGATGTGTGCCTTGTCGTGGAGGGACTCTTCAATCTCCGTGTGTTCCTTGTTCGGCCTTGAGATAGTTGTTAGTTTAATCCAACTCAATTGACCTGAGGTCAGAGAAAGGATGGCACTCACGCAACGCCGGAAGGGTGGAGATTGGTCTTGTTGACGCTTTGAGAAACCATGGTGTAGGATATGAGTGGAGAGATGGAAGAGGAATGGAAATTAGAACGCTGTTGTTTTGACACCTGTTGACGGGCAAAGTCTTGGGCCAAAGGAGCTGGGGATGCAGTTCTAACAACGGGGTCCGAGGCAGCTTTAATACCACTCGAAGCCATTCTGACGACGTCGTCTGCGCTCAGGCTGGCACTGCTGGGCCGGGGACAAGCTAGCGCTACTGTCGCTGATTGGGTAATGGCGCGTGTTTGGGTAGTGGGAGTGCCGGTCGGCTCACGAGGGACGAAAATAACGCGGAGCTGGGCACGAGGGCTGGGTGACTTCGGAAGGAGCGCCCGGCAAGTGTAACCACGACACCCAGCTTTATGGCTGCCAAAGCTTAGGCCGACGACGCGCATGGAATGGCAAATTCTATTCTTCTCTAGCTAGGACTAAGATGAGGTCTGCGGTCACGGTTGTGTCATGGTCGACGACTTTTCGCAGTACCGGAGCCCTCGTGACGACTGTAACAGCTGCGTGAACGGCAATGCGCGCGTCGGTATTGGCTGGAGGGGCTGATCGCACTTACCCCACATTCACGCTCGCTGCAAGCGGTAAAGGCTCAACGACCTTTCGTCATTGTTTCATTGGGCCACATTACGAACATTTCGGCTATAACGACTCTTGGCCTATTTCTCGCCGGACAAGCTGTGCTATTGATCGTAGACCTCGGTTTGATTTAGGAGGGTGACTAGAGCGGCCATGAACGAACAGTACGAAATGCCTCATCCCACAATCAGTACATGCGCGTCAATATTGCGCATCGCGATAATCAATAGTCGACAGCATAGCTCGGCCACAGGAGGCGGTGCAAAGATACCACAGTTCCGGTTCCAGCTCGTGTGCAGTTTGCGATCCACACAGACCCCTGCACTATGATGGAACGCCTTTCGGCTTAGTCCTTCGATTTCACGATGCACAAATCAAGGGCCTCGGACGGGCGGCGCTGCCCATCGGAAAAGCTGAGGCATTTCGATGCTTCTCACGATGCCTTGTTAACCCGATACCTGCAAGATTGGGTTTGCATGTGTCAAAGTGCCGAGCATCTCGTGTGAGCGGTCTTGTTAATCGCGCATGGCTCGACAGCTACGACAGAGACCAGCACATCCATGATAACTCCACACGTCAAATGTACAGTGGAACTGCAGTCTGTACACATGACAGCTGCGCTGTCAAAATTACTATTAAATGCTACACCGCTGGCTATACGGGTGACTATGGTGGACGCTACAACCAAGCCTGTACGTACAGAGAAACTCTAGCACATGCTCTAGATCCCCAAGAGGCATTTCGCGGGGAATGCACGAGGCGGAAATGAGCCCCACAGTGCGCTGGGATGGGCCGTCCCAAAGCTGCGTCTCCCAGCCTTGCGCGTTCCGGCCGCGGGCAGGCTAGGAGTTTTCCGGAACCCGCGTCTTCGCAGTCGACGTCGAAGCATGTCGCTACACACTGTGCCGAATATCTGCTATCTTTGAAATCTCTGTATCAAGCTGCATCACCGCTCTGCTTTTGCTTTGCCTCTTTCTTTTGTTTGCGCGCGGCCGGGCTGAAGAAAGACTTGATCTGGCGTAGGCCGCCCAAGTACAGCCAAGTGCAGATGAAGACGACGGAAAAGTTGAAGAAAATATACGCCCACATAATGCCGAAGTCACGCCATATGTACTGCGGGAAAACGTTGAAGGATGCCAGGAAGGCTTCTCCAGTTGCGTACTGACAGAACCCACAGTTCCCGTCCGGCTGGGCTTCGACGTAACCCCCTGCTTGCTGCGCGAATTGGCCGGCGTACGTCTGACAGTCTTGGCCAGGTGGGGGTGGAAAGATCGCCATCTCTTTAGTCTCGCATCGGATGGTTTGACCTTGGACGAGTAGCGCAAGGAATCCTTCAAGCAGGTACTTGAAGGGAGTAAGCCAATACATCCAGCTTTGCCTGCGCTCGTAGTTAGTACATATTTCACATCGATCTGTAGATATTCCTTACCAGAACGAGGGTAGCGCATTGTATGGCACGACCACACCGCAGAAGGATACGATGAACGTAAAGAATAACGGCACAAGTAGCGACGCGAGCAGCTCGTTGGGAGAGAAAGACGCAATAGCCTGTCCAAAGCCCAGGTAGAAGACCTCGAACAGCATAACGAAGAGCCAAACACTAGCCGCGGTATACGTGTCGCGAGGGAAGCCAGGCGGGAAGTACCAGCAGCACCAGTAAATAGTTCCAGCAATGATTCGGTAAGGCAGCTCGCTGAGTATCGTACCCCAAACCATGGCAGTCCAAGAGTAGATCTTAGCACTGCCTTCGCGGGACTCGTAGATGCCGCGCACACTGAGGAAGCGAGGCTGCAGTTGCTGGATCAGGGGAGGTGCGATGGTGAGGGTCATGAAGATGGAGAAGAGTCGGGATTGCATGTCGATTTGGCTGTTTCCGAGGTTCCAGAAGGTGAAGCCGTTGAATAACCCAGTGATTATATGAAGCATGACCATACCTTGAACGTAGGGGGGATCCCGCCAGATGGCTACGAAGCTTCGTTTGACAACTGTAAGCCATTGCTGAGGGTATGGCATGGCGTATTCTCGGTCATCGCGAGCCTCGTCGTTCTTGGATGCATCGCGCCTGCTGGAGGTGATATCCTGGATCTCCTTGCCGAGCTTCTCGTTTTCTGAGCTCTTCTCCCAGACGTCACCCCAATCTTGGCCCTTGTAGTCGGGGTTACCGGCACCAATAGCTTCCAACATGTACTCAGCAGGGTTGGTGTGCGGGGGACATTTGTCGGCGCCATTGGCTTCGAGGTACTTGATGAGGTTCTGGGAGTCGTGGCCTAGATCACCGAAGTAAACTGTACGGCCGCCGGATTTGAGAAGTAATAGCTGGTCGAAGTGCTCGAAGAGGACCGCGCTGGGTTGATGGATCGTGCAGAGGATTGCTTGGCCAGCGTCCGCAAGCTGCAGCCCAGTTAGTCAGTCGTCCTAGAATGTCGAGATTGGTGGACTTACCTTGCGCAAGAAGCGAACAATGTTGAAAGCAGCACCAGAGTCAAGGCCGGAAGTAGGTTCATCAAGGAACATGAGCAGTTCAGGTTTGCTTGCAAGCTCCACGCCAATGGTAAGACGCTTCCTCTGTTCTTGGTTGAGTCCATTTCCAGCTGTACCGATAGCTGCACCAGCAATGTCGCGCATTTCAAGAAGATCGATAATCTTCTCGACGTAGTCGTACTTCTCCTGGATGGGTACTTCCTTCGGTTGCCTCAACCGCGCTGAGAATTGAAGTGCCTCGCGTACTGTCGCTGTAGATTCGTGTACATCCATCTGCTCTGCGAAACCGGTCGAACGCTGGAAGGATTGCGGAAGTGGCTTTCCATCGACCAGGAAGTCTCCACGAACAACGCCAAAGTCAATGCGCTGGGCAAGGGTGTTTAGCAATGTCGTCTTACCGGCACCCGATGCACCCATCAGCGCAGTAAGCTTGCCGGGCCTAACGAAGCCCTGCACGCCCTTGAGTAACGTTCTCTCGCCCTTCTCGTATGGGATAGTGTAGGTAATGTCTTGGAATGTGAAGATTGTCTCGTTCTTTGCCACACCCTCAGCCGTCTTGTCAGAGTCGTCGTTGTCGCTGGAGTGTTTCTCGGTGATCGGCTCGCCATTACCAGCTTCCTCATCCTTGGGTAGGGTCTTGGTCTCCATCTCTTTCTCGACAGTCTTGGGTACTTGACCGCGCTTGTAGATAGTGACAGCTCCTCCACCTTTGTTGGGCTTCTGGATTTCCATACCGAAAGCAGTTAGCGCCACAAAGAAGAGGAAGAAGGCACAGATGAAGCCAAAGTTGCGCCAGAGATGTGATCTGCTGTAGCCAAACGCTGCAGAGATGTAATCCGGACCGGCGACTGTAAGCGATCCAGGCCTGTTGCCTTGGATAGCGCAGGACTGATACTGCTCCTGGGCACCAGGAATTTGTGGCGCGATGAACGGGGGTACACACTGGATCTCGAGGTTGTAGAACTCATTCGCTAGGAGACCTTCGAAGCCGTATTGAATGGGGTTGATCCAACGTAGCCACGAGAACCAGGGATGCATCTTCGCCGGAGGGATCAAATAGCCGGTGTATACGACAAGCGCCTGAATTGCAACACCCGTAATCCGAGTTGCGACGTCCAAGGACCCTACCAAAGCTCCAATAGCTCGGAAGAAGGCGTACATCGTCATCGTGATGATCCAGAGGAAGAGGAGTGAAATGAAGAATTGCGATGCTGTTCGCGAAAGATTGGCCATGAAGTATACAACAATGTCGAAGATGAACACCTGAACCAGGACAAGGGGCATGTCGATTAGAGTTTGCGCAATGGCGTAGGCGGCCGGTCGATAGAAGGAGAAGGTCTTGTGCTTCAGTAGAATGGGTCGGGATTCGAAAGCAGACGTAAGCTCAGCGAGAGCGAGAAGGGCGTTGAAAAGTAGCATGAAGAAGATTACACCACCTCGTGGAAACACGCCCTGTGCAGTGTTTGGAAGATTATAGAACAATGACCCGACGATAAGGGCCTGGAAGAAGATGCCACCCCATTTGCCAATAAGAGATTGCGGGTCTCCCACCATGACGCGAAATTGGCGATCGGTACAGGCGACGACCTGAGCTGGGAACGAGATGGTGAAGTTCTTCTTCTTGGTAGCTTTAGTTCGTGCCTGGTGACGTTCTTCAGCCTGCTTCTTGGTCTCCTTGTCGAACTCATCGATCTCGGCCAGGTTGTCATTGGCTTGCTCGCTGCTGGCAAATGCTTCTCCGAAAGCCGCGCCAGTGCGAGGAATGCGATCTTCCCAGCCCTCCTTGATCTGTCGCTCATGATCGTCGGTTACGGACGTCAAGAAGTCACTCGTGGTCCAGCGCTCGGGTTTGACAAAGCCGAGATTCTTGAAATACTCCGCGGCCTTCTCGGTGGGCCCAAAGTAGCAGCAGCGTCCTTCGTGAATTAAAAGAACCTTGTCGAAAAGGTCGTACAAAGATTCGCCTGCCTGGTAAAGCGCTACAGCAGTCGAAATTTGAGCCATGTTGGTAAGAGATCGCAGACTCTGAACGTATTCGAGAGCGGTGCTCGCATCGAGACCTTTAGTCGAGTTGTCCCAGGACTGTACCGATGCCTTGGTCACCATGGCCTCCGCGATCGAAACACGCTTCTTCTCACCACCAGACACACCACGAATCAGTTCGTTGCCAACCTTTGTACCCAGGGTGTGCTCGATCCAGAAAAGCTTGGTGACTACACGAAGGAACTCGTTGACATAGTCGTTGCGGGACTCGCCTTCCTTTCGTGACTCTTTGCCAGGTGTCCTTGTCTTCAAGGCGAACCTAAGGGTGTCTTTGACCTTAAGCGTCGCGTAGTGAAGGTCCTCTTCGGGGTTATATAGCACCTCCGAACGGTACTTCTTCCCCATCTCGTCTGCGTCAGTACCGCCATACGAGACGTCGCCTGTGATTTCTTCGTAGCCGTATCGTTGGTTGCCGATCATCTTGAGGAACGTTGAGCAACCTGCTCCAGGTCTGCCGAGAACAAGCACCATCTCGCCAGGTCTAATGCAACCAGAAAAGTCGTCGAGAAGCGTGCGGATCGGGGGCTTGCCGCCTGCCTTGCGTGGCCCCTTGGTGAGTAGGTTCTTGAAGAATCTCACGGGATCTAGGAAAAGACTTCCAACACTCGGCTGCAATGCCGCTCCAATACCCATGCCCTTAACGGTCAAGTGCTTGAAGATTACACCTTGATGTCTCGTCTTCTCCTCTTCTGATGCTTCCTGCCTGGTGTGTCCGAACATCTTCCCCATGAGCTTGTTGATCTCGTCTTCTTCCTCTTGGCTTCGTCCTGTCGCACTAGTATTTGTCTTGCTGAGGCCATTGGCCTGGCTCGTTCTTCGCCTGGACAACGCGCGGAAAAGATCGTCTTCGGTCATGGGTTTCGAGTTCTTCGACTGGAGGCCGGGCCTCTTGGCGCTTTCGGTGCGCTTTGCAGATGGCTCCTCAGCTTCATGCTCTGAGTCGGAAGAATCATCGTGGAGAACTACGTGCTCCTCGACTGGGCCTCCTGATGTCGTCTTCTGCAGGTAGTCGTTGCTTGGAATAGTCTGAGGTGCAGATTCATCGCTGGACACATGTTCGAAAGCTGAATGATGTATTGCGGCATCTGAGGAAGGTCGAACATCTGGCGATGGTACCGCCGTGGAATTGCTTGAAGCTGAGAATAGCCCTGAGCCTTCTGCACCGTAGTAGCTCCGGCTACTGGTATGTAAGACGTTGGAAATAAAGGTGCTGTGCGTGTTCGTTTCACTGCTGGTACCAGACGCGTCCGAAGTAGCATGTGATTGTTGTTGCGACGCGTCTTGTGTGTGTTGTTGATCGGAATCCCGGAGCGTTCCTGCCTCGTTGGAAGCCATCGCAAAGTTTCCACAGCCTAGGAAGGCCAATGAAAAGTAGTATGCGTCGTGAAACTACTACGAGGAAATCGCTATCCAATGATCGACGGTAAACAAAGATGGCTAAAAGAAGTCGTTTGCGACGGTCTCAAGGGACTATCCGCGAAAGTTGCGGGCGTTGTGGGGGATCCGAACGGAGGGACAGTACTATAACATAGTTCCCAGTGACAGTCAACTAGAGCGCTTCGCTGCGCGCACGCACTTGTTACGTGCCTCATGTTTGCGACGCGTCGATAGTTCAATGTTGAAGTGGTGATGTCATGTTGATGTTAGATCCCCAGATCGGTAAATCGGACTTTAGCCTCGCGTCCAACCCGAGAGTGATTCGACGCCTCCTTGATCGATGCACGATCTGGTACATCCGCCATGCGACTTGTGGAGGCGCTAGGTGCCCGCGGGGTGCGGAGAGTTGCTGGTGCGTGGGCGTTGGATGTGTTCAGGTGCGTCAAAAGCATGCGAACGCGCGAAGCGTTCGATATCCGCTTCCTTGTTGTTTCTGCTTTGTCCTGGGTAATGGGTACACTGCATATTACAGCGCCTGAGCACTGATGGGTAATGTCGAAGTCTTGCTTGATGCAAGGGCGTTCCGAGGAGCAATATGTCGTTGCGTCAGGCAAGAGAAGCCAAGCAGTGCTTGTTGTCTCAGCCACTTGGCCTCGCTTCCACTTTCGACCGACGCAGATGTCCACTTTCCTTATCTTGTCTTCATGCCGCGACTCATCGATTGTAATTTCACGAATCCCTTCTGCATTGCTCATGTCGAAGTTTGGTAAACCTAGAAAAGTATTGTTTGGTATGGTTCAAGTCTTGCAACTCCAGGCTTGTCACTCCCCTCCTCGCTTGAGTTCATTTTTCTCTTGAAGAGGTTCAGAAGAGGTTCAGAAGACGAAAAGAAGCCTATTGAAGGGCAACACGATTTCGCGACGGGCTGTGTAGGAGGAAATTTACTCGTAAAAACAAGGAACTTTGCAACCCTACCCTAATCTCTTAGTCTCTCTCCAGCACAATGTAGAAAAAGGCACACTTGACAGCAACTCCTACTTCACCATTCGGATAAATAATGGGAGTCCTACTTTCCATGCAGCAGCATCGTTCCAGGCCCAAAGTCAAGTTGAGAGCCTGGATGTGATTTGACCGGAGACTACCTAGGTACAGCCCTCCGCATCCTTCAAGACGCCGTCACTTCCGGGAGTTCTGCACAGATCCTTCCCTCTTTCAGCACTCGCAGTATTAAGACGTGGCGCAACCATGCCAGGCAACCACTATCTGCTGTCAGCAGACGGATGTGTATGAGACCTAAAAAACTTTACAAATCAACACCTCTGCGAAACGCCACAACCTTAGAAGCTTTTCTGTGAACACATCTTATATAGCGCATCAACAGGTGTCTATTCTAGAGTCAATTATCGCGATATGGCACAGACAGGCGGTACATATCGTCGCGAATCGTCATGGTCTTACAGTGTGAGTATAGGCGGTAAGCCCATACTCGGATCTCATCCAAACAGTAAAGAACATGGTGTAACTCCCCGTCAATACAACAACTACTCTACCTTGACTGACCCACCACATCAGTGCCTGATGCGACCCCATCGAAATCAAGCCTCGACAGTGAGAAATTCGACGATACGGGAATCAGCGAAGATTGGGAGGTTATCGAATGGCCCATCTCACAGCCCACCGTGGAGCCCGTCGTGGAGCCCAACGTAGACGACACAGAACCAGAGGAACCAGGCTACCGTAGAGTACGCAGCCAGTTCACATTCGATGTCGGCTGGGGAAGTTGGAGAACAACCGTGTTTAAATGGGATATGAATGCGAGGTTCAAAGAGTCGTGATAAGGCGTTTGGGTTGGGTTAGGTAGAGATGTTGTAAACGAACCATGGTACGCTACACCAATATGCCCAAGATTCATCACCTAGGACCATAGTTCAGCTTACACTGGATATGGTAAATGAGTCATCAAAGTGTTCAGACATTGAAAGGTAGACTTTTATCTCAGTGCTCTGCATCCTCAATATAATCTACGACTTAAGTCCTCCGTACAGACCAACGATCGATCTACCATCCAGACGACTACCAACACATCAAGTACCATCACGACAAATACCTTCACAACGTCTCCCATCCAAAACATCTTCGTAGAAAAACATGCCCACACCAGCGCAACCCCATCAAACCCAAAACTTCCACACGCTCCTCCGCGACCACCCGCCATATATCACCACAACCAAGATGGTCCGTCGAACGTCAACCTCGTCTACATCCACATTCGCCTCAACCTCAACATCAACCTCAATCTCAACCTCATCATCAATAAATCCAATATCATCAACCTCATCTACCTCAACATCACCAAGCTCACCCCAATCCACTACTTCATCAACATCAACACCCAAATGCAGCACCCCTGTATCTTCAGCACAAAGACCCAAACCAAGACTACTTCTAGACTTGGAAGGGAGACTTTGGACGACATACGCACGGTCCAAGGCTTTCACGAGGTTAGCGCCGCCGGTGTCGAACAAGAATGGGGTGGAAGGGCTGCAGTAAGGGTAGTAGGATAGGGATGGTCAAGTCTGGGTAGAGAAGTGGATTTATGATGGACATGTGGAATGGGGTGGACGCACAGATGAAGGGATTCACTTGAATGTGATATGTCTACAATGAGATGCAATATCTTCAGGCCAGGGACTATACACTACAAGAGAATGCATGAAACGTAACAGTCATTGTCATGGAAAGGTATTCATTTCGCTTTTGCGCTATCCCTTCCTTCTCTCTTCCAAGGTTCTTTTTTGACCGCCGCCAATGCAGCTATAACAGCGCCCATGACAAACCCAGCGCTTGACGCCATAACATCCCTAATCGTAACAAAAGACATGACATTATCTACACATTTTCACCTCCTCTGCTATCCAAGCTCAACCTCTCCTCGAACGCACATCTACTTAGCGTTCTCAGGGCGGAGGGAGCGGACAGCCTTTCCAGCGCGCCAGATCTCCAAGTCGTCAATCTCCTTGAGCTCCTGGTTGTACTTCTCGCGGTAGTCAGGCTGGCTGTTGTACTCGAGGGAGCGCTTGGTCTCGCTGCCGTTCTCGACGGAGGTGTAGAGGTCGTCGAAGACGGGCTTGAGGGCGGCCTTGAAGCGCTTGCTCCAGTCGATGGCACCGCGGCGGGCAGTGGTGGAGCACGCAGCGTACATGTAGTCCATGCCGTTGGCGCCGATCAAGGGGTACAGAGACTGGGTCGCCTCCTCGACGGTCTCGTTGAAGGCTTCAGAGGGGCTGTGGCCGCGCTCACGGAGGACCTCGTATTGCGCGAGGAACATGCCGTGGATTCCGCCCATCAGGCAACCACGCTCGCCGTACAGGTCGGAGTAGACCTCCTTCTCGAAGGTGGTCTCGTACATGTATCCGGAACCGACGGCAACACCGAGGGCGACGGCCTTCTCCTTGGCCTTGCCAGTAACGTCTTGGTAGACGGCGATGGACGAGTTGATACCGCGGCCCTCGCGGAAGAGGGTGCGGACAGTGCGGCCGGAGCCCTTGGGGGCGACGAGGATGACGTCGATGTCGGTGGGGACTTCGACCTTGGTGAGGTCCTTGAAGACGGGGGAGAAACCGTGGGAGAAGTAGAGAGTCTGGGTTTGTTAGTTTCAACTCTTGTCGAATTAATGAGCATTGCTTACCTTGCCCTTGAGCTGGGGCTTGATGGCGGGCCAGGTCTCAGACTGAGCGGCATCTGAGAGAAGGTTCATGACAATGGTGGCCTTGCCAATAGCCTCGTCGATGTCGAACAGGTTCTTTCCGGGAACCCAGCCATCGGCCTCAGCTTCCTTCCACGAAGCACCGTTCTTCCGTACACCGACAATGACGTTGAGGCCGTTGTCGCGCATGTTGAGACCCTGGCCGTGACCCTGGGATCCGTAGCCAATCATGGCCATGGTGTCGTTCTTGAAGTACTCAAGAAGCTTCTCCTTTGGCCAGTCATCACGCTCTGTTTGTTGTCAGCTTTGGTCTTGATGCACCGAGAATAGTCAAACTCACCGTAGACAGTCTCCTTGGTTCCGGCAAAGTCAATGGTCTTGACACCACGGGTCTGCTGGAACTGGCTTGTGACAGCCGCGCGGGGAGCAGCCTTCTTAGCACCAGCACTCAGAGCAGACACAAAAGTGCGCTTCTGAGCGGGAGTGGAAGCCAATTGGCGGGCGGTTTGGCGCAGAGCGCGGGTAACAGGTCTTGAAGCCATTG
>Ga0265798_10009757_pt1 | contig 11950 bp, 11 predicted proteins | sample P3T30metagenome_FD_192430 | JGI IMG/M metagenome (GOLD analysis project Ga0265798, IMG submission 192430) | Plant litter microbial communities from East Loma Ridge, Irvine, California - P3 T30 | ecosystem: Environmental > Terrestrial > Plant litter > Unclassified | place: USA: California... | reverse complement strand
CGTCGAGCCGTTTCGACCAGCGATCGCCGTCATAGGCGGTGTCGAGCGCGTCCGCCTCCGCCAGCGCGGCGAACACGGCGGGATGGACGGGGGCGGCGTTGTCGGAAAAGAAGCGCATGACCGCCGCTCTGGAAAGCGCCGCCGGTTCCGTCAACAACGATGGACGTTACCGGCGGCGAAAAGCCCTCAATCCTCCATGATCCGGCTGTTCCGCCGCGTATCCTTCATCCGCAGGTACACCACCAGCGAGATCGCGATCATCGCGGTCACGTACCAGTAGAACCCCCGCTCGAACCCGCCGTCCTTGAAGCGCAGCGCGACATATTCCGCGGTGCCCCCGAACAGCGTGTTCGCCAATGCATAGGGCAGCGCGACGCCCAGCGCGCGGATATGCGCGGGGAACAGTTCGGCCTTCACCACCGCGTTGATCGAGGTATAGCCGGTCACGATCACCAGTGCCGCCATCACCAGCGCGCCCGCCACCCACGGATCGCGCGTCGTCTCCAGCGCGGTGAAGATCGGATAGGTGAACAGCACGCCCGCGATGCCGAACCCCACCATCAGCGGCTTGCGCCCGATCCGGTCGGACAAGGCACCCGCCAGCGGTTGCAGCAGCATGAAGACGAACAGGGTCGCGGCGTTGATCTGGCTCGCCACCGGCCGGCTGAACCCGCTCGTGTTGACGAGGAATTTCTGCATGTAGATCGAGTAGGCATAGAAGGCGAGCGTACCCCCCGCGGTCAGCAGCATCACCACCGCCGTCTCCTTGGGGTGATGGCGGATCAGTTGCAGGAAACCCGATTTCGGCGCGTCGTTCGCCTTGGCGTTGGTGAAGCTCTCCGTCTCGGCCAGCCCGCGGCGCAGGTAGAACACCACCACCGCCAGCACCGCGCCGATCACGAACGGGATGCGCCATCCCCAGCTGTCCAGCGCCGCCTCGGTCATCGTCGATTGCAGGATCAGCAGCACCATGATCGCAAGCAACTGGCCGGAGATCAGCGTGACGTACTGGAAACTGGAGAAGAACCCGCGCCGGTCCTTGCCCGCCATCTCCGACAGGTACGTCGCGCTGGCGCCGTATTCGCCGCCCACCGACAGGCCCTGCATCAGCCGCGCCAGCACCAGCAGCGCGGGCGCCGCGACACCGATCGTCTCATACCCCGGCGTACACGCGATGATGAGCGACCCGGCGCACATCAGCGACACCGACAGCGTCAGCCCCGATTTGCGGCCGTGGCGATCGGCATAGATGCCCATGATCCATGCGCCGATCGGCCGCATCACGAACCCCGCCGCGAACACCGCCGCCGCGCTCAGCAACTGCGCGGTCGGGTCCTCGGACGGAAAGAAATGCGGCGCGAAATACAGCGTGAACGCCGAATAGACGTACCAGTCGAACCATTCGACCAGATTGCCGGTCGATCCGCCGATGATCGCCTTCAGCCGATCCTGCTGGCTGACGGGTTGTCCCGCCGTGATCGTGGTCATTGCCGCTGTTCCCCTGCGTGATCCATATCCAGGGCCAGCAGCGCGAACGTCGCCAGCCAGTGTTCACCCATATAGCTGTCGGCCAGATGCGGCAGACTGGCAAGTAGGTGCGTTTCGGCCGTATCCCGCGCCCGTCCATGGACGGGATGATCCGCGCCCAGTCGGTCCGCGATCCCGCGCCAGCACCACGCCCGGCTGAGATTCAGCCCGTCGAGATGCGCGATCTTGCCGTCGCTGCGGTCGCTGACAATGGCGGGGGCGAACAGCGTCGCCGGCCGGCCACCCGCGACATCGGGCAGGAAGCCGTCGAACCAGTCACGGAATTCGTCCGCCGGCAGCACCGCCGCCATCAGCATCGCCTCGCACAGCGCGGGCGACAGGAATTCGTCCCCGCCCGGCTCCCACGCTTGGCAATCGCGATCCGCCCCGAACCAGTGCCGCGCCCGCTCGCCGATCAGCGCCACCAGCGCCGGATCGCGCGTGGTGGCCCAGCGATGCGCCAGCACCAGCGCGAACGCGATGTTCGGGTGCGCCCCCACCCGGATCGGATAGGTCAGCTTCGGCAGGAAATCCCGGAACCGCGCGGCGAACGCGTCGGCCAGCGGCGCCAGCGCCCCGCCCCACGGGTGATGCGCCGCCTCGTGATGCAGCGCCAGCAGCCACGCCCAGCCATAGGGCCGCTCGAACCCGCCCGCATCCGGCCGCGCCAGATAGGCGAGTTCGCCCGCCACCTTGTCCGCCGTCAGCATCTCGTCGGCCCGTGCCCGGATCGCCGCCGCTTCCGGCATGTCGGGGTACAGGCGCAGCAATCGCAGCAACTGCCACCAGCCATGCACGCAGCTATGCCAGTCGAAACTGCCGTAGAAGATCGGATGCAGGGCCGACGGCGTCGCCGCGTCGTCCGGCCCGGCCAGCACATGGTCCAGCTTGTGCGGATATTCGCGGCCGACATGCCCCAGCGTCATCGCGGCGAAACGGCGGGCGGTCGGCAGGTCGAGGCGCATCATGCGATCATCACGTAGAGCAACAGCATGTTGAACGCGAGCAGCGGCAGCGCGGTCGGCACCTGCGCGCGGATCACCCCGTACCGGTCCTTCAGGTCGAGCAGCGCGGCAGGCACCAGATTGAAGTTCGCCGCCATCGGCGTCATCAACGTGCCGCAGAACCCCGCCAGCATCCCCAGCGCCGCGACCATCGCCGGATCGGCCCCCGCGCCGTGGATCAGCAACGGCACCCCGATCGCCGCCGCCATCACCGGAAACGCGGCAAAGGCATTGCCCATCACCATCGTGAACAGCGCCATGCCCACCGCATAGGCGATCACCGCGCCGGCCACGCTGCCACCGGGGATCGCGCGGCCCATCAGCCCGCCGACCACCTCGCCCACCCCCGCCAGCGCGAACACCGCGCCCAGGCTGGCCAGCATCTGCGGCATGATCGCCGCCCAGCCGATATCGTCGATCAACCCCCGCCCCGCCGCGAACGCCTGTGCCGGCCGCGCCTTCAACAGCGTCAGCCCCAGCGCGAGCGCCAGCATCGTCCCCATCGCCAGCGCCACCAGCGTCGCCTGTTTCGGATCGACCAGCGTCGGCATCCGCTTGAACGCCAGCGTGCCGACCAGCGCCGCCGCCGGGATCACCAGCGCCGGCACGAATACCCGCGCCCCGCGCTCGACCGATGGCGGCGGCGTCACCGACCGCCGCATCCGCCCCGACGCGGCGATCGTCACCAACGCCAGCACCAGCACGCCGTTGCCGACATCGCCCAGCCGGTCGCCCGCCAGGAACGACAGCGCGATCAGCGCATGGAACGCACCGTTCGCCCAGCGCCGCTCGACGAGCGACGAGGCGGCGAACACCGCGAACACCACCCCCGCCACCGCATAGACGAACCCGATCCCGATCATGCCCCGCCCCTTTGGCCGACCTTCCGCCGCGCCAGCCGCCGGTCCAGCCACAACAGCCGCCCGCCATGGATCAGTAACGCCGCGATCGCGGTCGGGATCGCCCACACGGATAGCTGGAACGGCTCCAGCACGATGCCATATCCCTCCAGCACGCCCTTCATCAGCAGGATCGATCCGATCGCGATGAAGATATCCTCGCCGAAGAACAGCCCGACATTGTCGGTCGCAGCCGTCATCGCGCGCACCTGTTCGGATGCGCCCGCGTCATCCGCCGCCGCCTCCGCCATCGGCGCGACCAGCGGCCGCACCGTCTGCGCCGGCCCCGCGATCGAGGTCAGCCCCAGCGCCGCCGTCACCTGCCGGAACAGCAGATACCCGATCAGCAGCCGCCCCGCCGTCGCCCCGCGCAATCCCGCGACCAGCCCCCGCGCCCGCGCCTGCAATCCGTGTCGTTCCAGCAGGCCGATCACCGGCAGCACGATATAGATCGCGGTGACGTAGCGCGTGTCGTTGAACGCCTTGCCGAACGTCGCCAGCACCACCACCGGCTCCAGCCCCGCCGCCAGTCCGGTGACCAGCGCCGACACCACGACGACCAGCAATGGATTGAACCGCAACAGGAAACCACCCGCGATCACCGCGATGCCGGCCAGCACCAGCATCAGGCCACCCCGCCCGGAATGGCTGTCGATGCCCTCCCCCAACCACCTCCCCGGCGAAGGCCGGGGCCCAGTTGGGCGAACCCCGCCGATCGCTCGCAAACGCCACCCCAACTCGACCCCGGCCTCCGCATGGACGGTGGTGTTGACGCTATGCCGCAGAGTTTCACAACCGTCCCATCACGGCGGCAACCACCCTGCCCGACAGGAAGAAGAATGGTTCGCGCGGAGGCGCGGAGACGCGGAGAAGAAGGGTGACGGCCGTCGTGGCACCGGCCGGCCAGTCGCGATCCGGCAACGACCTGCCATATCGCATCCCTGCGCCAGCGATCACCGTCCGCGCATAACGCGCCTGCACCCCTTCTTCCTCCGCGTCTCCGCGTCTCCGCGCGAACCATTCCCGGCTGCCGCCCTCGTAGCGCATCGGCATGGCTCATGCCCCGTAACTCCCGCCGCCCGGCGTCTCGATCACCAGCACATCGCCCACGCCCATGTCGATCCGCGCGGTGGCACCCAGCGCCTCCACCGATCCGTCCGCCCGCTCGACCCGGTTGCTGCCGACCCCGCCATCGCCGCCGCCCGCCAGCCCGAACGCCGCGATCCGCCGCCGGTTGCTCAGGATGCCGGCACGCAAGGGGCTGCGGAACCGCAGCCGCCGCCGCGTGCCCTCGCCACCCGGTTGCGCGCCCTTGCCTCCCGATCCGCGCCGGATCGAGAATTCCTCGACCAGCACGGGATAGCGCGTCTCCAGTATCTCCGGGTCGGTCAGGCGGCTGTTGGTCATGTGCGTCTGCACCGCATCCGCGCCGGCATGGTCCGGCCCCGCCCCCGCGCCGCCCGCGATCGTCTCGTAATATTGATAGCTGCCGTCGCCGAAGGTCAGGTTGTTCATCGTCCCCTGCGACGCCGCCATCGCGCCCAGTGCGCCCAGCAGCGCATCGGTCACGACCTGGCTCGTCTCGACATTCCCCGCCACCACCGCGGCGGGGAAACGCGGGTTGAGCATCGATCCCTCCGGCACCCGGATCGTGACGGGCCGCAGGAACCCCTCGTTCAGCGGCACCGCCTCGTCCACCAGCAGCCGCAGCACGTACAGCACCGCCGCGCGCGTGATGGCGAGGGGGGCGTTGACGTTGGAGGGCCGCTGGTCGCTGGTCCCGGCGAAGTCGATCACCGCGCTGCCCGCTTCACGATCGACGGTCACCGCCACCGCCACCACCGCGCCCTCGTCCGTCTCATACTCGAACGATCCGTCCGGCAGCGTGCGGATCAGCCGCCGCGCCATCGCCTCGGCATGGGCCTGCACATGCTCCATATAGGCCGCCACCACGTCCGCGCCGTGCGCGTTCGCCAGTTGCCGCAGGCCCGCCGCCCCGCGCGCGCACGCCGCGACCTGCGCCGCCAGATCGGCCAGGTTCTGGTCGACGTTGCGCGCCGGCCATTCGCCACCGCGCAGCAGCGCGGCGATCTCCTCCGACCGCATCCGCCCGTCCTCGACCAGCAGCACGTCGTCCAGCACCACGCCCTCGTCGTGCAGCGTCCGGCTGTCGGGCGGCATCGATCCGGGGCTGGTCCCGCCGACATCGGCATGATGCCCGCGCGCCGCCACGAAGAAGGCCGGCACGTCGCCCCCCGCGAACACCGGCATCACCACCGTGATATCGGGCAGGTGGGTGCCGCCCGCATAGGGATCGTTCAGCGCATAGACGTCGCCGTCGCGCATCCCGCGACCGTCAGCGTTGCCGGCGCGCCGCTCGATCACCCGGCGGATGCTCTGCCCCATCGATCCCAGATGTACCGGGATATGCGGCGCGTTGGCCACCAGATTGCCGTGGCGGTCGAACAGCGCACACGAGAAATCGAGCCGCTCGCGGATGTTCACCGACGCGGCGCTGCGCTGCAACGCCGCGCCCATCTCCTCCGCCAGCCCCATGAACAGCCCGGCGAAAATCTCCAGCCGCACCGGATCGATCGCCGCGTCCGCGCGCGGTTTTGCCAGCGCCTGCGTGCGCGACAGCACCAGGCTGCCGTCTGCGATCACCTCGGCGCGCCAGCCCGGCTCGACCACCGTCGTCGACACCGCATCCACGATCAGCGCCGGCCCCGCGACCTGCGCCCCCGCCGCCAGCCCCTCGCGCCGGTGCAGCGGCGCCCGATGCCGCGCGCCTGCCATATAGACCGCGACGGTATCGACCGCCGGCTGCGTCTCGGCGGGCAGCGCCGGCGCGATCTCGCCCGCTTCCGCCACTTCGATCGCCTCGACCCGCAGCAGCTCCACCACCAGATCGTCGTCGCCGACGAAGCCGAACCGCTGCCGGTGCGCGTCCTCGAACGCCGCCGCCATCGTCGCGGCATCGCCCGCCGGCACCTCGATCGCCTGATCGACCCGCGCATAGCGAATCTGCGCCCATGCCTCGACCCGCACATCGACCACACCCAGCGCGCCCATCGCCTCGTCGGTCAGCGCCTGCAAGGCCGCATCATACGCCGCCCGGTCGCCGATCGGCGCGGCCAGCGTCGCCTGCCGCATCGCCCGCCGGCTCGCCAGCCCCATGCCCAGCGCCGACAGCACGCCCGCCAGCGGATGGATCAGCACCCGTTCCATCCCCAGCGCGTCCGCGACCAGACAGGCATGTTGCCCCCCCGCCCCGCCGAAACACGCCAGCGCATAATCCGCCGGGTCCTCGCCCCGCGCCACCGACACCGCGCGGATCGCGCGCGCCATATTGGCGACCGCGATCGCGACCAGACCCTCCGCCGCCGCCTCGCGCGACAGGCCATCCGGCATCGTCGCCAGCACCGCATCCAGCACCGCCGCCGAGGCCGCCGGGTCGAGCGGCTGGTCCCCCGCCCGCCCGAACAGCGCGGGGAACTGCCCCGGCACCAGCTTGCCCAGGATCAGGTTGCAGTCGGTGACGGTCAACGGCCCGCCACGCCGGTAACAGGCCGGCCCCGGATCGGCCCCGGCGGATTCCGGCCCGACCAGCAACCGCCCGCCATCGAAGCGGCAGATCGATCCGCCCCCCGCCGCGACCGTATCGATCCGCATCGTCGGTGCCGCCACGCGCACCCCGCCGATCACCGCATCGTGCCGCCGTTCCAGCACCCCGGCATAGAGCGACACGTCGGTCGAGGTGCCACCCATGTCGAACCCGATCACGCGGGCGAAGCCGCTCCGCGTCGCCGTCTCCGCCATCCCGACGATCCCGCCGGCGGGCCCGGACAGCAGCGCATCCTTGCCCCCGAAGCCCGCCCCCTCGACCAGCCCGCCGCTCGACTGCATGAACATCGGCTTCTGCCCCGCCAGCGCCGCCTCCAGCCCCGCGACGTACCGGCCCAGCACCGGCGACAGATAGGCATCGGCCAGCGTCGTATCCCCGCGCGCGACCAGCCGGATCAGCGGTGCGGTCCGGTGGCTGACCGATATCTGCGTGAAGCCCGCCGCGCGCGCCAGATCCGCCAGCCTCGCCTCGTGCGCGGTGTATCGCCAGCCATGCATCAGCACGATCGCCACCGCGCGCAGGCCATTGGCACGGGCCGCCGCGAACGCCGCCGCCGCCGCATCCTCGTCCAGCGGGCGCATCACGCCCCCCTCGACATCGACCCGCTCGTCGATCTCCACCACCGCGGCGAACAGCGGCGGCGCGCGCCGGATATCGCGCGCGAAGATATCCGGCCGCTCCTGATACCCGATCGTCAGCGCGTCGCCGAAGCCGCGCGTGATCGCCAGCAGCGTCGGTTCGCCGCGCCGTTCCAGCAGCGCATTGGTCGCGATCGTGGTGCCGATCCTGATATCGGCGGGCGGCAGCGGCCCCGCCGGCGTATCCGTCAGCCGCCGGATCGCGGCGACGGCGGCATCGTCGTACCGGCCCGGGTCCTCCGACAGCAACTTGGCGACCTTCAGCGCGCCATCCGGCGTCCGCGCCACGACATCGGTGAAGGTGCCGCCCCGATCGATCCAGAACTGCCAGCCGCTCATGCCGTCATCCGCCTGTCATCCCCGTTCCGTCACGTCCGCGCTATCGCATCTGGACGCCCGCAGGAAGAAGACGGGTTCGCGCGGAGACGCGGAGACGCGGAGAAGAAAAAGATTATGACGCCGAAGGCGTCTTCCATCATGTCCGTCCCCACCGGATCACGATCGCGAGCAAAACAGTCGACGCCCGCCACCCTTCTGCTCCGCGTCTCCGCGCGAACCCCCTTCAACGCCCGTCCCTCTATGCGTCACCGGCGATCGTCCCGCCCCCGAAGCCTCACAGCCCCAGCAGCCGCGCCACCTCGCCAAAATCGCCCGCCACCGCATCCGCGCCCAGCGCCAGCAGCCGCTCCCGGTGGTCGACCGCGCAATGCTGTCCGGCGCACAGGCCGATCACGAACGCGCCGGTCTTCGCCGCGCCCGTCACCCCCACCGGCGAATCCTCGATGATCGCGCACCGCTCGATCGGCACGCCCAGCGCCGCCGCGCCGTACAGGTACAGGTCCGGCGCGGGCTTGCCGTTGGCGACATGCTCGCGCCCCGAATACAGATGGTCGCCGAACGCGTCGCGCAGGCCCAGATGGCGCAGATGCGCGTCGATCCAGCGCACCCGGCTGGACGAGACGATCGCCCTGGGCAGGTCGGCAGGCAGGCTGCGCACGAACGCCACCGCGCCCAGCACCTCGCCGACGCCCTCCGCGATCACGCGTTCGTCCTCCACCTTGCGCGCGTCGTGGAACCCCGCCGGCAGGGTCGCGCCGATCCGCTGCTCGATCGCGTCGATGAAGTCGCTGCCCGACAGGCCCATATAATGCGTCATCGCATCCTCGGGCGTGGTCGGATGGCCGGCGGCGGTCAGCCAGTGCGCCAGATGCCGGTTCCCCGCCGCCTCACTTTCCACCAGCACGCCGTCGAAGTCGAACAGGATCGCGTCATACGTCATGCCGCCGTCCCCCGCGCGCCGAACAGCGCGGTGCCGACCCGCACCTGCGTCGCCCCCAGCATCACCGCCGTCTCCAGATCGTCGGACATGCCCATGCTCAGCCCCGCCAGCCCATGATCCCGCGCCAGCCTGGCGAGCAGCGCGAAATACGGCGCCGCCTCCACCCCCGCCGGCGGTACCGCCATCAGCCCAACGACCGACAACCCGGCGTCCTTCGCCTGATCCAGCAGCGCCGGCAGATCGGCGATCGCGCAGCCGCCCTTCTGTTCCTCCTCGCCGATGTTCACCTGCACGAAACAGTCGGGCCGCCGCCCGGTCTTCACGATCGCCGCGCCCAGCGCCTTCACCAGCGACGGCCGGTCGACCGAATGGATCGCGTCGAACAACGCCACCGCTTCCTCCGCCTTGTTCGACTGCAACTGGCCGACCAGATGCAGCACCACATCGGAATAGCGATCGCGCAGGGGTGGCCATTTCGCCGCCGCCTCCTGCACCCGGTTCTCACCGAACACGCGCTGCCCCGCCGCCAGCAGCGGTTCGATCGCCTCGGGCGTCTGCGTCTTGCTCACCACGAACAGCGTCACGTCGCCGTGCTTGCGGTCGGCCAGCGTCGCCGCCGCCGCGATCCGGGCGCGCGTCGTCGCCAGCGGGCTTTTATCGTCCTGTCGTTCCATCGGCCACGCTATAGGAGGCCGCGTGGCGCACCGATACCCTGACTACCCGTATCCCCGGCCATATCCCGAGCGATGGCTGATGACCGACGAGCGGCTGGGCGACGACCTCTGGCGCATCCTGCTCCACCTGCCGCCGGGCAGCGGCGTGGTGTTCCGCCATTACCGCCTGCCTCCCGCCGAACGCCGCGCGGTGTTCGTCCGCGTCCGCCGTATCGCCCGCGCCCGTCGGCTGGTGCTGTTCGCGGTCGATCCGCCGCTGCCCGGCGCCGCCGGCCGCCACGGCCGCGTCGCGGGCGCGACGAGCTGGCCCGCGCATGACCGGGCAGAGGCGCTGGCCGGCAAGCGCGCGGGCGCGGCACTGGTGTTCGTCTCCCCGCTCTATCCCACCGCTTCGCACCCCGGTGCCCCCGCGCTCGGCCCCCGCAAGGCCCGCCGCATTGCCGCCGGCCTCAACCTCCCCGTCGTCGCGCTCGGCGGCATGACCCCCCGCCGCTACTGCCGCCTCCGCGCGGCGGGCTTTGCCGGCTGGGCCGCGATCGACGCGTGGCGATGACGGATCGCCCGAATCCGTCGGGGCGGACCCAATCGTCCGCCCCCTCGTTCGTGACCGGGAAGCCGGATGGGGAAACTGCATCATGGTGACATTGAGTGCATCGGTCGGACTGGGCGGCATCAACCGCCGGGCGGACGTGATCGCGGTCCAGCGGCTGCTCCAACAGGCGAACGTATCGCCCGGCCCGATCGACGGGTTGTGCGGCCGGCGGACGATCGCGGCGATCGAGCGGTTCCAGCACGGTCTGATCGCGCATCCCGACGGCCGCGTCGACGTCAACGGGCCGACGCTGCGCCGCCTCCGCGTCGCTGCCCAGCCAGCACCGGCGCGGCGACCGGCCACGGCGCCCGCGCGTCCGGCACCGTCAGCCGCGCCAGCCCGTCCCGCGCCCGCCGTCCGCCCCGCACCGGCGGCACAGCCGGCGGTACAGGCCACCCCGCCGCCCCGGCCATCGGATACGCATCCCAACGCCTTCTGGACCGGCCGCACCGCGCTGCCGAGCCCCGACGTCAATCGCGGCCTGACCAGCCCGACCAGCGCGCAGCTCACCGCCCTGCTGGGTGATCCCACCGCGACGCGGGTCACGTCCAACACCGCCACGGAGTCGGTCGGTCCGTTTCGGATAACGGGGCTGAAACCCGCACTGGCAAGTCTGCGAGCGGTCCTTGCCCAGGTTCACCATGAATTACCCGATCTATATGGACTGCTGGGCCATCTCGGTATGCGCGCCGTCCGCAAGACCCGTGGTAGATCGAGCTACTCAACCCATTCCTGGGGCATTGCCATTGATCTTCGGATCGCGAACACGACACCTCACCTGGGTACAACGTATTCGATACGCGGGCTCGATGCACTGTCGCCCTATTTCAACCGCGCAGGCTGGTACTGGGGGGGCGGTTATCGGAATGTGACGCGCAAGGACCCGATGCATTTCGAATGCGGGTTGGCGCTCGTACGGAGTTTTGAATTGTGATGCGTAACCTCTATCCGACCGCTTTTGGTATCGCGGCGCTGGGGATGGGTTGCTCGCAGGCAGCACCACCGGCGGCGGCCAGTTGTTCGACGATCGTACCGACCGAGATGAAGGAGATGCAACGACCGCAGCCTCGCTGGCTCGGCACCTGTGCCAGTGGCAAGGCGACCGGTGTCGGCGTATTGCGGGTTGGTGTTCGGCCCCCCTTCGGCTTGTTTTTCGGACGCGTCGTCACCGGCCGGCCGCGGACCGGGCTCATCATGTTAAGCTCCGGAAACATGATGGAGATACGTGGCGTCACCGCTACTGGCGGCATTATTCCCACGGATGGTGAAAATATGGCGGAACAGGACCGCGCCTGGGCCGACGCCGCTGCCGGCGCGCGACTGGTCGCCCGACGGTTCACCGCAGCGGGCAACAGGGGATCGGCGGCCTATTACGCGCGATGGGCGCACCGGATCGAAACGCAACGCCCGGAATGACCGCCCTGCACGTCCGGGCGTCCGTTTGACACGCGCCGGGATGCGTCTTGCGGTGCCCGAACCGCTCCCCGACCACCCATAGCCGGTCCTGAATGGTTGGTCGGAAGGGGGGAACGGGCCGGAGCCGCCCTGAAACCTGCCCATTCGCGGGTCACCGGGCGGACGCCGCGCCATCTTCCCGCGCCTCCACCGTGCCGTCGTCGCGACAGGACAGGACAAAAAAGGGCCCGGTACGTCGCCGTACCGGGCCTTCAGGTGTGTTCGCAGGAGGAACATCGTGGGGGGCGGGGGTCTGC
>Ga0265798_10009756_pt1 | contig 11951 bp, 11 predicted proteins | sample P3T30metagenome_FD_192430 | JGI IMG/M metagenome (GOLD analysis project Ga0265798, IMG submission 192430) | Plant litter microbial communities from East Loma Ridge, Irvine, California - P3 T30 | ecosystem: Environmental > Terrestrial > Plant litter > Unclassified | place: USA: California... | reverse complement strand
ACCACCTGGCCCGAGAAGCCGCATTGCGGCATCTGCGGGGTACCCTTCATGAACACCACCACGTCCTGGGAGGCGATCTCGTTCTGGATGGTTGCGTTGGCGTCGGTCATTAGGTCAGTCCTCGTGCGATAGCGTGATTTAGGGGTGACCAGGGTCGGAATTCAACACCGTGGCGAGACGCTCCAGCGCTTCGTCCATGTCGAAGCCGGGCGCCGTTATCGCCTCGGGCGTGAACGGCATGCGGTCCGGCAACCCGCCGAGCAGTGCGTCGCCGAACATCCCGAGCGAGGAATCAGCAATCTTTCTGGCTGACGACCAAAGCGCGTCCCAGTCGATGCGCTGCCGCATCGACCGCCGATAATTCCGACGCGCGGATGCCTGAAAAACAAGGACCTCCTTGCGCCAGGATTTCGTAGATTGGGCACCAGGCGCCGACGCATATTTGAGGACGTGGATCAACAGCTGGAGGATAGCACTCTCGACCCGCTCAAGATCGGCCCGCCCCACGCTCTCGATCTCCTCGATCACGTTCGCCCAATCGACGACATTCGACAGGTCGCCGCGCATGGCGAGGGCGCGCAAGGCCGTGACCTGCTCCTCAGCCCAGGTCACGATGTCGTCGTCGTAGAGGCTCGGTCCGTTGTCCATGGCCGCGAATCCCGCGTGAGGCGTCAATCCTGCGGGACGCCCGTGGTCAGCGCAAGGGCGTGCAGCACGCCGCCCATCCGGCCCTGGAGGGCGCCGTAGACCATCTGGTGCTGGGCCACCCGGGTCTTGCCCTTGAAGGCCGCAGACAGGACGGTGGCCGCGTAATGGTCGCCATCGCCCGCGAGGTCGCGGATCTCGACCTGCGCGTCGGGCAGGGCCTCGCGGATCATGCGCTCGATCTCGCCCGCATCCATCGGCATCGAAAAACTCCCAGGGCGTTGAGGGGTCAGGCGGCAGGCGCGGCCGGCTGGCTCGCCATGTAGGTGGGCAGCCAGCCTTCATGGGCCGCGATCAGCTCGGACAGCGATATGGTCTCGCCACCCGGCAGGGTCAAACGGTCGGAGCCGGTCACCCCGACGACGGCCGCGTCGATGCCCTGGGCCGAGGCGCTGTAGAGGAGGTCGGTCGCCACCTCCGGATCGACCGCCAGCAGGTAGCGGGCCTGGTCCTCGCCGAACAGGTAGGCGTGGGGGGCCAGGTCCACCGGCACCTCCGGCAGCGCTGCGCCGATGCCGCCGGCCATCGCCATCTCGGCGAGCGCCACCGCGAGTCCGCCGTCGGACAGGTCGTGGACGGTGTCGACCGTGCCGGACACGATCAGCCCGCGCACGAAGTCGCCGTTGCGGCGCTCGAGCGAGAGGTCGACCGGGGGCGGCGCGCCTTCTTCCCGGCCCTCGATCACCGCGAGATAGGACGACTGGCCGAGCCAGCCCTCGCCGGCGCCGACCAGGACCAGCACGTCGCCCTCGCGCTTGAGCGCGATGGTGGCGTGCCGCTCCACGTCGTCGAGCACGCCGACGCCGCCGATGGTCGGGGTCGGCAGGATGCCGACGCCGTTGGTCTCGTTGTAGAGGGAGACGTTGCCGGACACGACCGGGAAGTCGAGGGCCCGGCAGGCCTCGCCGATGCCCTGGAGGCAGCCGACCAGCTGGCCCATCACCTCGGGCTTCTCGGGATTGCCGAAGTTCAGGTTGTCGGTGATGGCGAGCGGCTTGGCCCCCACCGCGGTGATGTTGCGCCACGCCTCGGCCACGGCCTGCCGGCCGCCATCGACCGGGTCGGCCTCGCAGTAGCGCGGGGTGACGTCGCAGGTCAGCGCGAGGCCCTTCGGGCCGTCCTCGACCCGCACGATCGCGGCGTCGCCGCCGGGCTTCTGCACGGTGTTTCCGAGGATGAAGTGGTCGTATTGCTCGTAGACCCAGCGCTTCGAGGCGAGGTCGGGCGAGCCAACCAGGCGCTTGAGCGCCTCGGTGAGCGAGGCCGGCGCCGGCACCGCGGATGCGGCGATCACCGGCTGATGGGTGTTGGCCAAGTGCGGCCGGTCGTAGAGCGGCGCCTCGTCGCCCAGTTCCTTGATCGGCAGGTCGGCCACGGTCTCGCCGTGCCACTTGACCACGAAGCGCAGCGTGTCGGTGGTCCGGCCGATCACCGCGAAGTCGAGGCCCCACTTCACGAAGATGCCTTCCGCCTCGGCCTCCATGCCGGGCTTGAGCACCATGAGCATGCGCTCCTGGCTCTCGGAGAGCATCATCTCGTAGGGGGTCATGCCGGCCTCGCGGGCCGGCACCTTCTCGATGTCGAGCTCGACGCCGAGATCGCCCTTGGCGCCCATCTCGACCGCCGAGCAGGTCAGCCCCGCCGCGCCCATGTCCTGGATGGCGATGACCGCGCCCGAGGCCATCAGCTCGAGGCAGGCCTCGAGCAGCAGCTTCTCGGCGAAGGGGTCGCCGACCTGCACGGTCGGACGCTTCGATTCCGTGGCCTCGTCGAACTCCGCGGACGCCATGGTGGCGCCGTGGATGCCGTCGCGGCCGGTCTTGGAGCCGAGATAGACGATCGGGTTCCCGACCCCGGTGGCGGCGGCGTAGAAGATCGCGTCGGTGCGGGCGAGCCCCACCGCCATGGCGTTGACCAGGATGTTGCCGTCGTAGCGCCGGTGGAAGCCGGTGAGCCCGCCCACCGTCGGCACCCCGAAGGAATTGCCGTACCCGCCCACGCCCGCCACCACGCCGGAGACGAGGGCGCGGGTGCGCGGATGATCGGGGGAGCCGAACCGCAGGGCGTTGAGCGCCGCGATCGGCCGCGCGCCCATGGTGAACACGTCCCGCAGGATGCCGCCGACGCCGGTCGCCGCGCCCTGGTAGGGCTCGATGTAGCTCGGGTGGTTGTGGCTCTCCATCTTGAAGACGCAGGCGAGCCCGTCGCCGATGTCGATGACGCCGGCATTCTCGCCCGGACCCTGGATTACGTGCGGACCCGAGGTCGGCAGGCCCCGCAGGTGCTTGCGCGACGATTTGTACGAGCAGTGCTCGTTCCACATCGCCGAGACGATGCCGAGTTCGGTCAGCGTCGGGTCGCGCCCGATCAGGCCGCGGAAGCGCTCGTACTCCTCCGGCGTGAGGCCGTGCTGGGCCACGAGCTCGGGGGTGATCGGAACGTCGTTGCGGAACATGCGAAGGTCTCGGCAGAGAGCGGCCCGTCCCGGAGGACGCGTACCGCGGCGAACCCGAACCGGGCTGAGATCTCAAGCTGACCCGGCTCTAAAGCGGAAGCGCCCGCGCTGGCAACATCCGTGGGCGCGGGGCGGGGGTCAGATCCCGGCTTCGCCGACGCGCTCCGGGGGCGGTCCATCCTCCTGGCAGCGGGACACGAGCGCGTGCACCGGCTCCGGCCCGGTGACCACGTCGAGATAGTCGAAGCCGCTGTCGCGCTGGCTCGCCATGAGCAGCTGGAAGTGCATCTGGAACAGGTTCCACTGCCGCCGGCCGACATCGGCGCTGGTGATCAGCTCGTGGATCGCCACCCAGAGGACGGCGGGCCGTCCGGAATCGGGCGGGGTCAGGCCGCAGGCGGCGATCGGGTTGTTCTTGTGGATCGACAGCCAGTCCCAGGTGGCGCGCACGTCGAGCCAGCGGATCTGCGCGGCCCGCCCGAACCGCAGGAGGCTGTCGCGGAAGCCCTGGGCGGCCGGATCGAGGCCGAGCCAGGGGATGACGCTGCCGATGCTCACGAACGAGACCGGCGTGCCGCGCCCGCCGAATCCGGGATCGCGGGCGAGCACCCGGTCCAGTGCCTCGATGCCGAGGAAGCTCGACGAGGAATGGCCGACCACCACCACCTCGTCGGCCTCGCCCTCGGCGGCGTGGATGCGGGCCGCGAAGGCGTCGAGCCGGGGTCCCATCTCGGGTGCCTCGCCCGCCGCGTAGGCATGCGTAAAGGCCGTGTCGTCGACGAGGTGGGGCACGTAGAGCGGCTTGCCGCGGGTCGCCCGGATCAGCCCGGCCAGGATCGCGTAGGCGAGCGGCGGCACCGCCAGCAGGCTCCAGGGCTGGACCGGCGCCGGGGCCAGGCCGGCGAGCCCGGCGGCCGCGGCGAGGCTGAGGAGCGCCAGCGCGATGTAGATGTAGTGGACGTAGAAGATCACCGTCGAGAAGCGCCAGCTCTCCCGGCGCAGGTTCGCCATGTAGCCCGACCGCCACAGGCGCCAGAGCAGCGCCGGCACGCCCCGGAGCCGCGTCCAGTCGGATTGCGGGAACCGGGCGCGGACGATGTCCTCCCAGCGCAGCAGGACGTAGCGGGTGGAAACGCCGCGCGATTCCGCCGTCCAGGCAAGTTCGAGCCCGTCCGCCGAGCGGACCGGATCGCCGACCGTGATCGCGGCCCCCCGGCGCGCGGCGGTGAACCGCGCCTCGCGACGGAACAGGCCCCAATAGGTCTCCGGATCGCGCGGGTCGAAGCCCGGCATGTAGAACACGATGCGGGAGGTCAGCGTCCGCGATGCGGCGCCGTCCGGCTTCCCGGAGGGGTGCTGGGCCGGTGCGTCGGCGGCGGGCGTAAGCGTCGAAATGATGGGTCCGATCGATTCGAGTTGGCGGCTTGCCTACATGAAGCGGCCGGGCGCGCCGAGAGTGAAACTGCGTTGGGCCCGCGCCGGACCGGTCGCCGAGGCGGCAGGCTCACGCCGCCGGCGGCTGGGCCAGGAACTCGCCGATCGCCGCCACGAACCGCTCGCCGTAGGCCTCGCGCTTGCGCTCGCCGACGCCGTGGACCGCCCGCAGCGCCCACAGGTCGACGGGCTTCTGCCGGGCCATCTCGATCAGGGTCCGATCCGGGAACACCATGAAGGCGGCGATGCCCTCGGCCCGCGCCAGGGTGGCGCGCAGGCCGCGCAGGTGCTGGAACAGCGCCTCGTCGGCCTCGGAGAGCGCGATCTCGCCCTCCTCGCGCGGCGCGGCGCGGCGGCGGTCGCGGGATTCGGATTTCGGCTCCGGATCGGGGCGCAGCTTGACCGGCTCGCGGCCGAACAGGATCGCCTCGCCCTTCTCGGTCATGGACAGGCCGCCGTAGCCATCGGCATTCTCGGCGATCGCCCCGGCGGCGAAGAGCTGGCGCAGGATCGCGCGCCAGGCGGCCACCGGCTTGTCCGCCCCGACTCCGAAGGTCTTGAGGCCGGTATGGCCGTTGCGGCGGACCTGCTCGCTTTCCTTGCCGTGGACCACGTCGCAGATATAGGCCGCGCCGAAGCGCTGGCCGGTGCGCACGATCGCCGACAGGATCTTCTGTGCCGCTACGGTCCCGTCCACCAGGGTGACGCCGCCGCGGCAAAGGTCGCAGCGGCCGCAGGGCTCGCTGGCCTCGCCGAAATAGCCGAGCAGCGACTGGCGCCGGCAGGAGGCGCCCTCGCACAGCCCGATCATCGCCTCGAGCTTGCGCCGCTCGACCCGGCGGCGCTCGTCGGAGATCTCCTTTTCGTCGATCTGGCGGCGGCGCAACGCCATGTCGTCGAGGCCGTAGAGGGTCAGCGTGTCGGCCGGCAGCCCGTCGCGGCCGGCGCGGCCGATCTCCTGGTAGTAGCCCTCGACGTTGTTGGGCATGTCGGCGTGGCAGACGAAGCGCACGTCAGGCTTGTTGATGCCCATGCCGAAGGCGATCGTGGCGGTCATCACCACCCCGTCCTCCTGGAGGAACCGGTCCTGGTTGCGCATCCGCGTGCCCTGGTCGAGCCCGGCATGGTAGGGCAGGGCGTCGAACCCGTCCTTCTTGAGGGTCTCGGCGAGCTGCTCGACACGCTTGCGCGAGGAGCAGTAGATGATCCCGCTCTCCGCCCTGCGGTGCTTGAGGAAGCGCTCGATCTGGCGGGCCGGGTTGTCCTTGGGCTGGAACGTCAGCCGGATGTTCGGCCGGTCGAAGGAGTGGACGAAGATTTTCGGGCCGCGCCCCTGCGGGAACAGCCGCTCGGCGATCTCGGCCCGGGTGGCGGCATCGGCGGTGGCGGTCAGCGCCAGGGTCTGGATGTTGCCCAGCGCCTGCCGGGCCCGGGCGATCTCCCGATATTCCGGGCGGAAATCGTGCCCCCATTGCGAGACGCAATGGGCCTCGTCCACCGCGAGCCGACGGACCCCGACCCCGCGCAGGGCCTCGATGCAGCCCTCCATTAGCAGCCGCTCGGGGGAGACGAACAGCAGGCGCAGCTCCCCGGAGCGGAGGCTGCGCCAGGTCTCGCGCGACTCGACCTCCGATACGGACGAATTGAGGGTGGCGGCCTCGACGCCGACGCTGCGCATCTGCTGCACCTGGTCGTGCATCAGGGCGATCAGGGGCGAGACGACGACGGTCAACCCGGCATCGATCAGCGCCGGAAGCTGGTAGGTCATCGACTTGCCCGAGCCCGTGGGCATCACGGCGAACACGTCGTCGCCGTCCAGCACCGCGCCGATCACCTCGTCCTGCCCGGGCCGGAAATCCTCGTACCCGAAGGTCTTCTTCAGCGCGGCGCGAGCCTCGTCGAGGCGGGTCATCGGGATCCTTGGTTTCGGGACTTGTGCGCGGCTTGCGGCACCCGTGGCGACACACCAGCCTTTCGGATCTCTACACGGGGACGGTCATGCCGCTCAACATCCGCAGCGAAGCGGTGAACCGACTCGCCGAGACACTGGCCTCGCGCGCCGGCGCGAGCAAGACCGAAGCGGTGCGGATCGCGCGGACGAACGAGTTGGCGCGCCAGGAGCCGCGGGTGCCGCTCGCCGAGCGGCTGAAGCCGTTGCTCGACGAGCTTGCAGCGATCCCGCGCACGGGCCTGGACGCCGACAAAGCGTTCCACGACAGCCTGAACGACGAGTGATGTTCGTCGATGCGTCCGCAATGGTCGCGATCCTGTCGGACGAGCCGGGGGCCGGTGACCTGGTTCGCTGCCACGACGGGTCCGAGATGCCGATCACATCAGCTTTGGCGGTGTTCGAGACGGCCACAGCCCTCACGCGGAAGCTCGCCCAGGATCTGGCAGCCTCGGTATCGCAGATCCTGCGCTTTCTTATTGCGAGCGGTATCCAAATCGTCCCGATCGGCGCGCCAGAAAGCCGCGAGGCCCTGACCGCCCATGCCCGCTTCGGCAAGGGCCGCCACCCCGCCCGGCCGAACCTCGGCGACGGCTTCGCCGATGCCTGCGCGCAGGTCCACGGCGTGCCGCCGCTGTTCGTCGGCGACGACTTTCGGCAGCAGGATATCCGCTCCGCCCTGGCCCGATGAGGCCTCAGCCGGCGTGGAACTCCGCCACGTGCTGCGCCACGATCGCGTCGAAGGAGGCGTCCGCCCGGAAGCCGAGCGCCAGGGCCGCCTCCGGCTCGAACGCCTCAGGCCAGGAGGAGACGATCCGGGCGATGGTCGCGTCCGGCTCGCGCCGGATCAGCGCCACGGCCTTGTCGCCGGCCACCCGCCGCAGGGCCTCGATCTCCTCGGCCACGGTCGCGGAGACGCCCGGCATGGTCAGGCTGATCCGCGAGCCGATCGCCGCGCGGTCGAGCCCCGCCGCATGGACCAGGAAGCCGACCGCGGCGGCGGGGCTGGCGAACCAGTGCCGCACCGTCTCGGGGACCGGCAGCACCGCCTCCTGGCCGGCCAGCGGCTCGCGGATGATCCCGGAGAAGAAGCCCGAGGCCGCCTTGTTGGGCTTGCCCGGGCGCACGCAGATGGTCGGCAGCCGCAACCCGATCCCGTCCAGGAAGCCGCGCCGGGCGTAGTCGGCGAGCATCAGCTCGCCCATGGCCTTCTGGACCCCGTACGAGGAGGCCGGACGCAGGATGTAATCGTCCGGGATCACCTTCGGGAAGGGCGGCCCGAACACCGCGAGCGACGAGGTGAAGACCAGCTTCGGCCGGTAGCCGTCGGCGGCGTTGGCCCGGCGGATCGCGTCGAGCAGCAGCCGCGTCCCGTCCAGGTTGACCCGGTAGCCGAGCTCCAGGTTCGCCTCGGCCTCGCCCGAGACCACCGCGGCGAGGTGGAAGATCACCTCCGGACGCTCGGCGAGGGCGGATTCGGCGGCGCCCGGGGCGGTGAGGTCCGCGGCCTCGGCCTTCACCGGCCCGGAGAAGCCCGCGGGCGCCGTGGGCGGCACCACGTCGAGCAGGGTAAGGGCGGTGAGCGGCGCGCCGCCTACCGTGCCGTCCGCGACCAAGGCATCGACAAGGCGGCGGCCGATCATGCCGGCGGCACCGAGAATCAGGGCGTGCATGGGTAACCTCCTGCTCCAGGGCAAAGCCCTAAATTTTTTAGTGACGCATCATCGTTGTTCGAAAGCCGGCGCCACCGCTCTCGGGATGATGCTTGGTGGTTTGCCGCGTCAGGCCATCATGTCCAGGGCGCGCCCGAAGAAGTCGGGCCCGCCGAAATTGCCGGATTTCAGGGCGAGCAGCATCGGCTCCGGCCGGCCGGCGGTACGCAGGATCGGCACGCCCGCGGCGATCTCGGGGCCGACCAGGAACGCCCGGAGACCGAGCCGATCGACCACGGCGCCCGAAGTCTCGCCCCCCGCCACCACGAGCCGGCGCACGCCGCGGGCGACCAGCCCCTCGGCGATGGCGGCCAGCGCCGCCTCGATGGCGTGGCCGGTCGCGTCGATCCCGTGCTCGGCCTGGAGGGCACGCACCGCCTCGGGGGTCGCCGAGGAGGCGATCAGCACCGGGCCGGCGGCCAGGCGTTCTTCAGCGAAGGCCAGGGCCTCGCCGACCACGCGCGCCACCGCATCAGCTCCGCCGAGCAGGGCCGCCGTGTCGAGGCGCAGCACCGGCATCAGCGCCTCCGCGGCAGCGATCTGCTGGAGGGTCGCCTGGGAGCAGCTGCCGGCGAGGCACGCCGCGGCCCCGCCCACCGGTTCGCCGAGGGCACCGCCGGCCGCGTCCGGGGTGCCGCGCCTGTCGGCCACGAGGGCGCGGGCGAGCCCCAACCCGAGCCCCGAGGCGCCCACCGAGAACCGTTTCGCGAGGATCGCCCGGCCGAGCGTTTCGAGGTCGTTGTCGAAGATCGCGTCCGCGATGGCCGCCTGCTTGCCCTCCGACGCCAGGGCGTCGAGCCGGGCCGCCACGGCCTCGGCGCCGCGGGCCACCGTGGCGGTGTCGACGAGGCCAACCGGGCCCGCGCTTTGTCGTGCCAGCACGCGCACAAGGTTGGCATCGCGCATGGGGTTGAGCGGATGATCCTTCAGCGGGCTCTCGTTCAGGGGCACGGAGCCGACGAACAGGTTGCCCTGGTAGACGCTCCGCCCCGTCTCCGGGAAAGCCGGGGTGACCAGGGCGATCGGCTCCCCGGCATCCGTCCGCAGGGCATCCATGACCGGACCGATGTTGCCGGCCTCCGTCGAATCGAAGGTCGAGCAGACCTTGAACATGACGTGGGCGGCGCCCCGGGCGCGCAGCCAGCCGTCCGCCTCGCGGGAGCGCGCCACGGCCTCGTCGGCCGGGATCGAGCGGCTCTTGAGCGCCACCACCACCGCGTCGGCCTCCGGCAGGGCACGGTCATCCGTCGGCACGCCGATGGTCTGGATCGTGCGCAGGCCCGCCTTGGTCAGGGTGTTGGCGAGGTCCGAGGCGCCCGTGTAGTCGTCGGCGACGCATCCCAGTGCAAGGCTCATCGGGCACTCCCTTTGTAGGCGGCGAGCCAGCCGAGGCCGGCCACGGTGTCGGCGGCCGGGATGTACTCGCAGCCGACGAAGCCGGCGTAGCCGAGCCGGTCCAGCTCGTCGAACAGGAACGCGTCGTTCATCTCGCCGGTGCCGGGTTCGTGACGCTCGGGCACGCTCGCGGTCTGGACATGGCCGACGATCGGCATCAGCGCGCGCAGCCGCATGGTCACGTCCCCGTGCAGGATCTGGCAATGGTAGAGGTCGAACTGCAGCTTGAGGTTCGGCAGAGCCAGCGCGCGGATCAGGTCCGCGGCCCGGCCGAAATCGTTCAGGAAGTAGCCCGGCATGTTGCGGCCGTTGATCGGCTCGAGCACGAGGTCGAGGCCGGCCGCGCCCAGGCGCTCCGCCGTCCAGGCCACCGCCCGGCGATAGGCCTCCGCGGCGCGCGGATCGTTCGGGTCGGCCAAGCCCGCCATCAGGTGCAGCCGGGCGACGCCGGTCGCCTCGGCGTAGCGGAGCGCCGTGTCGACGCCGGCCCTCAGTTCATCGAAGCGCTCGGGAAACGCCGCCACGCCGCGCTCGCCCTTGGCGAAATCGCCCGGCGGCAGGTTGAACAGCGCCTGGGTCAGGCCGTTCGCCCGGAGCCGCTCGGCGATCGCCTCGGGCGGGTGCTCGTAGGGGAACAGGAACTCGACGGCGTCGAACCCGGCACGGGCCGCCGCCTCGAAGCGGTCGAGGAACGGCACCTCGTTGAACATCAGGCTGAGATTGGCGGCAAAGCGCGGCATTTTTTTCGGACTCCCTGCGCTCGATCCGGTTACTTCTGCCCCGGCAACTTGGCGCCCGAGACCTGCGCGTAGAGCCGCGCCACGGACGCGTCGTCGTCCCGGCCCATGCCGGATCCGGACGCCATCAGGAACATCTGGAGCGCCGCCGCGGCCACCGGGACCGGGTATTTCTCGGCCCGGGCCATGTCCTGCACGATGCCGAGGTCCTTGACGAAGATGTCGACCGCGCTCTTCGGCGCGTAGTCGGCGTCCAGGATGTGGGGCACCCGGTTCTCGAACATCCAGGAATTGCCGGCCGACTTGGTGATCACCTCGTAGACGCGGGCCAGGTCGAGGCCCTGCTTGGCGGCGAAGCTCATCGCCTCGCAGGCGGCCGCGATGTGGACCCCGGCCAGCAGCTGGTTGATCATCTTGAAGGCCGCACCCTGGCCGGCCGCGTCGCCGAGTTCGTAGAGCGTGCCCGCCATGGCATTGAGGGCGGGGCGGGCCTTGGCGAAGGCCGCCGCCGAGCCCGAGGCCAGGAAGGTCAGGCCGCCATCCGCCGCGCGGGCGGCGCCGCCGCTCATCGGGGCGTCGAGATAATGGCGGCCGGTGGCCTCCAGCCGCGCCGCCAGTGCCCGGGCGACGGCCGGATCCATGGTCGCCGAGGACACGAACACGGCGCCTTCGGGCATCGCCGCGGCGGCGCCGGCCTCGCCGAACAGCACCGCCTCGGTCTGGGCGGCGTTGACGACCACGCTCACCACCACGTCGGCGCCCCGTGCCGCCTCGGCCGGATCGGCCGCGGCAGTGCCGCCCGCATCCCGGAATCGGGCGACGGCCTCCGGGTTCACGTCGCAGGCGGACACGGAGAAGCCGGCGCGCAGGAGCGAGCCTGCCATGCCGGAGCCCATGGAGCCGAGGCCGATCACCGCGGCGCGGCCTGTCTGCGTGGTGTTGGCCATCGGGTTGGGTCCTGCTCTTGATGACGGGACAGGTGAGGCGGCAGCGCAGGGCGAAGCGCGCTCTCCTCCCCCGTGTGGAGAGGGGGGGAAAGACCCTCAGCGGTTGACCATCCTGGCCGGGGTGACGAACACGCAGGCCGAGCCGACCACCAGCATCACCGCCAGCGCGTACATGCCGGCCGCGGTGCTGCCGGTGGCGTCGCGCAGCGCCCCGATCACGTAGGGGCTGACGAAGCCGGCGAGGTTCCCCACCGAGTTGATCAGCGCGATACCGGCAGCCGCGCCGGCGCCGCTCAGGAAGGCGGTGGGCAGGGACCAGAACAGGGGCGAGCAGGTCAGCACGCCGGCCGCCGCCACCGAAAGGGCCGCCACCGCGACCGTGGTCGAGCCCGCGCTCGCCGAGACCACGAAGCCGACGGCCCCGACCAGCGCCGGGACGATGAGATGCCAGCGGCGCTCGCGCATCCGGTCGGCGCTCAAGCCCAGCAGGACCATCACGACGGCCGCGCACAGGAACGGGATCGCGCTGATCAGGCCGATATTGAGGTTGCCCTGCACCCCGGACGCCTTGACGATGGTCGGCAGCCAGAAGGTCAGGCCGTACTGGCCGGTGACGAA
>Ga0265798_10009755_pt1 | contig 11952 bp, 17 predicted proteins | sample P3T30metagenome_FD_192430 | JGI IMG/M metagenome (GOLD analysis project Ga0265798, IMG submission 192430) | Plant litter microbial communities from East Loma Ridge, Irvine, California - P3 T30 | ecosystem: Environmental > Terrestrial > Plant litter > Unclassified | place: USA: California... | reverse complement strand
TAGGGTAGGCGGTTGTATTTTTGCGCCATGCTCCCAAAAATTCGCTCCACGACCGTGCTCGGCGTGCGCCACAACGGCCAGATTGCCCTCGGGGCCGACGGCCAGGCCACCATGGACAAGCACGTCGCCAAAAACAACGTGCGCAAAGTGCGCCAGCTCAACGACGGCAAAGTCGTGACCGGCTTCGCCGGCTCCACCGCTGATGCCTTCATGCTGCTCGACCGCTTCGAGGAGAAGCTCTCCGCCTACGGCAACAACCTCAAGCGCGCCGCCATCGAGCTGGCCAAAGACTGGCGCAAAGACCAGTACTTGCGCAAGCTCGAAGCCATGATGGTGGTCTGCGACAAGGACGAGCTGCTCATCGTGAGCGGCACCGGCGACGTGCTGGAGCCCGACATGGACGTGGCCGCCATCGGCAGCGGCGCCATGTACGCGCAGTCGGCCGCGCTGGCCCTGAAGAAGCACGCCCCGCACCTCACCGCCCGCCAGATGGTGGAGGAAGCCCTGCACATCGCCGCCGATATCTGCATCTACACCAACCACAACCTCATTATCGCCGAGCCGGCCTAGGCTGGCCAAGCTCATGGCCGAGGACCTCATCTACTATAATGCGCGCTGGCGCTACGCCCTGCTTACGCTTGGCAGCCTGGTCTTCGTAGTCCTAGGCGTCTGGATGATAGTGGCCGATGGCAAATGGGGTCCGGGTTTGCTAGCCATTGCCTTTTTTGGATTGGGCGCGGCCGTGGGAATATGGCAGTTTTTCGATAGCCGGCCCCGGCTGCGTGTCTCCGATGCCGGCATTCTGGACCGTACCCTCGGGGTGGGACTCATCAAGTGGACCGACATCACCGACGCGTACCTGATGAGCATCAACCGCGAGAACTTTATCTGCCTGGTACTGCGCAACGAAGCCGACTACCTGGCGCACTTGTCGCCCCTCAAAAAACGGCTGGCCGCCGCCAATCAGGCCCTGGGTTTCACCCCGATTTCCATCAACCTGAGCGGGGTTGACATCAACCCCGAGCAAGTCTTGGAGTACATACTCAAGCAGGCGGCCGCCATTCGGCTGGTGCAGCCTGATTTTCCGCTTAACTAAGCCCCGGCTTCCTACACCATGCAAATCACCAATTTCCTCAAGCACCACTACCGCCACTTCAACGCCGCCGCCCTCATCGACGCGGCCGATGGCTACAACAAGCACCTCGCCGACGGCGGCAAAATGATGATTACCCTGGCCGGCGCCATGAGCACCGCCGAAATGGGGATTCAGCTCGCCGAGCTTATCCGCCAGGATAAAGTGCAGATTATCAGCTGCACTGGCGCCAACCTCGAAGAGGACATCTTCAACCTCGTGGCCCACGACTTCTACGAGCGCGTGCCGCACTACCGCGACCTCACCGCCGCCGACGAGCAGGCCCTGCTGGCCCGCCACATGAACCGCGTCACCGATACCTGCATCCCCGAGGAGGAGGCCATGCGCCGCATCGAGCACACGGTTCTGAAGTTCTGGGAGAAGGCCGACAAGGCCGGCGAAGCCTACTTCCCCCACGAATTCTTCTACCAGATTCTGAAGTCGGGCGAGCTGGAGCAGTACTACCAGATTGACCCCAAAGACTCGTGGATGCTGGCCGCCGCCGAGAAAAACCTGCCCATCATCTGCCCCGGCTGGGAAGACTCGACGCTCGGTAACATCTACGCCGGCCACGTTATCACGGGCGACATCAAGAACGTGCACACCATGAAAACCGGCATCCAGTACATGATGTACCTGGCCGATTGGTACACCAAAAACGCCACCGAGGAAAGCAAAGTCGGCTTCTTCCAGATTGGCGGCGGCATCGCCGGCGACTTCCCCATCTGCGTGGTGCCCATGCTGCACCAGGACTTGCAGCGCCACGAGGTGCCGCTGTGGGGCTATTTCTGCCAGATTTCGGACTCCACCACCTCCTACGGCAGCTACTCGGGCGCCGTGCCCAACGAGAAAATCACCTGGGGCAAGCTGGGCGAGAAAACGCCGAAATTCATCATCGAAAGCGACGCCACCATCGTGGCCCCGCTGATTTTCGCCATCGTGCTCGGGCAATAGTTCGCTCCCGGCCGCCAAGCAAAAAGCCCGTTCCTGCAACGCAGGGACGGGCTTTTTGGGCTTTAATAGTAGCGTAGCCCGACGGCTAAGCGGATGCTAAATGGGCAAAGGAAGCTACTTGGCGCGGCAGCCGGCGCTGGCCCGGTCGGCCGGCGGCAGGTGCTGGCTGCGCCGCAGGCGGCACTCGGCGGCGGCCCGCCCGGCGGCTTCGGTCCCGCTGGGGTGCTCGCCCTGGGCGGCCGGCCGAAAGTCGTCGTCTTGAAAATCTTCGTGGTAATCGAGCGAGTCGCTCAGCGCGAGGCGGCCAAACAGGTAGAGCATAGCGGGCGGTGTTAAGGAAGGGAATACCTACCCGTAGAGACGCGCCACGGCCCAGCATATTGCAACGGTAGCCTATTATTAATGGCAATTTAATGCCGGGTACGCCGGCCTAAGGGCTGGCTAGCGCCCCAGCTTCTCATCCGTAAAGTGCTCCTGGTGCGGGGGCTGGGCAAATTTCTCTGCATTGTACGCCGCCGAGTTGCCGCGCGGAATGGACAGCGACTGCCACGCCGCGCCCGCCGCCAGCCGGGCCAAAAATACCATTTGGCCCACGTGGTAGGGATAGTGCGCCAGCTGCCGGTTGATGGCCTCCGTCACCGAATGCCCCTGGTTGCGGATGTAGATGGTGCGCGCCAGGTCGGCCTCGGCCAGCCCGTCGAGGGCGGCGAAGAGGCACTGCCAGCCGGCTTCCCACTCGGCCAGCACGGCGGCGCGGGGGCGCGGCCGGTGGTCAAACTCGGCCTCGCGGGCGCGCCAGGGCTTCTCGCCGTCGGTAGTGAGGAAGTTGGTCCAGCGCGACAGCATGTTGCCGCTCAGGTGCTGCACAATGGTGGCCAGGCTGTTGCTCTCGGCCGAAGGTTGCCAGTGCAGCTGCACGTCGCTGACCTGGCTCAGGGCCTGCTCGCCCAGCAGCTTGTAGTAGGCAAACTGCTTGCGGGCGCTGCTTAGGAAATCGGTGGATGTGGTCATAGAGAAAATCGGGCTAAGGTGGGCTAAAAGTAAGCGGGTGCGGCCGCACCGGTACAGGTTACCTGCCCCGGTTTTGCGCATCAACGGGCACTCAATTCCCATGCCTGTCCATGCAGCTTCCCGAAAACCCGCTTATTCGTACGTTTAAAACAGTGGGGGCCGTCGTGCTCAAGCTGGTGAGACTATTTGCGGCGTTTTACCTGTTTATTTATCTTGTTCTGATACTACTCGGCCCCAACGCACCACTAGAATTTTCAACGGCTTCTACCTGGTCTACCACCACGGAAGTTTACCTGCGCAACCGCACGGCGACACCCTTGCGGGTGATGTTCACCGTGGCGCGGCCGGTACTGCATCCCGATACCATCATCTGGGGGGTGGGCCTGAGCCCCCAGGCCCTGGGGGTGGCGCTGGTGCAGGCCGATAGTCTGGTTGTTGAGGACCTACGCTACCCGCTCGCCGCGCCGCTGCTGCTGCCTGGTACGGCCGATACCGTGGTCATCGCCGGCTATACCGGGCGCCTGCCCCCGGCTCTCCGGCAGCGCCGCCGTTTCAACATACACGCCAATCAGTCGAATCCCAAGCGGCTCCGCTCGTTCAATGCGGCCCCCCTCTTTGACCTGACCGTGCGGGTGCAGCGGGTGCCTGGCCAGCCCGACTCCCTGCGCCTTACCCTGCTGCTGGCCCCCGACAGCGTCCTGCGGGTAGGCCGCCGCAAAATAGCGTATTACCTCGGCGAGGGCAGCCGGTTTCCGGTGATAGAGGGCGAAGATGTGCCGAGCGAGATACCCTACCGCCCGACCTATGAGGTGTCCTCCCCGCCGCCCGTGTACCACCCGCTGGCCATGCGGGTGCAGTGGCGCGATGCCCAAGGCCGCTGGCAGCAGCAGCGCCCGCCGGTAGCCGCCTTGATGCAGCTGCCACCGGCCAAAATCGTGCTCCCCGGCGCTGGCTACCAACTGGTGCGGCGCTACTGGGACTACCACTAGCCGGCCAGCCCTTGCGCATAGTTGAGCCTGCAAAACCACTTTTAAGAAGATTTACGGCGCCAGCGGTTACTTCGATTATGGCAACGACTCCTATTCCCCAGAAAATCCTAGCCCGCCAGCACGAGATAACGGCTGATTTTAAGCGCCGGGTGGTCGCGCACGTAGCCGACATCGCGGCCGGCCGCGCCACCGAGATGCTTGAAATCCGGGACTTTGCCAGCCAGCTCTGCATTCATCCCACGCACCTCAGCAACACGCTCAAGCTCACCACCGGCCAGCCGCCGTGCTTCTTCTTCGAGGCCGAAATCCTGGCCGTTGCCCAGGGCCTGCTGCGCGATACCACCCGCCCGGTGGCCGACATCGCGGCTAGCCTCACCTACGACCCCTCCAACTTTACCAAGTTCTTCAAGCGCTTCGCCGGTGCCACGCCCAAGCAGTACCGCGAGGAAGTGTGGGCCGCCCGGCGGGCCGAAAATTCGGAAGCTGTCACCATTTAAAAGGGGCTACTCACCATAAATTAATTGGCTAGCGGGCAGAATTTTGTGTTGTCAATCAACCCCCTTTCTTTCTCTCCATGAGCACTCCCCACATCGCACTCGTTACCGGCGGCAGCCGGGGCCTGGGCAAAAATATGGCCCTGAGCCTCGCCCACCAAGGCATCGACGTGCTGCTGACCTACCACAGCCAGCAGGCCGAAGCCGAGACCGTCGTAACCGAAATCCGGGCGCTGGGCCGCCGCGCCGCCGCCCTGCGCCTCGACGCGGGCAACGTGGCCAGCTTCGACGGCTTTTTTGAGCAGGTAAAAGCCACGCTGAACGATACGTTTCAGGCTGAGCAGTTTCAGTTTTTGATTAACAACGCCGGCACCGCCCTGCACGCGGCCTTCGCCGACACCACGGAGGCGCAGTTCGACGAGGTGGTGAACGTGCACTTCAAAGGCCCGTTTTTCCTCACCCAAAAGGCGCTGGCCTACCTGGCCGATGGCGGCCGCATCATCAATATCTCGTCGGGGCTGACCCGCTTCAGCTACCCCGGCTCCTCGGCCTACGCCAGCGTGAAGGGGGCCATCGAGGTGCTCACCCGCTACCAGGCCAAGGAGCTGGGTGCGCGCGGCATCACGGCCAACGTGGTGGCGCCCGGCGCCATCGCCACCGACTTTAGCGGCGGCATGGTGCGCGACAACCCGCAGGTGAACGCGGCGGTGGCCAGCGCCACGGCCCTGGGCCGCGTGGGCCAGCCCGACGATATCGGCCCCCTCGTGGCCTTCCTCTGCACCGACGGCGCCCGCTGGGTCAACGGCCAGCGTATCGAGGCTTCGGGCGGCATGCACGTGTAAGTTGAGTCGGTAGCCGAAAGGGGATAGGTTGTAGCGCCTGGTGTTGCACCCTGTCCCCTTTTTGGGCGGTTGACGGCGGGCCAGCCGCCCGGTCTCCTAAGAGGAAGGGTATTTGCGGGCTAAATGGCAATTATAGCAGATATCCTGGGGTAAATACGGGCTGGTAGTCGGAATAATTAATTTGCCGCAGTCGCCGCAGGCGATGGCCAAATGCTGCTGCGTCCAGGCCGGGCAGTCGTCATCCGGTAGTTCGGAAGGGAAATAAAACGTGAGGCCATACTTTTTCTGCGCCTGCTGCCCGAGGGCTTTCGCCACTTCTGCCTCGGGCCAGGGTGGCACCTGCCCGGTAAAGAGCCGGCTGTCGCCGCCATCACTGATGCAGCCCAGCGAAACGCTGGATAGTACTGGCTGGATGATTTCCTTAAACCACCAGGTCTTGGCGTAGTAGTATAACGTTAAGTTGAGGTGCCAGCCAGTAGTATCGCCATCCCACAAGGCTTCTAAAACGGCTGGCTTCCCATTTACAGCGTCTATGCGCGCGGCGAGCGTAGCAAAAGAATACATGCGCTTAGTTAACGGTGCGAGGATTAGCAAATGCACTCCGAAAGCTTCCTCTCTATTCCATGCGGGCAAGACACAAGCTCGATGCTCATACCGGCCGCCTGGTAGCCTCGCAAACAGGCGAGGCAGCTCTCCATCAGTTGCTGAGTAGTAGCTTGGTAAGCCGCTTTGTCGAAAGTGAGAAAGCCAGTGCGGCCATATTGAAAGGGCAAGGTAGCGACCTGCCACGTCACTACTGCGAGGTCGTGCGCAACACGCACTCCCCAGTGAATTCCTCCGCACTCGGCGGAGCCACACCCGCAAGTCCAGATAAAATAGGAGCCCGCTGCCCTGGACGAGTAATACAACTCAACGATGTCGAGTGCGTCGAGCGCAAACAGACTGAGCGACTCACCATTCACGAATAGCTCTATCACCACTTCGTAGAACTGATACGCTTCACGAGGCTGCGCGATTTCCAGGCTAAAGGTAAGGGTGTCCATAAGAGCGGGTTAGGGCTGGTACGGCAAAACTACACAGCCAATGGCTCCCTGCTGGCGCGGGGCTTTGCCTCGTGTCTACTATGCGCGGGCCTCTATTCCGCCCGGGGAGGGCAGCTCGTTCAACGACTGCCGGCCAGAGGCCGACGAATAGCCAGCACGGGGCAGAGCCCCGCGCTATCGGGGATTAATGCTAAATTTCGAACTGCTTTAAATTACCGATTCCCTCGCTTCTAAACTTATCATACAGCTCGAAAAACACATCGACTGCCAGTTCTTCCTGCCCTTTGCACTCCTCTATAATAATGTTTTTCCACCCAGCCACAGAATTAATCCGACCATCAACCACACGTCCGTAATACACGGCTACCCAGTCGTGAAACCTGCCAAAATCAGGCTCAGCTAGCTCATCATGGACATTATATACGCTAGAGGCGTAATAAAATCCGTGTAGAAACCCCTGTAGTATCGATAGCTTTTTTTCACCGATATACATGGCCGTTTTCCCTCTGAAATCCGGTGTAACGAGTAGTTGAAGCAGACGTTTTTCCATCTTTGCTAAGCTTAGTAAAGTAGTAATCTTAGGAGGCTATTTCACCAAAACACCCGCTTCTCTCAGTAAAAGAAAAGCGGGTGTTCAACCTAGCAAATGCTACCTAAAACCGGAACAGCGGCCGGCCGGGGTTCCAGATGCCCCACGGAATCATGAGCAGCACCAGCACCAGGGCGATGGCGCAATAGGTGAAGGCTTTCTTGTGCTTGAGGGTATCGCTGGGGGCCTTTTTGAGGGCGATGCGGCCTACTTGCGCCAGGATGGCGGCCAGTATCATCACCACAACGTGCTCCATGCCGAAGAAGCGGGTGGTGGGGTCTTTCATGGCGCCGGCCACTTTCATAGCCTTGAGGCCCACCGGACTGAGGCCAAAATACAAGCCCAGGCCCACAATGACTTGCAGCCACATGAAGCCCGAAAACGCGGCCGAGATACCGTTGTCGCCCTTGGTGAAGGGGCGGCGGCCTTGCCAGCCGCTATACGCCCGCACCACGGCCAGCAGGCCCGCGCCGAGCACAAACCAGCGCAGCCAGGAGTGAAGAATAAGAAGGGTTTCGTACATGCGAAAAGCGAATGCGCCGGGCAGCCCGGCCAGTGAAAAACTGCCGCGAAGCTACGGGCAAGCCCGCGCTTTACTCAAACTCGCCGGGGGCGGGCACCGGGGCCGGGGCCCCGCCCCGCGCCGCCGCTGCCCGCTGCTTGTGCCGGATAGCCACCCCAATAGCCAGAAAAACCGACACAAACGGCAGCGCCAAACCGGTAAGCAGCCAGGGCAAAAACCGCTGCCCGTGCGAGTAAGCAATGTAGCCCGTAAGGAACGCCAGCGGCACGTTGAGCGCGTACAGCAGCAAATAAGGAAGGAGGTGAAATAACATAAGTAGGGGCGGGGCTAGCCCCCGCCCGTCGTTGAACGGTAAGCGTGTAGTATCCAGTAGCGGCGTGATAAAGGGCGGGGGCAAGCCCCGCACCCTACCGCGCCTTGCCGCGCTTCACGAGGTAGGCATGCAGCACTTTGCTGAACGGCTCGCGCACATCGACGGCCACAAAGTCGATTTTGAGCTGACCGCAGCGCAGGGCCAGGTCGTCTTCAAACTGCCGCATGGCGGCGCGGTACTGCGCCCGCACTTGCGCCGGCTGGAGGCGAATTTCCTGGCCCGTCTCCATATCCTCGAAGATGTAGGGGCGGTCCTGGAAGTCGAAATTCGACTCCGTGGCCCGGTCCAGGACATGAAACAAAAGTACCTCGTGGTGCTGGTGGCGCAGGTGCTGCAAGGCGGCCAGGGCGGCCTCCTGCTCGGCCGCGCCGCGCCCCAGCATGTCGCTGAACACGACGACGAGCGAGCGCTTGGGAATCTGCTGGGCGATGGTGTGCAGCACGCCGGCCACGTCGGTGTGGGCGGCGGCGCGGCGGGTGGCGGCGGTGGGCGCGGGGCGGTCCAGCAGATGTTGCAGGGCCAGCAGCAGCGTGTGGCGGTGGCTGCTGGTCGAGCGCACGGGCGTTTGCAGCTCCACGGTTTCGGCGAAGGTGACGAGGCCCGCCGCGTCGCGCTGGCGCTGGAGCAGCGTGATGAGGGCGGCTGCGGCCAGCACCGCGAACTTGAGCTTGTCGTGGCCCGGCGCGGGGTAGTACATGCTGGGGCTCACGTCGAGCAGCAGGTGGGCGCGCAGGTTGGTTTCCTCCTCGTAGCGCTTCACGAAGAGCTTATCGGTGCGGGCAAAAACCTTCCAATCGACATGCCGGGTGCTATCGCCGGGGTTGTAGAGGCGGTGCTCCGAAAACTCGACCGAGAAGCCGTGGTAGGGCGACTGGTGCAGCCCGGTAATAAAACCATCCACTAATTGCCGGGCTAAAAGCTCCAGGTTTTCGAAAGACCGGATGGCGGCCAGGTCGAGGGGCGGCGAAGGCATGGGCAAAGAGGGAAGGGGAAGTACGCAGTTAGGAATCAGGTTGCTACATCAATCTAAGGATGCGCTTATAGAGAGGGCAAAACGGGCCGCATTTAGTTAGGTATCAAACCAATGTTACACACTGATAAACAAGGCAACTGACGGGCTAGTTTCGCCGTATTGGAAGCCAGGTTTGGGTAAGCCGTCCGGCTCTATCTTTGCCTTAGCCAGCGCAAGTTTAAGGGCTTCGCTCGCTTCTTAACCCCCCTTATCCCCTCACTCAGTTCGTGGAAGAAAGATACTCCAAAGACCAGGAAGAAATTTACTCACACCGCATGAAGGCGGGCAAGCGCACGTATTTCTTCGATGTGAAAGCTACCCGTGGCCAAGATTACTACCTCACTATCACGGAAAGCAAGCGCCGCCCCGGCGCCGACCCCGATGGCCCGGCCAGCTACGAAAAGCACAAGATTTTTCTGTATAAAGAGGACTTCAATAAATTTATCGACGCGCTGCACGATGCCGTGGATTTCGTGCGCGACGAGCTCCTGACCGAGGAAGAAGTAGCCGAGCTCGACCGCCCGCGCCCCGCCTTCGACGGTGAGCAAGCCCGCCCCGCCGCCGGCCCCGCGCCCGATGGCCCGGCCGCCCACCCGGCCTCCGACCTGGGCGATAGCACCTACTAACTACACGACGACTGCACGAGGGGGAGAAAAGCGTAGTAGCGCCGCTGTTCTGATAAAGAGCAGCGGCGCTTTGCATGAAGCGGCTAGCCCGCGCCGCCCGCCGTACCTTTGCCCCAGAATTGTGGGCAACTCATAATTCATAACTCACAACTCATACCTACAAGATAATGGGCCTCCGCTGCGGTATTGTCGGCCTGCCGAACGTCGGCAAATCCACGCTTTTCAACGCGTTATCCAACGCCAAGGCCGAATCGGCCAACTATCCTTTCTGCACCATCGAGCCCAACGTGGGCGTGATTACCGTGCCCGATGAGCGCCTCCAGATTCTGGAAGCCCTCGTCAATCCCAAGCGCGTGCTGCCCACCATCATCGAGTTTGTGGACATCGCGGGCCTCGTAAAGGGCGCCAGCAAGGGCGAAGGCCTGGGCAATAAATTCCTGGCCAACATCCGGGAAGTGGACGCCATCATCCACGTGGTGCGCTGCTTTGAAGACCCCAACATCGTGCACGTCGCCGGTGGGGTAGACCCGGTGTTTGACAAAGACGTTATCGACACCGAGCTGCAACTCAAAGACCTCGAAAGCGTTGACAAGAAGCTCGTGAAGAGCGAGCGCAGCGCCAAGGCCGGCGACGCCGTAGCCAAGAAGGAAGTCGCTAGCCTCCAGAAGTTTAAGCAAGCCCTCGAAGCCGGCGAAAATGCCCGTGCCGTGCCGGCCACCGCCGACGACCTCGAAGCCGTAGCCGACTTGCAGTTGCTCACCATCAAGCCCGTCATCTACGTGGCCAACGTGGACGAGGCCAGCATCGCCACCGACGGCAATAAGCACGTGGCTGCCCTGCGCGAGCACGTAAAAGCCGAAGGCGCGCAGGTAGTGCTGGTGTCGGCCGCCATCGAGGAGCAGATTGCCGACATGGAAGACCCCGAGGAAAAAGAGATGTTCCTGGGCGAGTACGGCCTCACCGAGTCGGGCCTCAACAAGCTCATTCGCGCCAGCTACGAGCTGCTCAACCTCATCACCTACTTCACGGCCGGCGTGCAGGAAGTACGCGCCTGGACGGTGCACCGCGGCGACAAAGCGCCCGCCGCCGCTGGTGTTATCCACTCCGATTTCGAGAAGGGTTTCATCCGCGCTGAGGTCATCAAGCTAGCCGATTACCAGGAATACAAAACCGAGGTGAAAATCAAGGAAGCCGGCAAAATGGCCGTCGAAGGCAAAGACTACGTGGTGCAGGATGGCGACATCATGCACTTCCGCTTCAACGTGTAGCTGCCCGCCGTGCGCAATACGGCCTAAGAAGGCCCTGGCTACTACGCGTAGCCAGGGCCTTTTTTATGGAAAAATAACGCCTACTACCTTATGGCAGATTACTACAAAGCGCTGGGCATATTTCCGGAAGCCACGCAGGACCAGGTGTGGCGGGCAATTCGGCGCTACGAGCTGCGCCGGCGGTGGAAAGATGCGCCCCAGCAAGCGCTGATTGAGCGGGCCATTCGGGTGCTGAGCGATGCGATGCTGCGGGCCGCTTACGACCGCGTGCATGGCTTCAACCAAGACGTTGAGCTTCAGCAGCGCTTCTGGGCGCAAGCGCGGGAGTTGGAGCGCTGCCAGCAGCAGAAGTATCAATTGGAAACGGAATTGGGGTGGCTGCGCACCCAGCGGCTGGAGGTATCTATTTTGCAGCAGGAGTTGATTCAGTGCCGGCAGCAGAAGGAGCGGCTGGAGGTAGCCCAGCGGCGGTGGGCCGAATCAGTACCCACGCCAGCCAAAGCAGTTATTGCCGAGGAGCGAGCGGCCACGCGGCGTAGGAAGTGGCGCTTGTGCGCGTACCTAGCCGCGGCGATTTTGGCGCTGGCGCTCCCGGGGCTGGTGCGCTCGGTCTTTAATGACGGGCCTTCGGTAGACGAAATGTTTGGCCGACCCTATGAGCCGGTGGCCGCCGGTATGCGCTGGGGTACGTCGGCCGACTCGGCGGTGCAAAAGCAAGTGGAGCTAATGCCGCAGTTTCGGGGTGGGGCGGCGGGCCTGCGCAACCACATCAAGGACCAGATGCTAACCCAGTTGCCGCTAGCCAAGGCCGAGCCGCTGCTGGCAACTGGCCGGCTCTCCTTCGTGGTCGATTCGGCGGGTCACATCGGTTCCGTGCACGTCCTGAACGTAGCGGATTCTGCCAGCCGGCACCTGCTACTGGCTATTGGCCGTCGCTTGCCGCGCTTTATCCCTGGCTTTCAGGAAGGCCGGCCCGCCAACGTGCGCCTAGCAGTGAAGCTGGCCAAGTAGGCGAGCCTAAAGTTGGCCCCGTAGTGCCTACCAAACCCGCGCCCCCAACGTATCTTTGCCCCCTGCCAAATCCAAGCCCAAACTC
>Ga0265798_10009753_pt1 | contig 11954 bp, 13 predicted proteins | sample P3T30metagenome_FD_192430 | JGI IMG/M metagenome (GOLD analysis project Ga0265798, IMG submission 192430) | Plant litter microbial communities from East Loma Ridge, Irvine, California - P3 T30 | ecosystem: Environmental > Terrestrial > Plant litter > Unclassified | place: USA: California... | reverse complement strand
CAGCTACGAGCTTTCGTACTTTGGTATATGCGCCTACCGAGAACCGAACCTCCAAGCTGGACATCCGCGAACTCCAGGAGCTTCACGGCTAGAGCTTCTGCAGCTTTGGGATAAACCTCAGTATCCTACCATCAGCATATATCATGTCAGAGCTAGGTGCCATCTCTCAAGGACAACTTGGATTGAGACTCACTCGCCAGTACCCCTGATTACGCCAAAAGGTAGTCGGTTTATCCTGCCCTTCTAGGAGGTTGAGGTCTTTCGAGCTCCAATATCCATATGGTTCCAGCCATGTTTCCGGGAGTATCAGTGGCCCTATCCTGAACAGGAGGGGTATCAACCCTATAGCCAATATGAATGGTTGGAACATTTCCTTGGTTGCTATAGTGTATGGTCCACGTTCATTTACTTTACTCACAAGTGGAGGTGGATGAGTGCACAGACGCGCCGCTTAAACTGTTAAAACATTGGCTATCATTGAGACGCGTCCGATGTCAAACGCATTCCTCAGCTATACATTCATTCGTCTTGCTATTCTTAATCACACGCCGCTCCGTCATATATCCCTAATTTCACACCACTATCAGATTTTATAATCACTGGCAATGTCTACTCTGTTCAATCTGTGAGCTTGTCGTGTCGATCATCCCGTGGCACACAGCTGATCACCGTGCGACAGCAAAAACAATCAATCCAGAAGTACGTCTCAGCTCAGCATCGTTCGCCGTGGCAGAAGCTGACTCTCAGCGTTCAGACCAAAGAAGGCAGTAGAAGGCACCAAACAATGGCAGCTCAAGCAATATGCTCAACAGACTTTGGTAGCTGCAATCATCTCTATTTAGCATCAATAAGCTGATTCAATCAGGGGTCTGGTAACTTGAGGACAGCGGTACAGCTTCCCGAGGGAGAAGATCTGAATGAGTGGATTGCAGTACATGGTAAGCTTTCACTAGTCCTGCCCAGTCAAATGAACGCAAGCTGAGAATAGTTGTCGATTTCTTCAATCACGTGAACATGTTATATGGTACAATCTCGGAATTCTGCACACCAGAAAAGGTAAGCCGAAGATAACTTGTTGTGATCCAAGAGAAGCTGATCCGATAGTGCCCTATCATGAATGCAGGTCCAAAGTAAGCTTCTCGGCTCTTTGGCACGTAAGCTGATATGAACAGATACGAATTCTATTGGGAGGACGGAGAGGTCTAGTAAGTCAAGTCGAACGCCCGCAGGATTGAGCTGACGGTTTAGCAAGAAGCCAACCCACCTTACCGCTCCAGCATATGTCGAAGCACTGATGACATGGACACAATCAATTCTTGACGATGAGAAGCATTTCCCTCAGAAAATCGGTCAGTCTTCCTCGCTTCCTGTGGATAATCAGCTGACGATGGGCAGGTGTCAAGTTCCCTTCGACATTCATCAATACCGCCAAGACGATCTTACGTCGGTTGTTCAGGGTATACGCCCATATCTATCATCAGCACTTTGACCAAATCTGCGCATTGGGCATTGAAGGTAAAAACCATTCCTGTCTCGCTAAGCAGAATGAGCTGACAGGACAGCTCACTTGAACACGAATTACCGACACTTTCTGCTCTTTGTTGATGAGGTAAGCTACAACGGCCTCCGGCAAGCTGACGCCAGTTCTCCCTCCTGAGCGAGAAAGACCTCACCCCTCTAGAAGAGTTCAATAAGAGCATCTTGGAGGAATCGTCAAAGTAGTCTGCCTTGGATTGAGGACTGCCAGTCTGTGTGTAATACTATTCGTACCCGTATCCGTAACGCCCGCTGCTTGATGCAATGTGTATCTCGTATGATGCATCTCATTATATTATGCTTTCCATCCAACGCTACCGTTCCAAGATTCAAGAAATCTTCTTATCTTGACCTCAACGCCGAGCAGAAGCTCCAGCAGTCCTAGGCTTTACCGCCCCTTCCATCACTCCTACTACGGATTTTGCTTTCGCGTTCGGCTCCGGGACATCTGCAAGTGCCATCCTACTCCGTCCCGCAGGTACAGCTGCGACTCTAGCTGACGTTTTCACCGGTAAGACAGATGATCGACGTGTTTTATTTCGGGTAGACTGGGTAGTTCCTATACTACTTGCTTTCCGTGGTGAGGTCCGGATAGGGGATGCTGGCGCGTGAGCTACCGCTTCGGAATGATCAGGTGTTTGCGTAATGGATCGGGAAACGGATACAGTATCCTCCTCGGTAGGGTGTGGGTCGGCATGCAGAGGCGGTATCGGTGTTGGGATACGTTCGATTTCGCCACGAGACGAGCTAGAGGCAGATAGCATCGAGGGTACGTCAGTCAATGTCGAGCCAGAAGTGGACGAGTCGGGCGACTTCTGCCGGATCCTGGCGGTCGCATCGAGTCCGAGACAAGCGTCGATATCATCCACGTCTCCTGTATCTGATTCCCCATCTGATCTGGTCTCTGACAGCCTAGCGATTGAATTGGGTAGAACCGATTTTCGGCGGACACCCACGGCGTGGCGAAGGATGCCATCCACATTTTCATTTGTCGATTGACTTCGACCAAGCGCCTCGGCGATAGCCACACCATCAGGTTTGCGCATTTTCCTGTTTTAGTCAGCTCGGATGCTGAATGTCATGTGCCAGAAGTCGACCTACTTCGTGAGACTGGGCTCTTTGTAATTCACACTCATCCGAGAACGTCGGCCGCGCTTGCCATCGTCGTCTACATAGGACATATCCGAGAAGCTAGTCGGGGCGGAAGAGACCGTAGAGGTGGAACCGACGCTCTGCCCAAGGGTGTTTTGGGATCCGTACTCATAACCGCCAGCTTCCGAAGATACCTGCTCGATAGGTTCGTGTCTCGCCTCGTTGTTTGCTGCGAGACTAGTCGAGACTGCAGCCGACACCGGGGTGGATGGCCGCTCTTCGTTGACCGAAGGGACAGGTGGTATCAGCCCGCTTTCTCTGCGCCGCCGATTCTTCTTCTTTGGCGTCGTCGATGCCGTCTTGACAGGGGTGGATGCAGCGGAAGATAAAGGGGAGTCGACACTCATATCGATAGTATCCTGTTGGGTCCGCGGTAACGGTGATCTAGGCATAGCTTTGGAGACTGGAGAGCCAGATGATCTGCTCATGAGCTTGACTTTTTTTCGACGTCTGAATCTCTTACCCTTTAGGCGAAGTGATGTTGAGGTGCTTTTGGGGTATTTGGCTGGCCTATCAGCTACGCATCTTGTCGTGTTAAACAGTTGACATACGATTTGACATTGACAGCTCGGCTGTTGGCCATACTGAGCGGACTTGGCTGACTTGGAGTCCTGGATGTCAGTCTGGTCTCTATATGCACACACCACACTCACCTGATCGATAGACTTTTGCGAGAATGATAGGTGACCTCTTCTTCTTCTTCTTCCTCATCTTCGCCTAGTGTATCCAGATCCAAGAGATTACCACCCTGATTTGCTGGTCTAGTCCCCACCGTCATCCCAATATTCCGCAAGATATTCCGTCTCGAGACTTCCGCTTCGAATACGGGCAACGGGCTTGCTGTGGGTATCAAGCTCTGCCGTAGCACATGCAAAGCTGGCATAGCAGCAATCAAAGCATCGATAGCTTGCACAGTGGCCTACATTGTCAGCTTCCTCCCCTTATCTTACAGCAATATTGCTCACCGGAGAGCAGCTTTTCTTTTGATCCTCTTTCATCTTCTTCATCTGTAGCGAGAGTATCCGGTTGATCTGCTTGACCTCCATGATCTCCTCCTTCAAGGATCCAATCTCGTCATTCAAGACTTTCAGTGCAGTTTTGTGTCGGACATTCTCTCTGTTGAGGTCAGCTAAGCTGCCTACATCAAGACGAGTCAGCTGAGACTCACGTAATGATCTCTTTGTTCTGTCGACTGTGTTTACGACGAACTGGAATTGGAATCAGTAGAGAGCTATGGATGGCGTGAAGATAGACCTACATTCCACGTCGAATGTTTGTTGAATTGGCCCCTCACTAAAGAAGTCTTGAGTCTGACCGACTGATGATCGCGGCCTGCGACTCGAACTTGCTCCTATGACCATGACCTCGACTGCTTAAGCTGAAAGCAGCTGTAGTATCTGTATATCGTGTACGTATATAGATATGAGTATATATGAGCAAGATACCTTGAGAGTGTTTACAGAAATCAAGATCAGGCGCGTCTGTGCAATTTGTCCGGTAACTCCGGCACGTGGCGTATCGCACTTACACTTAAGATTGGCTCAGACTAGAGTGTTGAGGGATAAGGTATACAGGTATACATGATGATTCACGACGTGATAAGTGACTAGATAGTTGTATGCAGGAGCGTCTCGTTCGATTGTCATATCTGTCTCAAGCTCCACCACCCATACCTGAACATTTAGCGCTGAATTCAATCGGGAGATGGGGAACTCACCTCGCACACCAACGACGTCCCTAATCTTTGCAGCCTCTCCCGCACTGAGCTTGCCCTTCATTGCACGCAAGAAGTGTTCCCAAGCCAAATCCGCTTCATCTCCATGTTCGAATTCGGTGACACACAGAGCGTGAATCTTTTGCCAAAACACGGGATCCGCTATCGACGCGTGGAAAGTAGCGGACGTGATCTCGGGTTGTGGGCCGGTAGGAGGAGCAGCCAGATCGAAGTTTGTCAAAGGCATCGAGGTTCCTGGACCATCTTCGACCGAGGTTGTGATGGTCAAAGCGGGAGGTGCGGGGGAAGGTGGTGCGGATGTCGATTTGTCGACGGGAGGCGGTGTTGAGGTTGATGCAGATGCGGATGTAGACTCGAGATTGAGCGCTGGGGTAGGAGGAGCAGCAGCAGCAGCAGCCTTGAAGTACAAGTGGACGATGGCTCCATCGGTGATATCGTATTCTTTGAGCAACTTTGAGTCGGTCAAAGCTTTACCCTTCAAGAGCAGTCGTTGCGAGTCGGCGGGAGGAGCAGATGTCGATGCTTGGGATATGAGGGATTTGAGTTGAGAGACCGAATCGGTAAGGCTGATTGTGATAGGTAGGGATAGGGAGGGTTTGAGGGATTTTACGGTAAGATTGACCGTCGCGTCTGTGATGGTCAGCTAATAGTTAACACGCATGATGGCATGTTTCCATGAGCTGGGAGAGGGAATTGGGTAGATTGGTGGAATACCGAAAAATCTCGGAGGGTGTCCTAATAATCCCTCACTGATACCGATTCAGACGCGGAAGGAGCAGGCTGCGTTACCAATGAGATAAGGACGTACCATGAGCAGCTGACTCTATATCCTTTGACTCGGGCGGATCAGCGACAGCGACCTGATGTTTCAGCTCGTGGATATCCTGGCGTGGGCGGCAGCTTACCTGAACCGGTATGACCTTTCTCGGCCTATCGGACAAAGGGGTGGAGAAGTCTTCTGGGTATTCGACCTTGTGAGATCCCAGTCCGTCGGTGTATCGCTTGATAAATGCCCTCTCCTCATTCAGCTTTTCTCCTGTGAGTTTTGCGTCCATAGTGGCAATGTATAAATGGTGTGTATAAGTGATGTAATGTTCGGTGGTATAGGTAGTCGATACAAAGGGAGGTGGATAAGGGTGGGTAATAGGTGGAGGATAACGGGTCAGATAGTTTAACAGTCATTTTAGCAGTTTCTATACGATGACACAATTCCACCAACACCTATGCTTTAGATATCCATAATCCAAACAACACTACAACATGGGTTCTTCAGCATCAAAAGCAGCTCGGAAACTACCAACCACCGCCCCTTCCGCCGCCAGACCAACTCCTTCTTGGGCCGGAGCGAGAACTCCTCACCCAGAACCTCTACACCCCGAAGGAACTTCGGCCGCCCAGCCCAAGCGAGCCCTTCCATCCCACCTCAATGCCCCCCCACCTGAAGCAGAAGGAAGCGCTGGAGGAGCAGTATACGGGAAGGAGGATCGAGCGAGGAATATTGGAGCTGGTACAGCGGCTAGACCTGGATTCAGTGGAGAAAAGGACGATGGTGGGTCACCTGGCAAGATCGGGAATTAGATCGAGCGTTTCTAGATTGTTGACATAGTCTAGCCGTTATGCGAGATGCGATGGATCCCCAATTTGCATCCAACCTGAGTAGACTCGGTCAAGTCAAGATCAATGACGCCGGTAAATTCTTCAATGCAGTGAGTTGCCTTTTCATGAGATGCACAAGTCGAAAGACTCACCGATCTAGCCGGCACAAGCCCAGCGTACCCTCAATGCCCGTACCGAAGAGTTCACGTCTTCATCAGCAGCCCCTCCTCCCAATCACCTTACTGCCACACTTTTAATATCCCTGTTTGATCGATTGAAGGCGTTGCCAGCGGGATCTGATACATCCAAAGTTTACAAGGAGTACAAGATGGAGCCAGCGACCATGGACAAGCTGCGACAATGGGTCAACAGCCCAAGTGTAACGGGAACGGATGAAATTAAAGTGGTCGAAGGCGAGGAGATTATCGAGATGAAGGCGGTATGGGTGGATTCGGCGGGGCAGGCACCACCAAGTAGGATCCCGTCTCCAAAGAGATCGTAGACAAGCCGAGGATCTGTATGTTAGCAGTAAACAGTGGGTGCTATGATCGGTGCACTCATTCATATCATTCATATCATTCATATCACTCACAATACCCTTCAAATCTACGACCCTGTCGTAATCCTAAGACTTCGCCAGCTCGCCCGGACATACCATACCACCCAACGAGTTCGGCCTTATTGGCCCATGGACGCCGTAAATCTGTACATCAGCGGTGGCTGGTCGCGGTCGAGTCACTCCGGTAGCTCATAGACTCACCCAAGATACATTTTAGGCTCACATCCCTCTCCATACTCCCAAAACTTCTTCAGCTCGTCCACACCTCGCCGTCATCCCCCTCGACACCCTCCCCTTACCAGCCCCGTCATCCAGTCACGTGATCTTCAACGCGTCAAGAATCCGTCATCATGTTCACCCGCGGCCCGGACCGAGCCCCGACGACGACGACGAGAAAGCACAGACGACTGTTTCAGCGAATCACACACGGTGTACGACGACACAACAGTACGCACGGACATGAATCAACTTTCATTGTTGCATACATCCATTTTCCATTCATACATCGACGACAACTCCATTGACGTCTTCGAGGGGTTCGATACGGCTCTACTGATCATTCTGACCGCTAATTCAGTGCGTATGCTCGGTTGGGGCGAGGGATGATCAAGTACAAGGGTGTGGTCGAAGGATAGAGGGAGCTGTTCGTATTTGAGGTCGAGTATACTAATGTGACAATCTACTAATCAGCTCCTCGTACTCAGGCTACTCACAAACGACGACGACAGCCTCTACATCGACGCTCAAGCCTGATCAAACATCGAGGAGGTAGGTATGTTCCTACAGTTCAAGGGGCGCTGAAAGATATAGGTGATAGAGATAAAGTGCATAGATGCGCTCAAAATGAGGTATTAAACACACGCGCTACCTACGTTGGAACAACGTCTACCTCTCTCCACCTCGCTCCTCTCAAGCTACGACTCCCTCTTTCGCACTCCGCGTGGCCCTACCATGTCCGCGTCCGGTCGTCAACTCGAACTCTTTCTTCGATACTTCTACCTCTCTACACCTCGTTTCTTCTACTACCTACCACCACTAAATCACGCTCGCCACGCTCGATCTCCATGAAGGTTTCACATCTACCCGCGTTCGATCGAATATGCAGGGCAGGGGGGGAATCCAGAGGACACGGCTGTAGCTACACTTTACAGACCCTTTATGAATATCTGAGTCGAAGCTATACGATCCCACCCTCAGGAGAGAGTATATAATCCAGACAGATCCCCCCCGTCGTCTCCTTCTTAACACATACCTTTTACATACCACTTATACGTATTTTTCAATACTATATATCACTACCACCTCTAAACTCATCACAAACACCCTCTACGTCCCATAAACTCATATACACATCAATCCCAGTTAGTTCCCCCTTTTTCTTCTTCGCGTCGTCAGTGTCTTGGTGCTCATACAGTACAGTCTCAATATGTCAACCTTCCTCCAAACACTCGGATCCACAATCTCCTCTCCTCTCGACGCGTCCTATGGCGAGAAATGTTGGCTTGACCTTGTCGCCTCATGTCACGCTTCAAAGAATTGGGCCGATGAAAGCGATGACGATACCGACGCGTACTTGACGATTCCCGACGCGACTTCTGATGCGGATACTGCGGCTACGGTCAGTGAGTTAGCTGCTCAGGCTGAAACCGACGACATGTTCTCGCAGCCCTACGTCTCATTCGATTGGTCTGAAGAAGACGACGTTCCCCGATCACTCTCCCGTCCCACCTCCGATGATACCGATGCTCCTGCTGCTTGTAAGTCCGAGCAGTGGAAATACCTTCCAACGATATACGAAGTAGACGAGGAGGATGAAATGGACGAGGAAGTTGTCGATGAGGTCTGTCCGGTCGATGAGGTTTACGTATCCCGGTCTCCCACTGCCAGAGAAGAAGAGATGCTACTCGAAACACCACAACATCAAATTCTTAGGCTGTTGTATGGCAAGGTCGAGCTCCATCGCCTCGATATCGTAGTACGATTGCCCAAGTCCGTCAAGAATATCTCACTTTCCGACCCGATCCCAACCATTCAATCTCAATCAGTCGATCTCATCAACCAACAATCTCCGAGCTCCGCAGAAATAGACGCTCTTTTCGATATCGTCCCATCCCATATCCTCAGACGAATCGGCCTCCCCACCGATGCCATCAGTAAACGCACGCCAATCGTAGTCCGATTACCCTCGCCAACTGATGAACTTCCAAAATATAACCCGCTATCCAACCTCGAGATGCTTGCGTCACTTGCTTCGACTCGCTCACCGCCACCCTCCTACTCCAACTCCCCGTTCAACAATCTCAACCTCCTCGCCGACTGCTGCTAAGCAGCGCAATTCATGTAAAATCACGATTCACGTAACTTGTCTTACAAACCGCCACAGTCACTTGTCGACAATTCCCGGTATCCTGTTCAATTAACATCATGTACGTTCATCTGTCAACTTCGACTTCAACTATCATACGATTACAATGGATCTCGACATCATCATCAACGTGATCAACAACACTCTGTTTTCACCAACATTCTGCGCGTTCATCCCCTTATCGTTTTATGGTCAAGTGCGCTCTTTCTTACATCCAACGGTATACATTTCCACCGCTTGGAGTGCTTTGATAATTGCCATCAGTAAGCTCTACACTCATCATCTCAGCTTTGACGCGTGCTAACATGCATAGCCATACTCAAACATATCAACCGAATCTATACCAACCGATCATCATGGCTACTTGCACCTTCCAAGCTCGATTGGAGCAAGCAGATCGTCTTGATAACAGGAGGTAAGCCTTTCTTGAGCTCACAGTGACGCGACCTGACGATCTAGGAGGATGCGGTATTGGAGCGTTACTCGCCCAAACCCTCGCAATGCGAAATGTCACCACTGTCGTACTGTCGAAAGATCCTGTTTTGGTTGATCCAAGCAATGGTAAGTCGCTTCGCGACGCGTCTAATGCATGAACTAATCATTTAGACGACATTGTCGACAGCATGTTTACATATACATGTGACGTATCAAACTACAAAGAGGTCGAAGAGGTTGCTGAACGAATTCGCAAAGAGGTAAGCCCTTCGTTTTTCTTGCTAAAATCGATCCTAACGATCAGATCGGCGACCCGACCATAATCATCAATAATGCCGGTGTAGTCAAGGGGAAACTCTTGCTAGACCTGACCGAATCCGATATCAAAGAGTGAGTATTACCATATATCGGATATGGCGAAACTGACAAAATAGTACTTTCGGATCAAATACTCTTGCTCATTTTTGGGTGCTAAAATGCTTTCTTCCTGCTATACTTCGGAATGGCTCCGGTCATATCGTCTCTATCGCCAGTTTGCTGGGTCTTGTGGGCTGTGCCCAAATGAGTAAGTCTCCTCTTTTCTGCGATTGAGCCAAGACTGATGATATAGCCGATTACTGCTCAAGCAAAGCTGCTGTCATACATTTACATCAATCACTACGATTCGAACTCGATAATCGGTACATGTCACCACAAATCCGAACCACCCTATTACTACCGTCATTTGTCACTACGACCTTGTTTTCCGAAATCAAATTTCCTCGTTCTCGCTTGTGGAATTTCCTCGCTCCCCCTCTACACCCTCATCAAATCGTCAAAGCCATCATTTCCGCTCTTGACGAGAACGAATCACGAACTATACGAATGCCATTCTACACCAACTTCGGTAGGATTTGGTCAGTTGGAGTAGGCATTGTACCAAAGTGGCTGGTCGACTTTGTGCAACGTATATCTGCTGCCGATTTCGCCATGATCGATTATGGACCCAAACCCGATGCCGCCGAAAAGCTGTTGGCGGAGAAACAATGAATGTCGAGAAGCTAGTGCTTGTCTTCAGCCCAATAACGAAGTTGTCTATACGAACCAAATCAGGAAACAACGTCAACGAAGTCCCTTAGGATCACGAAAATGTCTATACGAAATCACACGAGATCATACGAACTCATACGAAACGAACCGGATGCCCGAGAAGTACCCTATAATAATACCAACAGTCTCCGTGTCTATAAATCAAATTCATGCTGCGTCATGCCGTAGATTGTTTTTGCTTTCATCATGCTGCGTCATGCTTTGCTACATTTGCTTATTGCCCTGCGTGGTGCTCATATATACTTGTAGATATTCCGATCCATGTGGATCTTATGAAATAATTATCCGTTACATCTATATGTTCTACAAGTGTACTGTGCGCTCCTCTATTGCGATCTCATGTTTCCCTTTTGGATAGACAGCATGAACTTCCTCCCGCTCAATGTAGGCCTTTTGGGTGTTGTCTATCATGAGCGGGTCTTGGCGGTGGTCTGATGGTAGGCCTGTCTTCGATACTGGGGTCAAGGTATAGATGATTTCCAGGGATGATAGCACTCCGCCATATGCCGATGAAATTCCTGATCCTCAGCGCCTGCTACAGCGATATCAGAAATGACTCACCTGTATCGATGATGATGATTGATCCGTTACATCGGTCGACAATCCTTTCAAAGTTCGGTGTATGGCCCTGAATGTCAGCACAGGTCCACTGGCACTAGAGTGACTCACGCCAATGACCCTCCTGACCCCCAACTTCTCCTTCAATTCCTCAGCCCACTGACAAACAACCTGATCGTCCTGAACTTCTGCAAGACCTCTCCACCAATAAGGTCCCCCAGCTGAATACAGATCCATCTCCTCTTGCGTTGTTCCCCTCGGTAAACCAGCATAGGGATTTGGCGGGTGTGGAGGAGCCATAGGCAAAGTGAGTGCTCGGGTGAGAAGGGAGTGACCTAATTCATTGATCCTATCTGGGTATGGAAGAAGGTTCTCGTATGAAGGTCGAAGGGACCCATGGGTGAAGGAGAGGGAAGGGGAGAATGGGTAAGGGCCCAGAGCCACTTTCGCTGTTGATGAATAGCTGTTGTTTAGCTACATTCGGACACCAAGAACGGGACTTACTTTGCTAGCCATTCTTCACCCAGCCATCCGTCTACTGAAAGTGCTTTCTGCCTGTCCGCTATTGTGCCAAAAGTCCGAATATCATCCTTTGTAACATACCTGTCAACATCAGCGGCTTGACAATTCACCCAAGGCATTGATTGATCTTACCGCCAATCTCCAATCGCATTCATGATCTCGTGATTCCCCAGCACTGAGACGACCTGACCTCCAACACTAGCAGCTTGCCCTCTCAACTTTCGCATGAGTCGGTAGATCCCTCCGGCATTGGTCCCCCTATCGACAATGTCCCCTGTCTGGACCAAGATGTCGCTACCGCCTATACAGTTGTTGTAATCGTCTATGAGCTTAGCATTCCGCATGACCCGCTTTGCGTTATCGATGTCTGATATCAGCTCCATCCGGTTGAGTCGCCTCCTTCCTTA
>Ga0265798_10009749_pt1 | contig 11956 bp, 13 predicted proteins | sample P3T30metagenome_FD_192430 | JGI IMG/M metagenome (GOLD analysis project Ga0265798, IMG submission 192430) | Plant litter microbial communities from East Loma Ridge, Irvine, California - P3 T30 | ecosystem: Environmental > Terrestrial > Plant litter > Unclassified | place: USA: California... | reverse complement strand
CTACGCAGACGGGGGATAAATACTTGGTAATCAAGACAAAATAAAGGCCTGTAAATTAGTGTAATCCATTGTGTATGAAGACCTTTACACTATCAAAATCACTCACCCAACCTTCTCTGTTTATGACAGCTCAAATCAATCAGGCCGCCGTGGCCCTGGCTACCCTCATCGTGCAATCAGAGTACGCCGTGCGCATCACGCAGCTGCTGCCCACCACGGAGATGCCCGTGGGCTACCGGGGCGCGGCCACGCTGTGCACCCACGGCTTCTACTACTCCTTTTGGTTCGACTTCAGCGCCCAGGGCATCTTGGTGCGCGTGGAAGGCTTGGGCGTATTCACGGCCGAGTGGGAGGACGAGGAGCCGCCCGTAGTGGCCAAGGTGGTGCAATTGCTGCCTCCGCTCGAAGCCTTGTCCTTAGCCGCCTAATTGTCTCCTTTTTAGCATCTCACTACCCTTATACGCCAATGGCAACCACCAAGAACCCCCGTACCCTGACTATCGAACGCCGTTACCGCCGTGGCAAGTGGGGCGCCGTTTCCCTGCTGCCTAAGCTGCTGCTCAGCAGTCAGTTGCTAGCTGCCGCTGGCTTCACGGCCGGCGATGAAATCCACGTGCAGGTGACCCAGGGCCGGCTTACACTCAGCACCAGCGCCAAGCAATAAAAATAGTCCATGACCAACCTACTTGGTTAAAAAGATTTAGTAATTTCAGGCGTGATAATTACGTAATGCTTAATTCTTGAGTTGTTGCGCTATATTAGCTGTCTCAATCTCTAACTCCTTTTCCGTGAGACAAAAACTCCTCTACCCACTGTTACTGTTTATCGTTGGTGCTTGCCAGCAAGCCGACGTTAAGCCTGCTGCCCCGGCTAAGAGTGCTACCTCCGCGAGCGCTAACCAAACCACTAGTTGCGGCGACCCCCAAAGCGTGAGTTCCTACATGGTAAGGTGGGGCTATGCCAACTCCTCTCCCTATTTTACGAGTACGGTTGGTTATCCGATAAAGTCGTATAGAAAGGGAGCTGGGTATGTGCCTTTGCAGATGAGTGTAAGGTGGGACCGGCCGCTGTGTTTAGGCCCTCTCGCAGCTGATTATTTGGATGTAATCCTGCATCTACCAGATGGTTCTACGCAGGCTATGGGGCGCTTTAACCCCAGTGCAGGTGATAATAGCACCGTGGTAACTATTCCGCCCGTCATCATAAGAAACGATTCGGGGTATGTTACGCAGATAGACGATGCAACCCAAGGGGGATACTACGTCGAAATCCAGTACGGTATTTCTGGGAGCACCTATTGGCTCGCCAACGGTAGTAGCGATACGTCGGGCAGTATGCTGGCCGCTGGTAACGGCAGGTATTCACCCTATTAAACAGAAGCTAGCGGGTGACAGCTATACAGGAAGCGGTCATTCCAACAACGAAGCCCGATTGGCAATTGCCGGTCGGGCTTCGTTGTTAAGCAACTGCTAGGTAATGCACAACCTCAAGAACGACAAACGCTAGTAGTAGCGTCCTACTACTGCCCCAGGCGGGGTTACATCTTGAGGGTGTAACCCCGCTTTTTTATGAAACAGCTGAAGAAACCGGACAAAATTGACAAATACAGGTCGCACCTGATGGAAGGGGCTGACCTCAAGCCCGACGAGCTGGAAATGCTCGCCAAGTACCGCAAGGCGCACGGCCTGCTATGCCTGGGCTTCAGCCGCAACCAGGTCCTAGCCACCTTGGAGAAGGAATTTAACCTGAGCCAGCCGCAGCTCTACGCCATCGTGCGCGAGAGCGTGCTGCTCTACGGCTCTATCGAAGAAGTCGATAAAAAGGGCCAGCGCGTCATTTCTATCGAGAATTACAAGCTGCTGGCCAACCTGGCGCGCAAGGATGGCGACATCAATGCCGCCATTCGGGCCACGGAGCTAGCCGATAAGCTCCAGGGGCTGTTTGAGCCGGAAAAGGTGCTGCTCGACCCCAAGGCCTTCCTCATTCCCGTGCCGATGGACTTCAGCACCGACGTGCGCGTGCTGCGCGAGCAGGAAACGCAGGATATTGACTTTGAAGACGTAAGCGGCCCCGAAGATGAAGGATAATACCGCCCGACGTATCTACGTCAACGAAAAGCAGCGGCAATTTCTCGCCGCCAAGCAGAAGCGCCGCAGCTTCGTCGGCGGGCGCGGTAGTGGCAAGACCACCGTGGCCGGCCACGAGACGCGGGTGCAGATGAACTACCTGCCCCGGGCCAAGGGCTTTCTGGCGGGCCTCACCTACACCCAGCTCACGAGCAACACGGTGCCAGCGATGGAAGGGGCCTGGGATGCCCACGGCCTGCGCGAGTACGACTCTAAATCCGGCTTTGGGCACTACGTGAAGGGTAAACGCCCACCGGCTGAGTGGATTAAGCCCTACCAGCCCCCCAGCAATTACGAGAACGTGATTACGTTCCTCAACGGCTACACCATCCAAATGCTGAGCATGGACCGGGCCGAGCTGGCGCGGGGTGGTAACTACGACTTCGGCCATATTGACGAGTCGGCCCTCATGAAGGAGGAGCACGTGAACAAGATTCTGCGCCCCATGATTCGGGGCAACATCTACCGTTTCAGCGACTCGCACCACCAAACCTTCTGCGATTACACGTCGGTACCGTGGCTGCCCTCGGGCCAGTGGGTGTTCAAAACCGAGGACTTGGCCAAGGAGAAGCCGGACGAGGCGTTCTTTCTCGAAAGCACCGCCTACGATAACGTGGCCGTGCTGGGGGAGAAGTACTTACGTGACCTGCGCAACGGCATGACGCCCCTGGAGTGGGACGTGGAGGTACTGAATAAGCGCCTCACCAAACTGCCCAACTCCTTCTACCCCAGCTTCAGCGAGGAGAAGCACGGGGTATGGAAAACCTTTACCTACACCCACGACGATAAGACGGGGCTTACCCTGGCCATCGACAGCGACCGCGACCCAGCGCGGGAGCTGGAGCTATCGTTTGACTTCAACGCCGGCTTTACGTCGGTTATCGTGTGCCAGGAGAACGGCCGCGAGTTTCGCTCGCTGGATGCGCTGTGGGTCAAGCAGAGCGAGACGACTGTGCTCGATGCCCTGGTCACTAAGTTCTGTGATAGCTATGAGAGCCACGAGCGTAAGCACGTGGTTATCTATGGTGACCGCAATGGTAACAACAAACAGGTAGGGGCCAACCTCACCTTCTACCAAACCATCCAGCAGGGCCTAGCCGCCAGGGGGTGGACGTCGGTACTGATGGTGCAGGGCCTCGACCCTGACCATCGCCTCAAGCATATTGCCATCAACGAGATGCTGGCCGAGAACAACCCGCGCCTGCCCCTGATGCGCTTTAACCGCAACAAGTGTAAGTTCCTCATGCTATCCATTCAGCAGTCGCCTATCAAGCCTGACTGGACGAAGGACAAACGCAGTGAGGGTAGCAGCATCGACCAGGAGCGGGCCACCCACTTAAGCGACTGCTTCGACAACATTGTGTACCGCAAGTACGGCCACCTCTTCGGCCAGGTGCAGGTGCATGAGCCCGTGTACTTCCTCGGTCGAAGCTAGCCCTACGACTAGGGCAGTGGCAATTGCCCCTAGCAAATAAGCAAAAAGGGCCCTGGCACTATCGCCAGGGCCCTTTTTGCTTCCCCACTACCCACATAGGGCCGTTCATATATTCCCTAAAAATTGCCAAAATGGCAATTGCCAAACGCTAAAGGGCGCGCACTGCCGCGTGGGTCAAGCAATAATTTTCGGCCCTTTCGCGGCGCGTTTTGGCTGATTCTCAGGAGCTACGCGCCAAAACAGGCAATAATTTATTTCCGTCCTACGCGCCGGCAGGCAAAAGTGGCAATTTGAGTCCCATGCAACGGACTCTCATTCATATCCGCACGGTGCTGGCTGACCTAGAACTGCCGGACGGCAACGGCCAGCCACGTGCGTTCTCCCTCGGCTACTACAAGACCGATGGCACGCGGGGCAGCAAGCCCGCCGTGAAGAAAGGCGGCCTGGCCGGCGTAGGCGGCGGCAGCACGGCCGGCCCCACCGGCCGCAGCGCCTTTCGCTACAAAATCAAGGAAAAGGGCACCGTGCAGCTGGTGGACTGCGCCACGGGCCAGCCCTTCGCCCTCAAAATCATTCTGCTCTGTGAGTACAACGGCCGGCCCATCCTGCACGGGTAATTTATGACCACACGCGACATCAAAGAATTGGAGGGCGGCCTCTACATCCTGCCCGGGGCCAAGGCCATTGTGGAGCTGACTGGCAGCGACAAAGCCCAGGATGTGGGCTACGGCGCGGCCCCGCTCAGCCAGGGCGGCATCAAGCTCGCGCCCTGGGGGCCGGACAACCTGCAACCGCAGAAAATGCTGGAGCTAGTTCACAACAACCACCTCAAGCCCCAGCTCATCACCACGGCCCGCGATTTCGTGCTCGGTAGCCGCCTGGGCATCTTTGCGCGCAGCATCGTGGACGGCAAAGAGCGCGTGGAGCCGGTCATCGACTCCGAAATGGAGGACTGGTTTGAGCTGATTGAGGGGGAAATGGTGCTGCAAAGCCTGGCCTACAACCTCGAAATGTTCGCCAACTGCTTCTCCGTGTTGTCGTTGGAGAGCAAAAGCTACGTCGAATCCATCCAAAGCTTCGACTGCACCGTGACCCGCGCCCTGGTCACGGCCAAGCCCAAGCCCGACCGCTACGCCTTTCACCACGACTGGCGCAACTTCCGCGCCGACGAGGCCAAGATTCTGCCCGTTTTCGACCCGCGCAACCCCAGCAAGTTTGGCGAGTGCGTAGTACACGGCCGCGACTGGACGCCGGGCCAGAAGTACTACGACATTCCGCCCTACTGGGGCACGCGGCAGTGGACGAAGGTGAGCAACAAGATTGCCCGCTTCCACGAGGCGGGCCTGGATAACGGCTACAACGTCAAGTACCACATCAAGATACCGGCGGGCTACTTCGACCAGTTCGGCGATACCCCAGACAAGCGCAAAAAGGCCGAACTCGACCTGATGGCCAGCATGAACGAGATGCTGGCCGGGGTCGAGAATACGGATAAGGTCTTTGTGAGCAAGTACATGACCGATGCCAACGGCAAGATGCTGCCGGGCTGGGAAATCGTGCCCATCGAGAACAAGATGAGCGACGGGGCCTACGACTCGGTGAATACGCAGGCCAACATCGCCCACACCTCCGGCCACGGCATCGACCCAAGCCTAGCCGGCATCGACACGGGCGGCAAGTTCGGCGGCAGTGGCAGCGAGAAGCGCGTGAGCTACCAGCTGCACATCGCCCTGCGCACCCCGCAGAAGCGCAAGATTCTGCTGCAAGCCTTTAAGGCAGCGCACAAAATCATGGGCTTCAACCCCAATCACCGCTTCGGCTTCGTGGACGTGGACATTACTACGATTTCCGAGAACCCGAAGGGCAAGGAGAATACCACCAACCAAGCAGCGTCCTAAGTACATGCTATTCAATACGGTAGAAGAATTGCGCGAGCACCTTAGCTCGGTGCATAAACAAAACGCCAGCTCCTTGCTGAGCTACGTGGCCACGGCCGAGACGCTGCACCTGGTGCCGGCGCTAGGGGAGGGGCTCGTGGAGCAACTGGGCAACCTGCCGGCTACCGGCGCGGAGCCCCACCTGCTGGCCCTGCGCGAGAAGTTGCGCGCCCCGCTGGCCTACTACGCCGTGCTGGTGGCCGCGCCCTTCCTGCCGATTTCGCTCAATGACGTGGGCATGACGGAAGGGGAGGCCCCCAATAGCCCGGCTACGCGGCAGTGGGTGTACAACAACTTCGTGGAGGCCGCCGCCGCCACGGCCGATAAGCTGCTCGACGTGGCCCTGGCCTGGCTCGACCGACACGCGGCCGACTACGTGGACGAACTGGATTCGAGCGAGTACCGCAGCCGCAAGCGCCTGCTCATCGCCTCGGCTGAGGAGTTGGGCCGCTACGTGGCCACAGCCGGCAGCCGGCGCTTCTTCCTGGCCCTGCTGCCCACGCTTCGCCAGGTCGAGGATTTCGACATTGAGGACTTGCTCGGGGCCGACTTGCTGGAGCAGCTACGCGAGGGGCTGGCCAGTGGCCTGCCGCCCACGCCGGCCACGCAGGAGCTGCTGCGCCTAGTGCGCCCGGTACTGGCCCACCGCGCCCTCGCCCAGGGCGTGCTCAGCCTGAGCGTGGCCCTGACCGGCACGAGCCTGCGCCTGCTCTCGGACAACGAGGCCGTGCGCCAGCGCCAGGCCGCGAGCCCCGAGGCCCTGAGCGCGCTCAGCCAGCAAGCCACCGCCTTCGCCGATAAATACCAAGCCAAGCTGGCTACCTACCTCGACGCGCTGCGCCCCACGGCCCCGCCCGTGCTGGCCACGCTCTACGACAATTCCAACTCGCCCTCTTTCGTGGTTTAGCCATGCTGCGTTTTTACATCACGGTGCAAACTATTGAATTAGGCGCGGTCGTCATGGCTGGCGTCACGGGCTTTGTGGAGGCCCACGTGTGGTCGCCGGCCTACACCTACTACCTGCTGCTCGTGCTGGTGGTGCTCGACGTGGTGACCAACAACATGGTCAACAACGAGCCCCTGAAGCCGCGCAAGCTGGCCCTACGCCTGGGTGGCTATACCGCCATCCTGGCCTTCGCCCACGGCTTTGGCGAGCACGAGAAGGGGCTGTTTTTCCTCACGCAACTGGTGTTAGCGCCCTTTGTGCTGATTCATATGCGCCGGCTCATCATCGCCTTTGGCAAGCTGGGCCTGGTCGATAAAGACGTGGCCGTTTTGCTCGAGCGCAAAATCACCCGCCAGGCCGAGCGCGAAGACGAGCCGGCCGCTGCGCCCGAGCCCGCCCCCGAAGCCGCCCCGGTCGCGGAATCTCTCCCCACTGAAGCCGCCGTAGCCTGATGTACACCTTTCGCCTCGACGGGCGCCCGCACCACGTGCCCGCTAGCTGGGCCGAAGTGAAGCCCGCGCAGTTCTTCGCCGCCGCCCCGCACCTCGCTACCGACTCGGTAGCTGCCCGCGTGGCCGTGCTGCGCCTCTGGTGCCCGCAGCTGCGCCCGAAGGACCTGCGCCGGCTCACGCCCGACCAATTGTGGGACGTGGCCAGCCTAGTGGGCTGGGCCTGGCAGCAGGAAGTAGACACCACCGGCATTACCGAGTTCCGCCACCGGGGCACTACCTACGCCCTGCCTGAGCCCCAGCTGCTCGATGCCGAAACCATCGAGTACGCGATGGCCCAAATCTACTTCCATCAGTTCGCCCACCCCCAGCGGCCCCAGGCCGCCGCCCTCGACCAACTGGTGGCCACGCTCTGCCGGCCGCTGCGTGCTGACCTCCAGCGCGTGCAGCGCGACCCGCTCTGGGACGGGATGCGCCGCGAACGCTACAACGCCAAGCTGGCCGAGGGCCGGGCCACGGAGCTAGCCGATGCGCCCCTGGGGGTGAAAATCGTGGTGCTGCACCATTTTTTGGCGGCGCAGCGCTTCATCCACCGCAACTACAAAGAGGTGTTTAAGAAGCCCGAAGCACCCACCGGCCCGGTCCCGGCCAAGCCCCACCGAGGCAGCGACGGTACCGAGCTACTGGAGCTAATCGCTAGCCTGGCTGAGCGCGGCCTCTACGGCACCTACGAGCAAACGGCGCACACCTCCCTGCACACCGTCCTATTCAACCTGGCCCGCGAGGCCCGCCACCGGCGCGCAGCCGAAAAATCAAACGCATGAGAATTTCCGCAGTAGGCTTAGCCCTCATCAAGCAGGAAGAGCGCTTTATGGCGCGCCGCTACCTGTGCCCGGCCGGCAAGCCCACCATCGGCTACGGCCACGTGATTCTGCCGGGGGAGGAGCGGTACCACACGGCCGTGCTCACCGAGGCCCAGGCCAGCGCCCTGCTCCAGCAGGATATCGACAAGAAGTACGGCGCCCACGTGGCCGGCCGCGTGCACCGCGACATGACCCAAAACCAATTCGATGCCCTGGTCTCGCTGTGCTTCAACATCGGCACCGGCGGCTTCGATAAGTCGAGCGTGCTGGCCCTGGCCAACGCCGGCGCTACCGACCCCAAAGTGCTAGTCAACGCTTTCGGGCTGTGGAACAAGGTCACCAACCCCCGCACGCGCATCAAAGAAATCAGCAGAGGCCTCACCATTCGCCGCGCCCGCGAGGCCGCGCTTTACCTGCAAGCATGAGAAATCACTTCCTCTCCTTCGCCCTGGTCGCGGGCCTGGCCCTGGCCAGCTGCGCCACCAGCCGCCCCACCACCCCCGCCGTGCCGCCGCCCCCGCCGGTGGACATGGCCACGGTGCAGCGCCTCGACTCGCTGACGCTTCAAAACTGGCTGCCCGCCAACTTAGGTGGCCTCGACCTGGCTATCCTGGGCCTGCCCCCGTACCTGGTGCCGGCCCCGGCCGGTTCCAGCCCGAAGCAGCGTCGGCAGTGGCAAAAGGCCCAGGCCCAGAACCTGGCGCGCGCCGGCGTGCAGCCCACCACGGTCAAAATCAAAAACAGCAGCGTGGCCGGCGCACCCGGGGCCACGGCCATCAACCGCCCGGCCTCGGCCGTAGCTACCGCTGCCGGCAGCGTGGCCACCGATGCGCGCAAGGCCGGCCAGCGCGGCGGGGCCTCGGCGGTCGGGCCGGGGGCGGTGGCCACGGCCACGAGTAGCAGCGGCCCGCTCTGGTGGGTGTACCTGGGCGTGGCCGTGCTCGGGGCGGTGGGCTGGGAGTTGTTCTCGGCCAAGGTGGCCCCGGTGCGCCAGCTGCTGCGGTGGCGCGTTAGTTAACTTAAAAGGTAAGTTTTAGACAGCCCTCGCCCCGCTCCGGAGCGGGGGCTTTTTCGTCCTACGCCTGGCTAGCCCGATTTGCCATCTTGGGTTCATGGCAGAGTATCAAGAACAATTCAAACGAATCCTCGACGAGGAAGTGGGGGACTACGCCGCCCGGGCGCTGGGACTGCTCACGCAGGCTATCCAGGCCAAGGGGCTCGTGCTAAGCGAGGAACTGCTCAACTCCCTGCGCACGCAGGTAGTGGGGGCCACGGCCCAGCACGTGGCCAGCATGGGTATCCTCTTCGAGCAGTACGGCCGCATCAAGGATATGAAGGGCATTTCGCGCACCAAGGCCCCGCCGATTGAGGAAATAGAAGCCTACGTGAAAAAGGTGGGGGTGAGTCACTTCCAGTACGTGCCGGGCTACAAATACGGGCAGTTTCCGCTCGCCTCGAAAACGGCCATCAACCGCATTGCCTGGGGCATCGCCCGGGCCAGCGTGCGCGACAAAGACCAGGTGAAACCCAAGTCGTGGTTCAGCAAAACCTTCTACCAAACCATCAACAGCTTCATTGATGCCGTGACCAGCCGCTACCTGGCTGCTACCGGCACGCACATGGCAGCCAGCATTAAAATCTAATGGCACAAGTCAGACAGGATAACGTCCAGATAAAGCTGGAAATCGACGGTTCGCAGTCGCGCACCGAGCTAGACAACCTCACCCGCAAGGCCCAGGTGCTGCAACAGGGCCTCAAAGAGATGAAGCGCGGCACCGACGAGTATATCGCGGCCAACAAGGAGTTGCGCGAGGTGAATGCACGCATCGGCGAGCTGCGCGATAAAATCGGCTTGACCGGGCTGAGCACTGGCCAACTCGGCAAGCTCATGAACCAACTCGGCCGCGAGCTGAAAGACCTAGTGCCCGGCACGGCCGCCTACATCGCCAAAAGCGAGGAGCTGGTGAAGGTCGAAAATCGCATCAAAGAAGTGCGCGCTGGCCTGGATGAGGTGCGCGCCTCGCTCGACAATTCGGGTTTAAGCTTCAGCAGCTTTATCAAAAAGGCAGTGGGCTTCACCGGCATCCAGCTGGGCGTGCAAGCCGTGGTGGGTAGCCTCAAGCAGATGGGCAGCGAGAGCATCGATGCGGCTGTGAAGGGCAGCGATGCCATTTCCGACATGGAGAAGTCGCTGAACGTGACCACCGAGGAGGCCCACGCCCTGCGCCTGGCCCTGCAAGGCATCGATACGCGCACCTCCCAGGAGAACCTCGAAGGCATCGCCATCGCGGCCGGCCAGCTGGGCATCGCAAAAGAAGAGGCTGTGGCCTTCACGCAGTCGGTAGACCAGGCTGTGGTCGCGCTGGGCGACGAGTTCACGGGCGGGGTCGAGGAAGTAACGAAGTCGCTGGGGGGCTTGCAAAAGCTGTTCAAGGACACGGCCAACGTGAGCCCGGCCGATGCCATCACCAAAATCGGCTCCGCCGTCAACGCCCTAGGCGCAACCGGCACGGCCACCGGCCCCGTGATTGCCGACTTCACGGCCCGCATCGGCCAGCTGGGCAACCTGGCCCCGCAGATTACTCAGACGCTGGGCCTGGGCGCGGCATTTCAGGAACTGGGCTTGTCGGCCGAGATTTCGGCCGGGGGCCTATCCAATATTCTGCTCACAGCCGCCAAGGACACGGATGGATTTGGTAAGCAGATTGGCTTGACTAGCAAAGAGTTTAAGGACTTAATCAACTCCGACCCCAACGAAGTTATCCTGCGTTTGGCAGACTCTTTTAAGGGCGCCAGCGAAACGGACGTTATCAGCACGCTCGACAGCCTGGGCATTAAGTCGCAGGAGGCAACCAAGGTTATTAGCTTGCTGGCCACCCAGACCGAGGAGGTACGCAAGAAGCAAGATTTGGCCTCGCAGGAGTATGCAAAAGGTACGAGCCTGCTCGATGAGTTTGCGAAAAAGAACAATAACGCGGCGGCCGAGGTAGAGAAAGTGGAGAAAGGGTTTGCGAAATCCCGGCAGGAATTGGGAGAGCGCCTCATTCCCATTTATCTGCTGGCCCTGCAAACTATCGGCTTCTTTATCAACGTAATTCGGGCGCTGCCGGGGTTTCTGAATGAGAACCGTGGCGCCATCATTGGCCTGGTCACGGCGGTGGCCATCCTGAATGGGGAGCAAATCAAGCTCACGGCCACCACCCTCTACAACACGGCCGTCACGAAGGGTAAAATCCTGTGGGACGAGGCGGCAGCCTTCGCCACCGGCAAGTTTACAACCGCCCAGCGGCTGCTCAACGTGGCCATGAAGGATAACCCGGTCGGGTTGTTTATCGCGGTACTGGCCCTGCTCGTAGGGGCCTTCGTGACGCTTTACGAGCGCAGTGCCAAGGTGCGCGAGGTGGTATCGGGCCTGGGCTCGGCCTTCTTGCAGCTGGGCAAGAATATCAAGGATAACTTCCTGTTGCAGCTCAGTGGCATTGGTGAACTACTCGCCGGCATTTTCACAGGGGACTTTGATAAAATCAAAAGCGGCCTGGCCAAAGTAGGCGAGGGCGTAGTCAAACAGTACACGTCGCTGGGTGATGACGTAGCCGGCGCGTACCACAAGGGCTACAACGAGCGGGAGCAGCAGGAGCTAGCGGCCACGCAGCAAAAGGCCAAGGCGCAGGAAGCCAAAAAGATAGAGGAAAAGAAGCAGCAGGCTAAGAAGGAGGCCGAAGCCGCTGCCTCGGCCAACCTGGAGCAGCTCAAAGCCCGGGAAGCCAACATCAAGGCAGCCCTGGCCCTGGTCGCGGCTGGCTCAGCGGAGGAATTGCGCCTCAAAAAGCTGGAGATAACCACCAAGCGCGATATTGACCTGCTGGGGGAAAAGAAAACCGAGGGTGATAAAAAAGTGATTCGGGCTGAGGCCTTGCGCGACCTACGCCAGCTGCAGGACGAATACAACAAAAAAGGCCAGGAGGCGGCCGAGAAACAGGCCAAGGAGCAGGCCGACGTGGAGAAAAAGATTGCCGACCTCAAGGCCGGGCAGCTGTCCAACGAAACCGACCGCAAGGTGCAGCAGCTCATCGCGGCGGCCGACAAAGAAAAGGCCGTGGCCAAGGGCACGGCCGAGCAGATTGCCGAGCAGCGCCGCCTCATCATGGATAAGCTGGCCGTGGATATTGCCGCTGTGCAGCAGGCGCAGGCCCTCAAGCA
>Ga0265798_10009748_pt1 | contig 11956 bp, 9 predicted proteins | sample P3T30metagenome_FD_192430 | JGI IMG/M metagenome (GOLD analysis project Ga0265798, IMG submission 192430) | Plant litter microbial communities from East Loma Ridge, Irvine, California - P3 T30 | ecosystem: Environmental > Terrestrial > Plant litter > Unclassified | place: USA: California... | reverse complement strand
AAGGCGCGCTCACCCCGGTTGGCACCAGGTTCTCGGTTCGTCACGAGCCCATGACGGGGCCGGACGCCTGCACAAGAATCGGCGTGGCTCAAGGTGCGGTTGAAGTACGTCTGCACAGTCAGCAGAACGCGGCGCCTGTAGTGGTCCGCGCGGGTCAGCAACTTCGCTTCACGCGCGCGGCCATCATGCCGCTTGCGCCACTGGATACAAACAGCCTGGCCTGGGCAGATGGCACCTTCGTCGCGGCCGGCATGCGGCTGGACGATTTCCTGACCGAGCTTGGCCATTACCGGCCGGGGGTGGTTCGCTGGGCGCCGGAAGTGGCCCATTTGCGCATCACCGGCACCTGGCCGCTGCGTGCAGACCGCGCCACCGACTTGATGCTGGATTCGCTGGAACGTCGACTGCCGGTGACGGTGACGCGCACGACGCGCTACTGGGTAAACGTCACGCCGCGCTGATCGACACACCCCCCGGACAACACTGCGCCGCGTCGCGCTTACAAATTTCTCGGCAGGTTTTTGCGTCTCGTGCGGCCTACCTATCAAGCAGCACCGACAGGGTCACTCCGGCTCGTGGTGCTTGAACATCATGACCCGCACTCGCACAGGAACCTATGGCCGCCCTTCCCCGCTTCGCGCACCGCGTCACGTCTCGACGCTTGAGCTTGTCGTCCAGACCCGACCAGGCACCCTCGCATCGGGCCTTGAAACCGCTGGCGCGGGCGCTGCTTTGCCTGTCGGTGGGCGCGGCGGCTGGCATGCTGCCGGTACACACACAAGCACAGACATCCGCAGGAACCGAGGCCAGCCATCAGTTCAATGTCCCCAGCACCGCACTTGACCAGGCCTTGGGCAGCCTGGGCCGCCAGTCGGGCGCGGTCATCTCCGTGGACGCATCCCTGACGGCCGGCCTGCGCAGCCAAAGCGTGACCGGGCGCTACACCACCATGCAGGCGCTGCAACGGGCGCTGGCGGACACTGGCCTGGAGCCGGTCAGCGATGTCGGCGGCGAGTACACCTTGCGCAAACGGGCAATGCCGACAGGCGCGAGCACCTTGAAAGAAATCACGGTGGTCAGCGCGCGCGAAGCGCCGGGCGCGCTGCCCGAGGCATATGCTGGCGGACTGACGGCACGCGGCGGTCGTACCGGCATGCTGGGCAACCAGGACGTGATGGACATTCCGTTCAGCATGACCAGCTATACAGAGAGTTTCCTGCGCGCGCGCAACGCCAAGACCATCGCCGACGCGGTCGCCTACGACCCGGCCGTGATGGTGAGCCAGACCGGCGGCATGGTGGACTCCTATTCCATTCGCGGCTTCCCGATTGCCGAGGGCAATGTCGGCGAAATCGCGTTCAACGGGGTCTATGGCATCGCCCCCAACTACCGCGCCTTCACGCCCTACATCGAACGCGTCGAAGTCTTGAAAGGCGCAACCGGCCTGCTGTACGGCGTCTCGCCCGATGGCAGCGTGGGCGGCGTGATCAACATCGTGCCCAAACGCGCCACGGACCAGCCCATTACCCGCGTCACCACCACCTACGAAGAACGTTCGGTCGGTGGGGTGCAGCTTGACGTCGGCCGTCGATTCGGCGAACAGCAACAGTGGGGCGTGCGCGTCAACGGCAGCCATGAGCAGGGCAAAACCGCGGTCGACAACCAGCGCCGGGAAATTTCTGTTGGCGCACTGGGGGTGGACTATCGCGGCGAAAAGCTGTCGGCCAGCCTGGATCTGGTCAGCCAATACGAGGATTGGGACGCGCCCTCGCGCGTGTTCTCGGTGGGTGCCGGCATGCAGGTGCCGGATGCACCCAACGGACGCAGCAACCCAGCCCAGGCATGGGGGTGGTCTGCGCTGAAAGACCGCTCGGCCCTGGTGGACCTCGAATATCGTGTTGACGACCAACTGAGCTTGTTCGGCAACGTCGGCCATGGTTATTCCCGGGTCGACCGCCTGTTCGATCAGCAGATGATCTTTGCGAACGATGCCGGCGACTTCACCAGCACGCCACGCTACGGCATCTTCGAAGTCAAACGCGACACGGCATCGGCCGGCGCGCGGCTGGGGTTCAATACCGGCCCGGTACGACACCGGGCCACCATCCAGGCCACCACGCTGGAAGTCACCAACTACCAGAACAGCAACGACGGTCGCCGCTTCGCGTCGAACCTGTACACGCCCCTGCACCTGCCTGCGCAAGACGTCGCCGCGCCCGGCACGCTGCCTCGCGTGGCGCAGTCGCAGCTGAACAGCCTGGCGCTGTCAGACACCTTGTCGATGCTGGATGACCGGGTGCAGATCATGGCAGGCGCCCGCCACGTGCAGATCGATGCCGACAACTGGGACCGCATCACTGGCAGCAGAACCAGCACCTATCGGGACCAGGCATGGACGCCAGCCCTGGGCGCCATCTACCGCACCACGGCGTCGACCATGCTGTATGCCAGCTACATCGAGGGTCTGTCTCGCGGAGACGTGGCGCCGCAGACCGCCAGCAACGCCGGCGAAATGCTGGCGCCATACAAGTCCAAGCAATATGAACTGGGCTTCAAGGCAGACTTCGATACCGTGCTGGCCACCGTCAGCCTGTTCCAGATCACCAAACCCAGCGCCTTTGTCGAAAACGGCGTGTTCGGCCAAGGTGGCGAACAACGCAATCGCGGTCTGGAATTGGGCCTGCAGGGATCGCCTGCCAAGGGTATTCGCCTGCACGGCGGCATCACCTGGCTCGATGCAGCACTGACCCGGACCTCCGATCCCAGCTTGCAAGGCAAGCAGCCGGTGGGCGTGCCGCGCTGGCACACCACACTGGGTGCGGAATGGGATCTTCCCTGGGCGCCGGGCGTGACCCTGACCTCTGGCCTGATCCATTCCGGCAAGCAATACGTGAATCAGCAAAACAGCGCCAGCTTGTCGTCCTGGACGCGGGTCGACCTGGGTGCGCGCTACGTGACCGATGTTCAGGGCAAGGAAGTGACGCTTCAACTGGACCTGAAGAACGCCTTTGATCAGGCGTACTGGTCTGGCGTGTCGCAATGGGGCGCGTTTGCACTGGGCTCGCCCCGCACGCTCAGCCTGTCTGCAAGCATGGCTTTCTAGGTTTCTGGTGCTTGGGGTCTCTGGTCCTTGAGCCTCTGGTCCTTGGGTCTCTGGTCCTTGGGTCTCTGGTTTTTCAGGTCTTTGATCTTTCAGGCCTTGAAGCGCCCTACCAGACCTTGCAACTGCTCGGACAATTGAGCCAGTTCATGTGAGTCGCGGTGTGCCGACTGCGCCAGGTTCTCGACCAGCATTGCATCGTTCTGAATCTGGGCGATATGGCGATTGATGTGTTCGGCGACCTGGTGCTGTTCTTCCGCCGCCGTGGCGATCTGGGTGTTCTGCTCCCGGATCTGGTCCACCGCACCGCGGATCTTCTCGAAGCTCTGGTTGGCCAGGGCAATGCGCTCGACACTGGACTGCGACATGTCCAGGCTGCTTTGCATCTGCTTGGTCACATCGTGGGTGCGCCGGGCCAGGCCGCCCAGCAGGCCATCGATTTCGCCGGTGGCGTCGGCCGCACGCTGCGCCAGCGCCCGCACCTCGTCGGCCACGACCGCAAAGCCGCGCCCTTCTTCGCCCGCCCGGGCGGCCTCGATCGCCGCGTTCAGCGCCAACAGGTTTGTCTGTGCAGCGATGGAACGAATGGTGCCAAGAATCACGTTGATGTTCTGACTGTCTTTCTCCAACACCTGCAAGGCCAGTGCCGAGGCCTTCAGGTTGTCGCTCAGGCGTGACACGCTGTCGGTGGCATCTTCGATCTGCGCCTGGCCGGCATGCACCTGACGCTGGCCGTCGTCGGCAGAACTGGCGGCGTCGCTGCACGAGCGCGCAACGCCGTTGGCGGTGGTCACCATCTGGTGGAAGGCCGAGGACACCAGTTCCACGGCGCCGCGCTGGCGCCCGGCGGCATCGTTCATTTCCTGGGCAACGCGGGTCGACCCTTCGGAGGTCAGGCGCAAGGCGGCAGACGATTCGACAATGCGTTGCACCAGTTGGCGAATCGTGCCCAGGAACTGGTTGAACCAGCCTGCCAGCAAGGCGGTCTCGTCCTTGCCCTGCACTGCCAGACTGCGCGTCAGGTCACCCTCGCCTTGCGCAATGTCTTTCAGGCTGCTGGCCACCTTGCTGATCGGGTTCACGATCAGCCTGGCAAAGACCGCCCCGACCGCGGCGAACAGCACCGCCAACAGCAACACGATCACGCCGATCTGCCAGGTCAGTGCATCGGCCTTGGCCATCACCTCGCCGCGTTCGATCAGGCCGATGAAACGCCAGCCCAAGGTCGGCGAACTGAAGATGTTGGCCATGTAGCGCTTGCCGTTGAGCGTGACGTCCAGCAATCCGGTCGCGCCAGCCATCCGGGCATAGTCGCCACCCAGATCGGCCAGCGATTTGAAGTTGTGCGCGGCATCGCTTGAATCCACCAGTACGTTGCCGCTGCCTTCGACGAGCATCAGGTAACCCGTCTGGCCGATCTTGATCTGCTTGACCAGATCGGTGAGCTGTTTCAAGGACACGTCCAGACTGACCACGCCGGCAAGATTGCCCTGCGCGTCATTGACGGTACGCACCGTGCCGATCAGCACAGCGTCGTCGGCTGCCCAGTAATAGGCAGCAGAACGCTGTGTCTTGCCCGGCGCCGCCACGGCGGTCTTGTACCAGGGACGCACACGCGGATCGTAGCTTTTCAGGCCGGGATCACCGGGCCAGATGGCGTAACCGCCGTCCACCCGTCCGTACGACAGGTAGGCCGTGGTCGGATGCGACTTCGCAAAGCGATCGAAGACGCTTTCCAGCGCCTGGTTGGCCTCTGGCAAAGGGGTGCTTGGGGCGTCTGCCGACGAATAGTTCTTCAGCGTGGGCGCGGCAACAACAGGCGGCAGACTCGCCAGGTAGTCGACGTTTTCGCTCAGTCCCCTGAAGAACGTGGCCATGGTGTTGTCGACCTGGCGAATTTCCCGGGTGCTGCCATCGAGAAAGTCTGCCTCGGCCTGCACGCGCAAGTTGTAGATGATGAGGGCCGCAACCAGCAAGATCGGCACGCAGGCGATCGTGACGAACGCATAGGTAAGCTTTTGCTTGATATTCACGCGAGGATCTCTCAGGAAGGGTTTCGCGTTACGCCGACGTGCTCGTTGCGAGGGGGTCACCTGGATTATCGGCATATCGGCCAGGGGCTTAAGCCCTGAGCAGGGGCAGATTTGTCAGCACTGACGCGGTTTTCGCGCGGTGGCTGCTGCCGCTGACGCGGGCAAGACGTAGAACAGGACCTCAGACAGGACGTCAGACAGGAGGTCAAAAAAACTGGCCTGCCGGACAAGACGTCACGGCAGACCAGCCCTTACCACTCAAACTTTCACACCGATCAAATGATCAAAAGATCAGACGATCAAACGCCCATCTCCGACACGAACTTGGTGACCAGGTAGGCGTCCAGACCTTCGGTGCCGCCTTCGCTGCCGTGGCCGCTGTCCTTGACACCGCCGAAGGGCGTCTCGGGCAAGGCGATGCCGGAATGGTTGATCGACACCATGCCGCTTTCCAGCTCGTTGGCGATGTCGATGCTGGTCTTCAGCGAGCGCGTGAACACGTAGGACGCCAGGCCGAAGGGCAAGGCGTTGGCGCGTTCCACCACTTCGTCGAAGCTGTTGAAGCGATAGAACGACGAGATCGGGCCGAAGGGCTCCTCGAACGCAACCAAGGCATCATCCGGCACGTCGACCAAGGTGGTCGGCGCGAAGAAGTAACCAGCGCGATCCAGCTTGCCGCCACCCGACAGCGCGCGGGCGCCGCGGCTGACCGCATCGTCGACTAGGCGCGTCATGGCGTCCACACGCTGCGACTTCACCAGCGGGCCCATCTGCGTGCCCTGCTCGCCACCGGCACCGACCACCAGCGAACGGACCTTGGCCGCGTAGGCCTCGGCGAACTTGTCATGGATGTCGTTGTGCACGTAGAAGCGCGACGGCGACACGCACACCTGGCCGGCGTTGCGGTGCTTCATGGCGACGGCTGTGTTGACCGCAGCATCGATGTCGGCATCGGCAAAGACGATCAGCGGCGCGTGGCCACCGAGTTCCATGGTCGAGCGCTTCATGTGCAGACCGGCCATCGCAGCCAGTTGCTTGCCTACCGGCACCGAGCCAGTGAACGAGATATTGCGGATGATCGGCGACGGGATCAGGTGGTTCGACACTTCCGCCGGGTTGCCGTAGACCAGGTTCAGCACGCCCTTGGGCAGGCCGGCGTCGGCGAAGCAGCGCACCAGCTCGATGCACGATGCTGGCGTGTCTTCCGGGCCCTTGATGATGATCGAGCAACCGGCCGCAATGGCGCCGGCAATCTTGCGCACGGCCTGGTTGACCGGGAAGTTCCAGGGCGTGAAGGCGGCTACCGGGCCGATGGCTTCGCGGATGACCGAGGCACGCACGGAAGTGCCGCGCGGCGGAATCACGCGGCCGTAGGCGCGACGGGCTTCTTCCGCATACCACTCGATGTGGTCGGGCGCGGCCTTGGCTTCCATCAGCGCTTCAGCCAGCGGCTTGCCTTGTTCCTGGGTGATCAGGCCGGCGATCAGTTCGGCGCGTTCACGCGCGAAGGCGGCTGCGCGGCGCAGCGCCCAATAACGGTCATGGGCCTGGGTACGCTTCCAGACGCGAAAGCCTCGCTGCGCGGCAGCCAGGGCGGCGTCCAGTTCGCTGATGCCGGCCAGCGGCAGTTCACCCAGCACCGATTCGTCGGCAGGGTTGTAGACCTTGAGCGTCCCGCCCGAGGCCTGGAACACCCATTCACCGTCGATGTACAAACCCAGCTTTGCGTACTTCTGCTTGTCGTCAGACATTGTGAAAATCCCGTTGGTTGAGGCTGCAGCCCCGCCTGAGCACCAAGCGGCACAGGCAGCGCGCGCACGTCTGCCATCGTATCGCATCGATCAGTCGCGGCGATACCCATGTACGGGCCAGGTGCTCCAGGCAATGCAGGCGATCAAGGCCAGCTGCAGCCATAAGCGGATTGTCAGGAAAGCCGGTGAAACCACCGGGAAGAGCTCGGGGTGCTGCCACATGTACACATTGGCCGGCGTCACCGCGATGGTCAGCAGGATCAAGCCGATGCCTGCCCGTCTGCGCCAGCGCGGCAGCAGCACACCGATGGCGCCCAGAATCTCGAAGACACCACTGACATAGACCAGCAGTGCCGGTTGCGGCAGCGACGGCGGCACCACGCTGACAAACGCATCGACCAGCAGAAAGTGCGCAACGCCGCCCACCAGGAACCAGGTGACCACGACGCCCAGGGCGATTTTCCGACCCCAGCCCATCTGGGCGCCGCCGTGCGCGAGCTCCGTCATTGAAGCCCCGCCGTGCCATCCGGCCATGTTGGCGGAGCACGATGCAGCGGCCCGGCCGGCAGATGCCACCGCATCCGTGCGTCTCCGATCACGGCCGGGGGCCGCAGGCGCAGCGCCGGGCCCCAGGCGGTTTCTTCCACGTCGACGGACAGATCCTCACTGGTCTCGGGCGCCAGCAGGCCAGGCTGCGCGGCCATTTCTGGTGCATCCATCAACAGCTTGGCCGTGCGCGCCAGTGACACCCGTGCGCCGCCACCCGCGCCGATTGCCAGCCGCTCGACCAGACCACGCAGCACGGCTGCCGCCATCAAGTAGCCCGTTCCGTGGTCGAGCGCCTGCACCGGCAAGGGCACCGGTTTGTCCTTGCCTGCCACCTGCATGCCGGCGTGGGCAATGCCGCAGCTCATCTGCACCAGGCTGTCGAAGCCGCGCCGCGCCTGCCAGGGGCCTTGCCAGCCATAGGCGTCGAGCGATACATCAACCAGTCCGGGGCAATGCTGCTGGCGCCATGCGGCACCCACGCCAAGTTTTTCGAGCGCATCGGCGCGATAGCCATGCAGCAGCACATCGGCTTCCGACAGCAAGGCCATGAAGCGCTCGCGGTCTGTCGGCAGGGTCAGGTTCAACTGCGTGCACTGCTTGCCCAAGGTCATTTCCGGGACCACGCCAGGTTCGTCCCACCACGGTGGATCGATGCGCAAGACATCGGCGCCGAAACCTGCGAGAAACCGGCTCGCTGCCGGCCCCGCCAGCACGCGCGTCAGGTCCAGCACCTTCAAGCCTTGCAGCGGACGGGCCGGCGTGCCCGGCCAAGGCGACCGGGTGCTGGGCAATCCGTAGCGCCATTGCACCAGCGGGTCAGTCCCGACCGCCATGCCTTGCGGGTGCGCAAGCCATGCCGCGTGATCGCGCATGGCCGCCGCACACCCGCCGGCGTCGACGATGGCGGTTTCCAGCGCGTCCTTGTCCCATTGCGCCACCGATTCGGCCATGGTGTCGCGCGTGCGGCAATCGCCCAGGACGCGTTTGGCGGCGCGCCGATGGTGCGGTGCATTGGTATGCAGGCGAATCCACCCGTCCCGGGTGGCGTAGTCGCCGGCGACGGCATCCCACAAAGACGGCGTCGTCCACTGCTGCGGCCGCAACGAGGTGCCGAACCAGAACGAGGCCAGCCTGCCGTCCACGGCTACTGGCGTGACAGGTCCGCCAAGCGCCTCGATCACTTCCGACAAGGCCAGGGCGGCTGCGCCCACCGTGGCCTGCGCCAGCAGAGATACCGGGAAAGCCGAGGGCAAGCCGCCATCAATCGACAGACTTACGCGGTCCAGGCAGCCGGCGTCCCCACGCAATGCCTGCCAGATCTCGGGAAGGAAAATATCGGTGCTTGCGGCGGACATGCGGGGCTCCGAATCGGGAACTGAATGTCGGCAGCTTGCCACAAGCCTCGACCGTCACGCCAAGTTCATCGCCGACCGCTGATCCGAAGCCGGCGTGTGCGGGCCATGCGGCACACCATTTGCTGTCCTCCTCTTGCTACTTTTTTCATCAGGAGAGGAGCATGCCCGAGAAGAAAACTGTTGCCGCCGCCAAGCAGGACAAACGCGCCGGCAAGTCTGCTTCGACCCAGGCCGGCGAATTCGTGAAGGAACAAATCGAGCACGTCCGCGAAGGGAAACATGGCGTTCGCAACACCAAGCAGGCGATTGCGATCGGCCTGTCCGAGGCGCGCCGTTCCGGGGTGAAGCTTGCCGCGCCGTCCAAGCGCTCGGCGAGCGAAGGAACACGCAAGAAGGCCGACACCGACCTGAAACGCGGGGAACACCCCACCGCGCGCAAGTCGCCGACGCGGGCTCGCGCCAGCGTGCGTGCCTTGAAGCGCGAGGGCACTGCCCCGGCGTCCGGCGCTGCGTTGTCGCACCACGCCAAACGCACCGCCAGCAATCGGACCGCTGCCGACCGCTCTGCGGCTGCACGCAAAGGTGCAGCCACGAAGGGCGCAGCCGGTCGATCCGAAGCCGCCAAGAAAGCCGCACGCACGCGCGCAGCCAATCGTGCTGCGCAAAGCCACGCAGCACGCTGAACAAGGCCTGCTACGAAAGCTGAACTTTTCATCTGATCAGGAGCACTTCCATGACCCAGCAAAAAAAGACCGGACAGCAAGGCCAACAACAGCAAGCTCAGAATGACGATGCATCGCGCGATGAGCAGCGCAGCCACGGCAGCGAGCAGAACCGCAGCAAGAAAGATGGCCACACCAGCCAGATCGGCACCGGCGCCGATCAGCAAAGCGGCCGCAATCACGGGCAAGGCGCACGTCGCCCGAACTGACGCGCCAAGGCCGCCGATGGGTGCTGCGAACGTCCGGTTCGCGGCATGCCGTCCACGTCCGAATGCCCTCGCCAGCCTCTGTGCTGCGAGGGCGCGCTACACTGCGGGCCGCCTCTTACGTTGCCGGTCTGCCATGTCAGGAAATCCGCCCTCGGCCGTTGCCGATTTTTTTGCTGCCTTCGACCTCGCCAGTCGATCGATGGAAGCGACCCTCGTGCCGCCCTGTGCAGAGCACGAGCCGGTGCCGGTAGCCACCAAGGCAGCCGCGCCCGCCAAACGTGCGCCGAGCAAGAAACGCAAAAATGGCTTGGGTACCACCGGTGTGGACCTGGGTGGGCTCAACGCCGATTTGCCGTCCATGCAAACGAAGTAAGCCGGTCGGAAATGTTGGCTGGCTAGTTCGGACCGCCGACCTTCCGGCCATCGCTTCACACGCAAATTTGCACGCTTTTCCAGATCTTGCAATCGACGCAAGATGCTTGCTTGCGTCCATCAGTCTGCAGCAGTTTTCAGCGGTCGATGTTCAGCGTGTTTTCAGCGCTGTTAGCACCTGTTGCTGCAGTGCAAGGGATATCCGGGATATCACCCGGATGGCATCGGCGCTAGCCTTGTCGGGCCATCAATTCCAGGACAAGCATGTCGACGCCAAACGCAACACCCAATATTCCTGGCCCGCAAAGCGCCGAAGCCGACGCCATCTACAGAAAGGTTGGCTGGCGTCTGCTGCCGTTGCTGTTCATCGGTTATGTCGCGGCCTATCTCGATCGTGTGAACGTCGGCTTTGCCAAGCTCGACATGCAAAGCGCGCTGCAGTTCAGCGACACCGTGTACGGCCTGGGCGCCGGGATCTTCTTCCTGGGCTATTTCATCTTCGAGATTCCCAGCAACGTCATCCTGCACAAGGTCGGCGCGCGAAAATGGATCGCGCGCATCATGATCAGCTGGGGCCTGATCTCGTCGGCGATGATGTTCGTCACCACGCCCATGTCGTTCTATGTGCTGCGATTCTTCCTGGGGGTCGCCGAAGCGGGCTTCTTCCCGGGCATCATCCTGTACCTGACCTACTGGTTCCCGGCGCATCGCCGCAACCGCGCCACCTCGCTATTCATGACGGCAATTGCCTTCGCCGGCCTGATCGGCGGCCCTTTGTCGGGCTGGATCATGCGCGACATGGCGGGCGTCGCCGGCATGGGCGGCTGGCAGTGGCTGTTCGTGCTGGAAGGCCTGCCTGCCATCGCGCTTGGCCTGGTGATCCTGAAATACCTCGACGATCGGGTCACCGATGCGAAGTGGCTCAACGCGACTGAAAAAGCGCTGATCGCACGCGACATCGCAGCCGAAGCGTCCACCAAGAACGAAGCCAGCCCGGTCACGGTGCTGACCAACCCGCGCGTGTGGCTGCTGGCCGCCGTGTACTTCGCCTTCGTGTCCGGCCTGTACGGCGTCAGTTTCTGGCTGCCGACCATCATCAAGTCGATCGGCGTCGCCGACCCCTTGCAGATCGGCTTGCTGAGCGCCATTCCCTGGTTCTTCGGCGTGATCGCCATGTACCTGGTGGCACGCAACGCCGACCGGGTGCGCGAGCAGCGCTGGCACGCGGCCATCGCCAGCGTCGTAGGTGCCATCGGCCTGGTGATCAGCGTCAGCTTCCACGGCAACCAGTTCCTTGCCATGGCCGGACTGACCGTGGCCACGATGGGCATCATGTCGACGCTGCCGGTGTTCTGGGGCTTGCCCACGGCATTCCTGGGCGGCGCTGCGGCAGCCGCCGGGATTGCAATGATCAACTCCTTCGGCAACTTGTCGGGCTTCACCGCGCCGATCGTGATGGGCCGTATCGTCGACGCCACGAAAAGCACCGACATCGGGCTGTACGCGCTGGCCGGCGTGCTGGTGGTGGGCGCGGTGCTGGTCCTGTGCGTAAAGCCAGAAAAAATCCACAAGGTCTGACCGCAACGCCACCGGGCAAATTTCCCGGACAACAACGCCGACCGCGGCTCGCCCGGTCGGCGTTTTGCATTCTGCATGCCGTTTTTACGCGTTTTTTATACCGTCCCCCAGAACGTATATCCCGTTTTTACGCGGGTTTTCCTACGCTGCAAGCCTTACCCAAGCCGCCTGTTGCGGCCCGGTCTGCAAGGGGAGCAAAGCTCCCAGGAGAACCCACGTGGACGCCGTCTACCTCATCACTTTCGCCTTCTTTGTCAGCCTGACATTCGGCCTGGCGCACTTCTGCG
>Ga0265798_10009745_pt1 | contig 11958 bp, 7 predicted proteins | sample P3T30metagenome_FD_192430 | JGI IMG/M metagenome (GOLD analysis project Ga0265798, IMG submission 192430) | Plant litter microbial communities from East Loma Ridge, Irvine, California - P3 T30 | ecosystem: Environmental > Terrestrial > Plant litter > Unclassified | place: USA: California... | reverse complement strand
AATCTTTAAACGGAACGTTGAGAGACTACCAGAAGCAAGGCCTGAATTGGCTCAATTTCTTGGATGAGTTTGGATTTGGCGGCTGCCTGGCAGACGATATGGGTCTCGGAAAGACCATCCAGGTTATCGCTTTCCTGCTTTTGCAAAAAGAACGGGGTGGGCGGCATGCGAATCTGGTTGTGGTTCCGGCAACGCTGATCTTTAACTGGCAGGCCGAGCTGAAGAAGTTTGCGCCGGATCTGCAGGTACATACCATATTTGGGGCAGACCGGATCAAGTCGGTCAAGATCTTCGATGACTATGATGTGGTGCTGACTTCTTATGGCACCTTACTTAACGACGTCCGTTTTCTGAAAGAATACCGCTTCAACTATGTGTTTCTGGATGAATCGCAGACGTTGAAGAACCCATCTTCACAAAGGTACCAATCGGTGGCCCTTCTGAAATCCCGGAGTAAGGTTATGCTGACCGGTACGCCACTCGAAAATAATACGTTTGATTTATATGGGCAGCTCTCGCTGGCTTGCCCGGGTTTATTGGGAACTAAGCAGCATTTCAAGGAACAATACGTGATGCCTATTGACAAATTCAAAGACACCCGGAAAGCCTATGAACTTCAAAAGAAGGTCAGCCCTTTTATCCTGCGAAGAACAAAGCGGCAGGTAGCCACGGAACTTCCGGAGAAGACGGAGATGGTGATCTATTGTGAGATGGGTGAGGAACAGCGGAAGGTTTATGATTCCTATCGTGACGAGTACCGGCGGTATCTGATGTCGCAAGATCAACAGGACCTGGGCAGGCAATCTATGCATATTTTGAAAGGCATGACCATACTGAGGCAGATCTGTGATTCTCCCGCATTGTTAAAAAATGATGTTTTTTATGGCAACGCATCGGCAAAGATCGACGTATTGATGGAAGAGTTGGAGAGCAAAGCTGGGCAGCACAAGATCCTGATCTTTTCTCAGTTCGTGAGCATGCTGGATCTGATCCGCGCTGAGCTGGAGCGGCGGGATATTCCATTCTCCTATTTAAGCGGGCAAACCAAAAACCGGGCAGACGCGGTGGAAGCATTCCGTGCAGATGCAGAGGTGCGCGTATTTCTGATCAGTTTAAAGGCAGGGGGGACCGGGCTAAACCTAACTGAAGCCGATTACGTATATCTGGTAGATCCCTGGTGGAATCCAGCGGTGGAGAACCAGGCTATTGACCGCTCGCACCGTTTGGGACAGCAGAAGCATGTGGTGGCGGTTCGGCTGATCTGTCCGGATACAATAGAGGAGAAGATCCTGAACCTGCAGGATTCAAAACGTGCGCTGGTGGAGGATTTGATTAAAACTGATGGCAATATTATGAAATCCCTGAGCCGGTCGGATTTGATAGAATTGTTTAGTTAATGAAATAATAGACTAAATTTGTACATGTTTAAACGCTTTCTCGCTCTTTTACTGTGTTTGATCCTAAGCGCAAGTTTCTTGCATGCGCAGCAAACACCGTCAACGCTGCCCGATTCGAGCGTTCAGGCAAGAACTTATGCTGCCCCGAAGCAAGTGCGTGACTCAGCTTTCTATGCGAGACAGCGCTTTGTGACGGATTCGATCATGACCCATACCTGGATCATCCCGGATTCTTTGTTGAATAAACACATGATCATCGACAGTATTCTGCAGGCCAATGTCTATAACCGGCCCAAAGATGAACCCTGGTATGTAATCCATGGGAAAAAGAAGCTCGAGAGTGCATTCAGGATGGGACGCCCGGTGCCAAAAGGAGAGGTTTGGGTACTTGGCTTTATTCTGGTCATGCTGATCATTTTTGGGATTTTGCGGATATCCTTTAGCAAACAACTGACCACCATTATACATGCCTTTTACAGCAACCGGGTCTTGAACAACCTGAATAAGGAAGATAACCTGTTCTCGTCCTGGCCCTTTGTTTTGCTGTTTATCCAGTTCGGGTTTATCATTGGTATGTTTTTGTACCTGATAGCGCAATACTACCAGGTCTCTTATGGGGGCGGTGGCTTCCAGTTTTTCGTCACGATCTCCCTGGCTATTATCATCTTGTATGTGCTGAAGATTTTGGTCTTGCGGGTGATCGGGCAGTTGTTCAATGTGCAGAAGCCGGTACATGAATACGTCTCCGTACTTTACCTGAGCTATTTCAATTTGTCGCTGCTGTTTATACCGCTGGTGATCGCCTTTGCTTTGTCGCCTTTACGCTACGGTCTTTATTTCATAGCGATCATGACGGTGCTGGTTATCATAACTTTCTTTTTACAATTTGTACGTGCGGCATATATCATTTTATCAAACAATCGGTTTTCAAAAGTGTATTTATTTTTGTACTTTTGTGCCCTCGAAATTTGCCCTATATTAATACTAATCAAGGCCATCGGCTTATAGCATAACGAAATCTAAGATGCAAGAAAACAAAGTAGAGCAGCTACGTAAGGTTAAGAGTATTCTCATTACATTACCTAAACCAGAAACTGAAAAGTCACCTTATTTTGATTTAGCTAAGAAGTACAATCTTAAGATTGACTTCCGGTCATTCATCCACGTGGAGGGTGTACCAGCAAAGGACTTTAGAAAGGATAAGATCAATCTGGCTGAATTTACGGCGGTTGTTTTTACGAGCAGGAATGCAGTAGATCATTTCTTCAGGATCTGTGAGGAGATGCGTTATGATGTACCGGCTGACCTTAAATACTTCTGTATTTCGGAATCTACTGCACTTTATCTGCAGAAATACATTCAATATCGCAAGCGCAAGATCTTCTTTGGAAAACAAACGGCATCTGATTTGGCTGAGGTTTTAAAGAAGCATGCTTCGGAGAAGTTCCTTTACCCATGTTCAGACGTTGCGACAGAGACCACCATGAACTTTCTGCAAAAGAACGGCTATGATGTAACCCCAGCGGTTTTGTTCAAAACAGTTGTCAGTGACCTTTCGGATCTTGCCGATGTGTTTTATGACGTTATCGGATTTTTTAGTCCGTCAAGTATACAATCTCTGTTCATAAACTTTCCCGATTTTGCACAGAATAATACTAGGATTGCAGCCTTTGGTGTAAACACACATAAGGCAGTAACCGATGCAGGGCTTACCGTAAACATTGCTGCACCTACTCCAGAGGCCCCTTCCATGATTATGGCCATTGAGAACTACATAAAAAAGTCAAACAAGTAAACAATTGTTCTCGCTTCTTGTTATTCGGGTGAGTTATTTCCATGCAGACTATTTTCATGGCAATAATTGGTTATATCGATAGTTATTGATAAAATTGTTATTCTAATCGCTTGAGTTACTTATGAGAAAACTTTACTTTGGCTTATTTATTATATCATCAATACTTGCAAGTTGTAGCAAAGGCGGACAAGGAGAATTAGTTGGTGTTTATAATAAAAAATTCAAAAACAACCGCATTCCCCTGGGCATGGTCTATGTCCCGCCGGGACGTACGCTTATCGGGCAATCCGATGAGGATATAACCGGCACACAGGGTGCTGAAAGCCGCATGACTTCCTTTAGCGCTTTCTACATGGATGAGACAGAAATTACCAATGCGGAATACCGACAGTTTGTAAACTGGGTACGTGATTCTGTGGCCATTACGAGTTTAGGTCCGAGCGGCGCACCGAACTTTTATTTACCTGCTCCCGGCGGTAAAGGTGCAGCAACTACGACCACAACACAACGCAATATCGACTGGAAAAAAGTAGGCGATGGATCACTGTTGTGGAGCAACCGGAATGGTGGTTATGCGAGCAAGCTGACCAACATGTACTATACAGGTGATGATGCCATTCTAGGCAGAAATGAACTTGACGTACGGAAGTTCAGATATTCGTATAAAATTGTAAACATGGACCTGGCTGCTAAGGGCCGGAAGGATCCAAATACAAAGCGTAGCGACTACATCGAAAGTTATGTAGATGCACCAGACCCGAACAAGCCAAATGAATTTCCATCTGTAAGTGTTTACCCGGATACTTTGGTGTGGAAGATGGATTATTCCTATTCACAGAATGATCCGATGGTAAAAAACTACTTCAACCACCCCTCTTATGATGATTATCCGGTTGTTGGTGTTACCTGGGAACAGGCAAATGCCTTCTGTGTATGGCGTACCCGTTTTTACGAGTCCGTTGCTGCACAGCGTCACCTGCCGATGAACTCCCGCCCGGAATACATGTTGCCTACCGATGCCCAGTTCGAATATGCGGCCAGAGGTGGTAATGTGAAAACCAAATATCCATGGGGTGGCCCGTATATCCGCAACACGAAAGGATGTATGCAGGCGAACTTCAAAGTAGGCCGGGGTAACTATTCGGATGATGGTGGTCTCTATACCGTGAATGTACACTCGTACTTCCCGAACGATTACGGCTTGTATAACATGGCCGGAAATGTGTCGGAATGGACTGTTACCGCTTATAACGAATCTGCAGCACCTTTGCTTCTGGATTTTAATCCAAACTTCACGTATGTGGCAAAACCTTCAGACAGCAAGTTTCTGAAGCGTAAAGTTGTACGTGGCGGATCCTGGAAAGATATCGGGTTCTTCCTTCAAAACTCTGTTGGAACCTTTGAATATCAGGATCGCGCAACTTCTTACATTGGGTTCAGGTGTATCGTTTCCTATGCTGGAACGGACATCAACTATAACTAAACAAAACTAAAACAACCTATTTATTTAACTACTTTTTAGTAAAACATGGCAACAAAGAAAAAATTTGATTGGTTGCACACTGCAATCTCATGGGGAGCGAGTGTGGTCATTATTGGAGCGCTTTTCAAGATTCTTCATATTGGCGGGATTTGGGGGAATTATATGATCGGATTGGGATTGGGCGTAGAGGCTTTCTTGTTTTTCCTTACCGGATTTTTTCCACCAGCACAAGACCCGGCCTGGGAACGTGTATATCCTGAATTAGATCCGGAATATTCCGGAGAATTACCTAAAGCAACAGTACGCTCTGCTGCTCCGGTTGCGGCTCCAAATACGGCTGCCCTTGATCAGATGTTGAGCAACGCTAAAGTTGGTCCGGAATTGATCGAAAGCCTAGGAAACGGCTTACGCACCTTTGGAGATAAAGTTGCAGCGATCTCGAACGTTGCAGACGCTTCTGCAGCTACGACTGAATTTGCCGGTAAATTGAAGACTGCTTCTGCAAGCTTCGACAACTTAAATGTCGCTTTCAGTAAGGCAACTCAGCAACTTGCACAAATGGGTGAGAGCAATGGTGAAGCCCGCGCTTACCATGAGCAGGTGAACAAACTGGCTACAAACCTTTCTGCTTTGAATGCAGTATATGAGCTCGAGCTTCAGGATTCAAGTGCACACTTGAAATCGATGAATACCTTCTATCAGAACCTTTCGCTAACGATGCATAACTTCAATGAATCATTAGAAGATTCGAAACAGTTCAAGGATGAAGTAGGTAAACTGGCTAAAAACCTGGCTTCATTAAATGCGATCTATGGCAATATGTTATCTGCTATGAACCAGCCACGTGTGTAATTAGGTTATTTATTTAATTAAATCAGGAGACCTATTTAGACATGGCCGGAAGAAAAGAAACAACAAGGCAGAAGATGATCAATATCATGTATTTGGTATTGTTAGCGATGCTTGCATTAAACGTATCAGATACCATCCTGGACGCTTTCAAAAACATCAACGATAGTTTAGAAACGTCCAGAGGAAACGTAAACACAAGCATTGATCAATTATTTTCTTCCTTTCAGAATACAAAGTTAAAAGATGAGCCAGCGCGGGCACAACCGATCTGGGAAAAAGCAAATAAGGCGAAAGCCTATGCGGAAGAGCTGAATGCGTATGTTCAGAACCTGAAAACGCAATTCGCAACTGCCGGAGGTGGCATTGACACGGAGACCGGCGATTTGGTGGAACGTGGTAATCAGGATATTGCTCAGGGTATCATGATCAACCAAAAAGAAGGCGAAAAGCTTAAAGTGAAGATCAATGAGACACGGGAGAAGCTTATCGCCCTGTTGAATCCGGAAGATCGCAGTTCTGTAACCTTTACATTGGAAGCAAAAGATCCGGAGAAAAGAGTAAACGGCAAAAAGAGCTGGGAAGACATCAATTTTGGTGAGGGTACGCCGCTTACAGCAGCGAATACCATCCTGACTAAAATTCAGTCGGATACCCGGAACGCCGAGTCGGAAGTGGTAAAGAAACTTTTCGGTAACATGGACAAATCCCTTGTTAACCTGGATCAGTTCGCCGCCGTAGCGGTTGCCCCAACATCTTATGTGATACAAGGACAGCCATACACTGCGGAGATATTCCTTACAGCCAGCGATTCTAAGTCGAACCCGGAAATCACCGTTGGTGGTGGAAGGTTGAATGTACGCAACGGAAAAGGGGTCTACACAGGAGGCACCGGAAGTGTGGGTGTGTTCAAATGGGTTGGCACAATTCGTGTAAAACAAACAGACGGGCAGATCAAAGAATACAGAACACCGGAGCAGACTTACCAGGTGGCCAAGCCATCTGCAACGGTTTCACCGGATAAAATGAACGTGATCTATGCGGGTGTACCGAATCCGTTCTCGGTATCTGCAGCAGGTTTTCCTTTGGAAAGTGTGCGTGCAACGATCAACGGTGGTTCAATCAGCGGAAGCAACGGTAAGTATGTTGTTAACGTTGGCGGTGGACAGATTGGAAAAGAGTTAAACATTAACGTTTCTGCAAGTAGCGGAGGCAAAACATTGAACCTGGGTTCTCAGCGCTTCCGGGTAAAGGGGATACCGACACCTAAGGCCTACATCAAAGGTAAGTCTGGCGGTAATGTTCCATTAAACTGGTTGGTGAGTTCAAACTCTATTGAAACACAGTTGGAGGACTTTGTTTTTGATGTTAACTTTAAGGTGATCCGGTTTTCAACAACTTTCATCAATCCGCGCTCTGATGCGGTTACCATTTCAAACAGTGGTGCAGGCTTCAACGGACAGATTAAAGGTGCTTTGAATTCAATCCGACCAGGCGCGACGGTTATCTTTAAGGATATCGTAACGGAAGGTCCGGACGGAAGACAAAAAGTGTTAGACGCAATAACCTTTATAGCAAAATAATATGAAGAAGCTATTATATACCCTTGTGATGGTGCTGATCAGTGGATTTGCATTTGCACAAACGCTTCCTACAGCCCGGCAAGATTCGGTAAGTAAGAAGACCAAGATCAAGACACCTCCACGTGATGGGTTTGCTGTACGGAATGACGTAGACAGCAATGTCATGGTTCCTTATGCAGATGTACGGGAAGAGGATGTGTATTATTCGAAAAGGATCTGGCGGGAGATTGATCTGCGCGATACCATCAACTCGGTATTGGGTGCAGAAGATTCGAAGCTGATTGATGTGCTTTTGAACTCCATTTCCAATGAAGAGCTTACGGCCTACTCACCGCGGGATACTGCCGCCGGAAAGGTGTTGGATATTAATGATTCCTTTAAGATCGCATTGACGGCACAGGAAGCATTAACTTCCGCAAGAGGAACATCAGAGGGCGAAATTGATTCGGTGACCGGCAAGCTTGCTGCACCGGTTCTAAACCGCCTGAACCCAGAAGAATTTATGAAGTACAGGATTAAGGAAGACTGGATTCTGGATGTGAAGCGTTCTGTCTTTGAACCACGGATCGTTGGTATTGCACCGATGAAAATGGTGGAAGGCAACTGGCAACCGGTATTCTGGATCTATTACGATGAAGCACGTGAGATTTTGTCAAAGAAACGCTTGGTGAATCCCTTCAACGATTCTTCGCCATTGACCTTCGATGATTTCTTTGTGAGAAGGCTGTTCTCCAGCTATATCGTTAAGGAAACCAATCCGGCCAACAAGACGATTGTAGAGTCTTTAGGTCTTACAGATCCTAAAGATCCAAGAAAGTTGTACGAATCAGAAAGAATCAAGAAATCGATATCCGACTACGAACAAAGTTTGTGGGAATACTAATAGGATAATACCTATGAAAACAAAACCCCGGTGTAGTTACTATACCGGGGTTTTTATTTTTCAGGCTTTATTTTGTTGCCGAAGTTTTTTATTGCTGATTGAAGTACTCGATTAAGGTTTTAACCTGCGTCTTGTTTAGTACTGCGGCAAGCTCATCTTCTGTAGCCTGGCGAATCTTCTTAACCGACTTAAAATGCCGGAGCAGCTTGTCTGCAGTTGTTTTGCCTATCCCGGAGACCATCTCCAGTTCTGTTTTAAGGGTCCCCTGATCGCGCTTTTTCCGGTGGAACGTAATCCCGAAGCGGTGGGCTTCATCCCGCAGTTGCTGAATGACCTTGAGGGTTTCTGATTTCTTGTCCAGGTAGAGCGGAAAACTGTCGCCGGGATAGTAAAGTTCCTCCAACCGCTTGGCAATACCGATCACGGTAACCTGATGTTCTATACCCAGCTTTTTCAAGCTTGTCATTGCAGATGAAAGCTGCCCTTTACCGCCGTCTATGATGATCAGCTGAGGCAATGGCTGCTCTTCGTCCAACATGCGCTTATAACGTCTGTAAACCGCTTCTTCCATCGTAGCAAAGTCGTTGGGACCTTCCACTGTTTTCACGTTGAAGTGGCGATAATCTTTCTTTGATGGTTTTGCATCCCGGAATACCACAATCGCAGAAACGGGATATTTACCCTGGAAGTTGGAGTTATCAAAACATTCAATATGCTTAGGCAGCTGGGTAAGCCGCAGATCCTTCTGCATCTGGGTCAGGATACGTTCTGAGCGCAGATCCGGATTCAGCTTTTCATATTGATTCAACTTTTCGCGTTTAAAAAACAGCACGTTTTTTTGTGAGAGCTCCAGCAAGCTTTTCTTTTCACCTAACTTAGGGACCGTAAATTTAAGTCCGGGATCCGCCACGGAGATTTCAAAAGGAACAATGATCTCTTTGGACGTACTGCTGAATTTTGTCCGGAATTCGGTGATTGCCAGTGTAAGCAGCTCTTCATCCGTTTCATCAAGTCGCTTTTTAATCTCGATGGTTTGCGTCTGGATGATGCTGCCGTTCATGATCTTCAGGTAGTTCACAAAAGCATAACGGTCATCAGATGCAATACTGACCACATCGATGTTCGTGATGGAACTGTTCACAACGGTCGATTTGCTCTGATATTTTTCCAATACCAATAACTTCTTCTGGTATTGGTGGGCATATTCAAAGTTCAGTTCCTCTACGGCCGTCTTAATGATCTGCTTCACGTCTCGTATAACGTTACCGATCTTTCCGTTCAGAATGTCTTTGATCTCCTCAATATTTTTGTTGTAGTCTTCAGGCGATTGGTAAGCCTGACAAGGCCCTTTACAGTTGCCGATCTGGTATTCCAGGCAAACCTTAAACTTACCTTCTTCAATGTTGGGAAGCGTTAGCGGCAGGTTGCAGGTCCTTAAAGGATAAGTTTCTTTGATTAGGTCCAGAATGGTATGCATCATGCCCACTGAGGCGTAGGGGCCGAAGTAGGTAGATCCATCCTTAACCATCTTGCGGGTCCAGTAAATTCTGGGGAATTCTTCCTTTTTGATGATGATCCATGGGTAGGTCTTATCATCCTTCAGCATGATGTTGTAGCGGGGCTGATGCTTTTTGATCAGGCTGTTCTCTAGCAACCAGGCATCTATTTCCGTATCGACGATGGTAAAGGTGATCTTGCGGATCTTGGAAACCAGGACTCTTGTCTTACCGTTCAGCTGGTTGTCGGAATTGAAATAGGAACCTACCCGGTTCCGCAGATCTTTGGCCTTACCGATGTAGATCAGTGTGCCCTCGGCGTCCCAGTACTGGTAGACACCGGGGCGGTGGGGTATATCATTTAAGGCTGTCTTATAATCAAAAGCACCCATGCGTTAAAATCCAAGCTTCTCGTCTAATTCTGTTTTTCCCTGTTCCTGTTGCTGGTATTGGTTGCAATCGTACTCAATGGTCTTTGGTGTTTTTGGCGCTTCAAAGTCGTTCTTACTGATCTTCAGGTCTGGATTTGCATATACCCTTTTCATGAAGCCAGCGAAGATCGGCAATGCTGTATTGGCACCTTCCCCTTCACGGGTACTGATGAAGTGGAATGCACGGTCCTCGCAGCCCGTCCATACACCTGCGACCAGTTGTGGGGTGATGGCCATGAACCAACCGTCGGAGTTGTTCTGGGTCGTTCCCGTTTTTCCACCAACCGGCGTCCGGATACCGTATTTCCAGCCCAGGCGTGAGCCACTACCGTTCTTCACAACACCTTCAAGCATTCTGGTCATTACATAAGCTACTTCTTCGTTCATAACCACTTTTACTTGCGGGGTCTTGCTGTACAAGACCACACCATTTTTATCTTCGATCCGCGTGATGTAAGTCGGCTCGGTCCATACACCTTTATTGGCAAATACCCCATAAGCTCCAACCATATCATAAACAGATGCATCAAAAACACCCAAACTGATAGACGGATACTCCGGAACGGGTGTCGTAATGCCCATCTTCTTCGTTAAAGTTGAAACAGCGGTAGCGCCTACTTGTTTCATCATATACGCAGTCACGTAGTTTTGCGAATAAGCGAGGGCAGTTTGCAAGGTAATAGATCCGGGCAGGGTGCTGCTTGGGCTTGACCGTGGTGTCCAGGGTTTACTTCCAGGGATTTCAATGGTTACCGGCTCATTCGGCACGGTATAGCATGGCGAATACCCGTTTTCGATCGCTACTGCATAGGTGAAAGGCTTAGCTGTGGAGCCTACCTGACGGGAGCCCATCTTAACCTGGTCATATTTGAAGTGATCGTAGTTAATACCACCTACCCAGGCTTTGATGTGACCCGTTTGCGGGTCCATCGCCATCATGGCATTACGAAGCAGCATCTTGTAGTATTTTACCGAGTCGATCGGCTTCATAAGCGTATCCACATCGCCTTTCCAGGTGAAGATAGTCAGCTTGGTTGGGGTATTAAAGTCTTTTTGGATCTCCTCATCGGATTTCCCGTCCAGCTGCAATGCCTTATACCTGTCGGATCGTTTCATTCCCTGGATGATCTGCGCCTGATTGCCCTTGAATGGATTTCTGCCTTTCCAGCTCTTGTTAAACTGCGCCTGAAGAACTTTCATGTATTCCCTTTGGGCCTCTTCGGCATAGACCTGCATGTCATAGTTGATCGTGGTGACCACGCGCAATCCGTCGCGGTCCAGATCATACGGTGTACCATCGGCTTTCAAGATAGAACGTTCCTGGAAGATGCGTTTAATATCAGATTTCAATACGGCGCGGAAGTATGGCGCAATACCTGCGTTTACAGTCGCACCTCTAAACTTTAAGCCCAGCGGCTTGGCTTTTTCTACGTCAAACTCGGATTCAGAAAGTTTGTCCGCTTTAACCATCAGCGCAAGCACCGTGTTCCGGCGCTCCAGGGAACGCTCCGGATTGCGGGTCGGGGAGTAGCGGGTAATCCCTTTTTGTAAACCGACCAGCGTAGCGGCTTCGGTCAGGGATAGCTTATCGGGCGTGGTGTTGAAATAAACCCGGGCAGCCGATTTAATACCGTAGGCCTGGTTACCGAAATCAACGGTGTTCAGGTACATGGTAATAATTTCTTCTTTGGTGTAGTTGCGTTCCAGCTTCACCGCAATCACCCATTCCTGGAACTTCTGCATTAAACGTTTGAAGAAGTTCCGTTGCCGGGCTTCTTCCGAGAACAGGTTCAATGCAAGTTGTTGGGTAATGGTACTACCGCCCTGGCGTTTGCCTACAATGTTATAAAAGAAGATGGTAAATGTACGTTTGAAATCGATACCTGAATGTGTAAGAAAGCGGGTGTCTTCTGTGGAAATCAGCGCATCAATAACATTCTTGGATATTTCTGGGTAGGTTACATTGGACCGGTTTTGTACGAAATAGTTACCAAGAGGTCTGCCATCTTCGCTTAATATTTCTGTAGCCTGGTTGCTCTTT
>Ga0265798_10009744_pt1 | contig 11958 bp, 9 predicted proteins | sample P3T30metagenome_FD_192430 | JGI IMG/M metagenome (GOLD analysis project Ga0265798, IMG submission 192430) | Plant litter microbial communities from East Loma Ridge, Irvine, California - P3 T30 | ecosystem: Environmental > Terrestrial > Plant litter > Unclassified | place: USA: California... | reverse complement strand
CGCAGGTTCAGCTGGCTGGACGCAGGACCTTCACCACCCAGCGCCCGTCGCTTATCGCCAACAGAGCGCGCTGGACGCCCCGGCCCACGCAGTACCAGATTGCCCTCCGCCAGTCTGTCCGCCAGCAATCCAGCGGCGCGCCCAAGCCCAAGGCCAAGAGGTTCCGCCTCCTGCGCTGGACCTGGCGCCTCACGTACCTGTCCGCCATCGCCGGCCTGGGATACGTCGGATACGGCATCTACGAGACTCGCAACCCCGCCGACCAGCCGCCGCCTGACCCAAGCAAGAAGACGCTCGTCGTCCTCGGTGAGTAGCCACGAACGACTCAGCACGCATAGCATGCATCTGACACGCGACAGGTACCGGTTGGGGCTCTGTCTCCCTGCTAAAGAAGCTCGACACGGAAAACTACAATGTCATCGTCGTCTCCCCGCGCAACTACTTCCTTTTCACCCCCCTCCTGCCCTCATGCACTGTCGGCACCATCGAGCACCGCTCCATCATGGAGCCCATCCGCAACTTCTTGCGCCACAAGAAGGCCCAGGTCAAATACTACGAAGCCGAGGCCACCAAGATCGACTACGAGAAGAAAGTCGTCTACATCAGCGACGACTCCGATATCAAGGGCGACGTCTCCCAGACTGAGGTGCCCTTTGACATGCTCGTCGTTGGTGTTGGTGCTGAGAACGCCACTTTCGGTGCGTCATCCGCCCATTCTCACCCGAACTCAGCTAACATGGAACAGGTATCCCCGGTGTTAAGGAAAACGGTCTCTTCCTGAAGGAGGTCGGCGACGCCCAGCGCATCCGAAACCGCATCATGGACTGCTGCGAGACTGCTACCTTCAAGGACCAGTCTGACGAGGAGAAGAAGCGCCTGCTACACATGGTCGTTGTCGGAGGTGGACCTACCGGTGTCGAGTTTGCCGGTGAACTCCAGGACTTCTTCCACTCCGATCTGAAGAAGTGGCTTCCCGAGATCCAGGATAACTTCCACGTCACCCTCGTCGAGGCCCTCCCCAACGTCCTTCCCATGTTCTCCAAGCAGCTCATCGACTACACCGAGAAGACCTTCAAGGAGGAGACCATCACCATCCGCACAAAGACCATGGTCAAGAACGTCACACCCAAGTTCATCGAGGCTGAGTCGACTGGCCCCGACGGCAAGAAGCAGCTCGAGAAGATCCCCTACGGTCTTCTCGTCTGGGCCACCGGTAACGCTCTCCGACCTATCGTCAAGGACCTCATCAACCAGATCCCCGCACAGAAGGACTCCCGCCGCGGTCTCGCCGTAAACGAGTACCTCGTTGTCAAGGGTACCGAGAACGTCTGGGCTGTCGGTGACTGCGCTGTTGCCAACTACGCCCCCACCGCCCAGGTCGCTGCTCAGGAGGGTGCTTTCCTCGCCCGCATGTTTAACAACATGGCCAAGACCTCCGAGATTGAGGGTGAGCTTGCTGAGCTCTCCGTCGCCCAGGAGAAGGCACCCGGCAAGGAGGCCCGCGACAAGGTCTTCGGCGAGATCAAGGCTCTGCAGCAGAGGCTGAGGAGGATCAAATCCATCGGTCCCTTCGAGTACTCTCACCAGGGTTCGCTCGCCTACATTGGTTCCGAGAAGGCCGTTGCCGACATCTCGTGGTTCTCCGGCAACATCGCTTCCGGCGGTACCATTACCTACATCTTCTGGCGCTCCGCCTACCTCAGCATGTGCTTCAGCACCCGCAACAGGATATTGGTCATGCTCGACTGGGCCAAGGCCAAGTGCTTCGGTCGCGATGTCTCGCGTGTCTAAACGCCTTTCCCTCCAAATGGCGTTACTCCCTCCCCATCCTTTTCTAGAGATTCCCTAAAAGTTCGACTTCCTGAAGGGCAAGCGCTTATCCACGGCGTTGCCTATGTACACCACACACACACACACCTCCCGGCTTCTTCTGTACGATTACTCGTCACGTTTTGTATAAGGGTGTGATACCTCGCAGCAGTAGGGCGGCTCTTCGGGTTTTCGGTCTGGTCACATGTTCTTGTTGCTAGTCGAGCTCGGCGTTTTGGTGCTTTTTTCCCTTTTGGCCAGAGTCAGAGGCGGGTTAGACTTGGTTGCTTTCTTTGGACAATCGTAGATAGATAGGAACCTTTATGAAACAGCGGAAGATCAACTGCAGTATTACTACGTTACAACTATTCTTCTCTACCATCCATCTGAACACTGGCTTCGTGTTAGTTCGGTGATTGTTTTGCAAGTCGCTTTTCAAGCAGAATTGTTATGGTAAGAATACTGATCATTTCGTAAGCTAATGTATATAGGCTATATGCCATGTTCCCGAAAACGCCATTCGTAGATGCAAAATGCCACGCCCTCAAGAAATCTATCGATCGCCGCAATTGCAACGAATCCACTACCTAGGACTACCCACAGCGCCGTAACTCCTCGGACTCGCATGTCTACTCGTTCCTAAAAGCGCCCTCGCCTCATCCAACGCGCTACCCCTGCCCTTGATAGGAATACTCTTGCTCGAACTACTTCCAGCTGTACTCGCCGGACTAGTATCCCTCGGAGAATCCATCGGCGTATTCGCACGGCTCACATTCGGCGTAGCAGCTACACTGACAGCCGGAGCCCAGCCCCTCATCCACCCGCTTACACGGCGCCAATGCATACTCCTGCGCACCAGCTTACCGTGGTCGTCGACGGTGATGATGACTTCGTCGTCGCGGGGCGTTGGCGATCGGCCTCGTGGTGTGGCGTCCCCGAAATGCCAGAATTGTAGACCCACTGCTGCGTCCATGAGGAGTACGCCTGCTGCGCCGAGGAAGAAGGGTGCGGCGCGTAGGACCCAGTCCGCTCTTACGCTACCTTGGGGGTCAACCCAGCCGGAGCCTTCGCCTGGCGCATAGTCGTACCATGCGCAGGGGTTTGTAAGGAGCGAAGTCGAGTAGAAGAGGTTGCCGAAGAAGGCTGCCGCAAAGAGGGTGGGAGACAGACCGGCTGTCGATTTGCGGACCTGGTTCATGTAGAGTTGGGGGAGGCGCGACCCGAGGTATAGGAACGTACTCATCCATGAGAAGACTTTGCCGGCGGTTTCCGAGGCACTGGGTGAGTTGCTCGCGGTAGTTGTGTATGCGGAAAGGCTGCGAGCGCGGGCGAGGCCTGGCGCAAAAGGACTTATCGGCGTAGCGGTGGTAGGGTTGGCGAGTACTGCGATCATGAGAGTGATGTATAGGACGGTCTTGGGCGAGGGCATAGGTGAGCTCGAGGCTGCTATCCGCACCTTGGGGTTGGGTGATGCGCCTGACGGAGATGTATCTTGCCATGACTCTTTCGTAGGCATGGGCGAGCGCGCAAAGTTGGGCATCCTAAAGGTTTCCTTCGCGTTCGAGCGCGGTACGTCTTTGGCCGCGCTATCCTGTGTAACGTTCTTCGTGTCGCTTGAATCTTGCGGTGACTTTGGCGGGCTAGACGCGTTGTTCGTACCGCCTATGCTCATCCCATCCAGAACCTGATGCATGGCAGAGCCTCCGGCGCCAGAACCGCTGCCAGCTGAGCTGCTCCATCGGCCCCAGATCGGCCTCAGTGGCCTTCCATGGTGCAACAGCTCGTACCACACCCACTGACCACACAAGCAGCAGTCAACGAAGACGTAGTAGCCTGCGATAATGACTTGCCATGACGCCTGCCCGGTGAACAGGCAGCCCAGCAGGTTCGTCACATCACCCAGGAGCCATTCTGTCAAGAAGAACGCGCTCAGCCCTGATGTTGACTTCAGCTTATGGTTCTTGTATATTTGTGGTAGCTGTGCGAATAGCCATGATATGATGCTGCACGTGCCGAGCAATGTCGAGACGAGCGCGAGGTTCGTAGGTACGCAGGTGTGAAATGCCGCCGAGAGATGATAGAGGAAGTCGTTCGCAGGTTCGCAAGTCGGTGGTAACGTGGGTTTGGCTATGTGTAGAGGGGATAGGTATGGAGGCATGGTGCCATAGGTCGAATTCGAGGGTTCTACGGGAAGGAACGACGCAGCTTTCTGGACTGTGACTGCCGTAGGGAGTCGACCGGAACTCCAACGCGCGTGGCACTAGACGCTTCTTGCTTCTTCCTCACGTCTCGGTAGCGCAGGCTGGGTGGTCAGGCGCTGATTCGGGCTCTTGGTACAGCCACAGAGGCGTGGATGCAACCTCGTATACGACGCACGCGTAACGTCGGTGTCAGAATTGAAGTACAGGCCGAGCGACCGTCTTTCAAGAGAGATGTATAAGTTGTCGCGTGAGAGTCGCTGTTCCAAAGCCCGGCGCTGTGACGTCGTTGAACCGGTCACTTGCTGATAAGACTCGGCGTGCAGAAACGGAGGTTATGACAGCCACGAGAAGCGTGGGATGCAGGCAATGGAAGAGGAAGAGTAGAGGAAAAGACACGAGACGTCAGAGCAGTGTGACAGAAGACATACAGCAGCTCACGGCCGTCAACAGTCATCCACGCCAGCCAACCGCAGGCTCCCAAAAGGAAGCATCTCCACATGCTAGAGGATCCCCCGGCGGGCTCGCATGACCGATGCTAGGCCAAGCGGTATCCGTTGCGGCTAGGCCTGCCATGACGGGAGCAGTGTGACTTGGGCGGGTGGGATGCTATGAGTGATTGATAAGAGTTGCTTATCTCGAGGGCAAGGGCGCGCACGCGCATCATGCTAGCGCACATGTCTCCGAGCTGCTTGCCGCCGTTCGCGGGCCTTGGCGACGACCATCAGGCTGGCACGTCACGCGGAAGAGACACCGGCTGGATCCCGCAGCACCAATCTGCCATCGCCAGATCTACGCACATCACAGATCGAGCAACTTCAATATGGGGTCGGCCTATAGCGCGCCAGCTGCAATGACGATGCATGCCTATCTGCCCCTCCTCTCCGCCATCGGATGGGTCCGTCGCTTCGGCCTCCAAGCCTCAACTAATACACTGCACTAAGATCTGCCTCGAAACGTAACAGAAACCCACCATGAGTGAGGCTGGACTTGAGGCATCGTGGTGTCTCGAGCTTCTGGAACCTGCATATCGATAAGAGCGAACCAGATTGGAGTGTTACCGAGACCGCAGAGTGATACGAAGTTTAATTATCATTATAGGAAGTAATCAACGTGCACACCACTGAGATGTCCGCATCAAGGTAAGTATCGCGACCTGCAACCTCCAATATCTAAACCACGTCACCGCCATTCTCGATCCTGGCGTACCTTCCCTCCTTCTGCGCCTTCCACCTTGGACTGCGATCCGTCAGCACGACTCAGCATGCGACGGCCGAGTGTACCTACTAGAAGAAGTTCCTGAAAGCCACAATACCCGCTGTCATGGCCGCATATCCACCTAGCAGCCTCGACCAGTTGCCCTCCTGTCCGACAGTCAATGCGACGAGGTCGTATACCAAGCAGCCGCCGAAGATCCAGTCGCTCATGCTGGCCGCCGCCGCGAAACCAACACCGGTAGCCACCTGCACCAGCGAGCTGGGCTCTACACCTACAAAGTAGGCTGCGGATGTGTTGTGAAGGAGATCCAGTACACCGATACCCGCGAATGTCTTCGAGACAATGTGGGTGAGAAGGTTGGGTGTTGATCGCGTGTCGAGCGGCTCAAGCGCCGTAGCGATGTAACCGACTTGTGCCAGTGTGTTGATGATGACGAAAATGTTTGAGGTTTCCAGGTTGTTCGAGTTCCAGAAGAACATCCAAGCTGTTGCATACGTCAGTATACATCCTACACCACCACGTAGTACTCCAATAATACGTACTTCCAATGCAAAAGTTGCCCAAACTGTAAACCCAAGCAAACTTGTTCATCATTGCACACTCTTCCGCATTACCATCTTGTTTCCACAGCTTCCACAACCAGACCAGCTGGAAGATTTGCTGTGGGAAGAAGAATGCGCCGATGAAGTATGGGTATGGGCTGAAAGCGGCAAGATTGCGGTTGTGGATATCCATCATGTTGGGCGACGAAAAGATGCCATATTGTTGCAAAGCAAAGTCGTAGATGAAGGATGCCGGCGCAAGGTAGCGCACCGTCGACTGTGTGTTGCCCATACTGGAGGCTGTGATGGTATTCGAGGTTGTGGTGGGAACGCACGTATGGTCACGTATACGAATGCGATGCAGCGAGATGGGATTGTAGATGTAGGATGAGGTTCAGCAAGAAATCGTGGTATGCCATTGTCTTTGTACGGTCTCGCGTCGCGTCTGTCCTCAATCGAAGACGTCATCCCATAATACGCGATCTCAGGGTCCAGCTCCCGATGCAGCACGAACATCATCGCCATCATCGTGATGTCGGTACACGGCGGAACGTTTCGCGCCGACTGTACATTTCGTATTGTCTCGGCTTCGGAGTTCTCGTCCCAGAATCCCCGACAGTCGCGATGTTGTATTCTTGAAAGCTTCATTCTCTTGCTCTGTTGTTATTCACCGTGTTCTAATCCATTTCGTTCGCTCAAAAGCCGCAGATAGTCCGTTCCATACGCATCCAGCCAAGACTTGTTGTCCGTCGCGTACACGCGTTGCAGCTTTGGTGTTCTAGCTCTCCAATCGCCCTGGAAAAAGTCGTCTAGCAACGGTATCAATTCCTTCGGGCTCCAGAACTCGAGTAAATCGTCGTCGACAAAGCACAGCTCCTCCAAGCTCGATGGCATAACAGCCTCGATTCGGGGCCAAAGGGAAGCGTCATCGCCCAGTATCACAGCAGGCGAGACGTGAAGGTGGGAGAGAACGGGATAGTCCCGAAGGTGGCATTTACCGTAGACGTCAACGGACCCCGGCGAATGCATTTGACAGAAGAATCTCAAATGTTCTAAGGTGTTCTTAACACTGTTGAACGCGGCACTGAGCGATGCGCAATCCACGGTGATGAACGCCTGATCGCGAACCCAGTATTCGTAGTCCAATTTCCTCAAAGCTGGTGTGCAAGACAGCAGTTTCGCGAGTGTGTCTGGTTTCACTGAAGACTCGCCAAGTCTCAATATCGTCAACGTTGAGCAGACAGGTAGAGGTGTTGCTTTCTGGAAACCTGCGTAAGCAGTCTCATCCATTAGGCTCATTTCAATCTTCTGGATGTTTGGACACCAAAAGAAAGCCCAATATCCCCTCCAATCCAGATGTGGGTGTAGACATCTGACCCGACTCCACCTATCACTCGGCTGCTCCTCCTCATTATCGATGTGCACATGGCCGAGATGAACGTTTCGAAGCTTGCGACATCCTAGAGCTTGTGACTCTGCACCAGCAGAGGACATCCTCCACAAGACCTCAGGGAGGTACACTACGTCGTCGCCGATGTGGAACCCTAGATCGAGTGATACAAGATTGGGACACATCCACACGAGCAGCGCCATGGTAGCATCCAAATCGTACATCAGGATGGCTTCATACCAAGAGCAACCGCTGACTGCAAAAGGATCTTCCCGTCCTCTATGGTGCCACTCCAGCCCTACATTCCGTACGGCGTCCAGGGCCAGTCGCTGCTTCGCGTTCGTCCAATTTGGGGCAACATCCGGGTGCCGCTTCTCCAAAGGCTCCCGTCTGCGTGGATAATTAAACGACGAATACCAAAAATTCCCAAGCCCGGTACTCTGCAGTTTCAAAGCAGTAATCGATTGCGCGTATGCGGGATTCGCCAAGATCGTTTGCAAAAGAAGGTTGGGACGGAGAGCTTGTAGGACATCCACACCAGCAACAGTCAGTTGGCGAGTTGCTTGAACGACCTGCCATTCCATGCTGATGTTGCTGTATAGATGCGCTACCGTCTTTGCGTGCAGAGCTTTGCAGGTACGAGAAAGGTTCGAGACGTCTTGGGACGAAGGAAGGTAGCTAAGTACGTTTTCGAGAAGCTCCTGTGGAAGCTCGAACAGCGGACATGCGCGCTTCGGGAACGACATGTCGAGCTGTTGATAGTACCGAGTAGGTCTGAACTAGGACCAGGCCGCAGTCTGAGTCGAAGGCGCACTCTGTCGTTTCTGAGATGAGATGGTGGTGTCGGGGAAGCTGCGCCCCATAAGCTCGGAGTTAAGCATCGAGGTATCCACTTTAACGCCGAGGTACGCGTCTTCCAACCTCATGAGTCCCAGATTCTCGCCTCTCTTTCACGACAACATCGCATCAACAGTGGATGCAAGTGCAACTCATACATCACCAGGGAGGCTGTTAGATCACAATCGCGTTGTCAATCTCAATAGTTTAGTTCTTCGAATTGCTCATTATCAACTCAGCGATTTTGTCCGGCCTTGCAATCCCACCCAGTATGCTGCAACTCAACCCCAACGCTACCACATACACCAGAACCAATAACGAGGCCTGACGAGCTCCAATGAGCTTTCGAGCGACAGCGGACGCCAATGTGAGAGTATGTAGCTGCTAAAAGGTATGTTAGCATTTTGTACAACATGTGTCTGGGGGTATGTCTACCTCAAACCTGTGTCTGCGCTTGACGTCTCTTTGGGTTTTTCTTAGGTCGCCTCGTCAAATCTCCACTCCAGAATGCAGGGCGGGCCTTCTTGCTCTCGATATTCTCAGTTGATGCGACCTCGGACTGCGAGAGAGTACGCTTGTGGCCTCTCGGCTCGTCGTCGGTGGGAGCAGGACCAGCTTCAGGCGCGACGATGGTCTCATCCGACGGCTCGTCATTGGCGACAGCAAGATCAGCTTCAGACGTAACAGCGGTTCCATCCAAGGGCTCGTCGTTGGGGAAAGTAGTCTCGGCTGTAGGCTCAACAACGGCTCCACTCCATGGCTGGATGGTAAGCCCGGAAACGAAATACTGGTACTTGAGGTTGGCATTCTCTGCTTTGAGAACCTGGACCTGCGCCTGAGCTTCGATACAGGGGCCGTAGTAGTCGTCGTAGTACTCAGGGGCCTCTTTCGGCTTGTCTTCGATATATTGGACGTTTGTGGCGTCCGAGTCGCCGGGGTCGATCTCTGCGATTTTCTCTTTCGCTTCCTCAAGATCTGCCTCCAACTCTTCGATCCGAAACTTGCGGGACTTGGACTTCTTGTGGTAATGCGCTATTGCCAGATCTTTGGCGGCCATCTTCAATTTCATATCGGCGAGCTGCTGGACGAGATCTGCGACGGAAGACATCTTGATATGGGCTCGTTGCGGGCGGGCGAGTGGCTGCAGGAAAGTTGCTGATGTGCGTTGGGTGGGATCAGTAGGCCTTGAAGAGGAGGATAGTAGGAAATAAGTAGATTTGTTTGAAACAAATACGACTTTGAAAAGGTGAGTGCGTGGAATATAGTCAGTGCGTATTTTCGCGATAATTTACGACGTCACTCAGGTAAACCAAACGGTCTTATCAGCGAATGATACAACGAGGTGGGAAGGAGAGGCCAATCAAACGCTCAAATACACCGACACCTGACCGTATGCTTTGCTGCCTACCCCTTCAGGGCTCTATTGGCGCTACCGACACCGAAAAAGGCAGTATCTCTACACGCTCCGCTCGACAAATGATCCATTTCTATTTGCTCAGCAACGATAAGCTCGATTTGACTTGGGTGAGTCGTCACATATCCAGCAACCGCCGTCCGTGTCTTTCACTGACGTATCCGTAACGGGCTAGATCTGCCAAGGAACACACAAACTCTACAACTCCGCGCTTCATACTCTGTCACCACTACAGCCATCGCTATCCATCTTCTCACCTAAGGCTACACACTGCTCCACAAGCGCGACACGCCGTCTTCTGCGATCCACGATGTCTTCTACCGAGCCTGACAACACCCCTACCGACAGCGACGACGGTACAGATACCACAACCCTTCCATTCTTCGGTTCGCCCACATTCAACGAGATTCGCGATCAGCTCAAAGCACGACTTTCAGAAAAAGGAAAGGATCATCTCGTCTTCGTTGCCGATTCTGCCAAACTCGAACACGACTGCCAAGCTGCGCTCGCGATCAACGCCGACCCCTCCACTCTCCGTCATCATGAGGAACTCAAGCAAGCGCACCGGGATCTTCACCAGCGATTCCTCAGAGAGTGGATCGAGCTTTTGGAACAAAGTTGCGACATGGACAGAGAGGCGATAGCTCGTGTAGCGGAGGAGAAAGCTGGTCTAGTGGAGGAGATACAGAAAGAGAAGGCTGTAAAGAAGGAGTGGATGGCAACAACAGAGGCAGTAAAGAAGAGGCAGGAGGAGAGAGCGAGAGTCAAGGAAGAAAAGGCAAAAGCCAAGGAGGAAAGGAGGAAAGCATCGCGTGAGGAGATAGCGATGATTGAGGAGCAAACAGCGAGATATTTGGAGCAGGCGAAAGAGGCAAAGAAGAAAACAGCAGTGTTTAAACGGATGAAAGCTGTTCTGAGGGTTGAGTCGGAGGCCCAGAAGATCGAGCGCGATGTTCAAAAAGCCAGGGAAGCTAAGCAAAACGCGAAAATTAGGAAGATCAAGGCGGAAACAAGGATGATCAAGAATGAGCTCTTGGAAATCTACTTGTACAGGTAGATTGAAGACCTTGACTAGGCGATTTGCTTGTCTGAACGTTGCCTAGTAGGGAAAGAGTTAGCGATAAACGTTTCTTCACAAGTTACCGTAGTCATACTTATAGAATGAGCTGATAATCGAAATGATCATTCAATGAAATTGCAGGAGAATTGCTAACGTCGCCGAACTTAACCAACATAGGAAATGCATCGGAGTGAGATCAGTCAGTATCAGCCTATAAGGCGACTATCGGCCAATACTTGTTAAGTGTGTTGTAATGTCTATGTCCAGTGCCCTGGTGAAGTAGAGTGAGACGTTGAGACTTGCCAGGTGCGAAAGCTGGATAGTTTTGCTCAGCGCATCACGGTGCAAGCAGCGACGGTCTGAGTCCATCCGCACCAGGGGTGGCTAGAACTTGTGTCGCATACATACAATCGAATGTTGGCAACTAGACTATTCCTGAGAACATGTATACTTCTACCTCAATGTCGCTTTCACAGAATGCCCCTCAAATTGTAGCCACTCCTAGTGTCGGTGCTGACAGCTGATGTCCACGGGTAGCTGGAACGCAATACTATGCTATTTGAGACACATGTACTACAGTTCATCCTATATAGTCCACGGAGGTTGATCAATAGTCATCCTCGTTCCTGACGACATCTCTTTGGCGCGGCAACAAAAGCAGAAGGATGGTAGTGTTTGAGGTAAACATCATCCAAATTGCGCAATGCATAGCTGGCTGACAACCTACCTATGAGATACATGGGCGCCCCGCTAACGATACTGCAGCTCGGAAGTCTCCTGTAGCATGACAGGCCTACTTGAGAGTTCACGAATATAGCAGCGTTGATCCAAAGTAGGAGGGAAATGGGCAGCGTCGAGAAGTGTATGTTTTCATTTGTGCTCTATCAAATTCATGGGTGGCTTCCATTTCACTCCTGACATCCTCGTGGCGCTCCTTGCAGGACTAATAATGCAGAGGAACACGAGTACTCGTACCACCGCCACCACCACCACCATCAGAGTCTCCTGAACCCCCCTTCTTGTCATCGTCGTTCTTCTTGCACCGGAAGGCCCGCCGCCTCTTTGGTTTGGGCTTCGCGGGCTTGGAAGGATCAACCCTCGCGATATGTCCTGTGCGGACGATGTTGTCGTATACCTCCTCATCCTCGCGATGTGCTCTCAGACAGCTGGCTCGCTTGCATTCTCCGGTCTCGTAGTCCTTGCATTTGGCCCTTTTGCAAAGGCGCTTGAATGTGGCGCAGTTATTGCAAGGTTCTCCGGAGTCGCATCGGAGCTTGAGTTGATAGCAGTGTATGCACACAATGACGCGCGTGGTATCTTCGGAGCTGTAGAACAATTAGCGGAATGGCTGTGGTATCGTGGTGACTACTTACTTGGCTTCATCGAAGGTCCGCTTGGTACCGTGGGTAGAGCCGGCGACGTTGTCTTCTGAGAGAGCGTGGGTGGTGTGGTCCAAGTAGTTTGCCGAAGACGAGGCGTTCAGACTTTCC
>Ga0265798_10009743_pt1 | contig 11962 bp, 3 predicted proteins | sample P3T30metagenome_FD_192430 | JGI IMG/M metagenome (GOLD analysis project Ga0265798, IMG submission 192430) | Plant litter microbial communities from East Loma Ridge, Irvine, California - P3 T30 | ecosystem: Environmental > Terrestrial > Plant litter > Unclassified | place: USA: California... | reverse complement strand
ACCTCTGGTCTTCCAACGCAGCCCCACAGTGGGCGATCGGCCTGCTCGTCCTGGCCTTCTTCGTTATAATCTGGGCCGCCTTCCTCTTCCTCTTCGCCAAGCTGAGCGGTAGCCACTCCTGGTTCCTACCCATCTTCGCCATCGGCCTCGGCGCACCCCGCTGGGCCCAAATGCTCTGGGGCGTCTCCGGCATCGGAAACTGGGTCCCCTGGATGCCGGGCGGTCCCGTTGCCGGCGCGCTCGCTGGCCGCAGTCTGTGGCTCTGGCTTGGGCTTCTCGACGCGATTCAGGGTGTTGGGTTTGGTATGATGCTCCTGCAGACTCTCACTCGGATTCACATCGCCGTGTCTCTTGTCCTAGCGCAGATTCTTGGTACGCTCGTTACGATGCTGGCGAAGGCTACGGCGCCCAATGCGAATGGGCCTGGAGATGTGTTTCCGGATTTCTCGGCCGGAGTGCTGGCGGGGTTGAGTAGGCCGTGGTTCTGGATTGGGTTGGCGGCGCAGTTGGTGGTTCCGTTGGGGTTCTTTAAGTTTTTTAGGAAGGAGCAGTTGAGTAAGCCGTAGGTGGGTTAGTGTGGTAATGTAGCTGTTCTGAATGTTAAGAATGTCATCTTCACTTTAAAACAGGTTTGGTGGTGGCGGGTACGTAAGAAGTACAACTTTGCAACGTATAAAGCACTAGGGGTATCTTAAACTTCCTCCTTCTACTCCTTCCATTCTGGATGAAAACGTTTCATGTGACGAAGCATGCCATCTTTCCTCGAAAAGCCCGATCCCCCAGGGCCATACTCGCATGACGTGACTGTGCAATGAAAGGATGGTTTCTCTTCGTCCTGATCACCCAGGTGGGTTGCTTCGTGCCGCTTGAGATCCTTGGGATACAAGAAAGACTTATCACACTGCCCACATTTGTGAGGCCTCTCAGACATATCTGTGTGGGTCCTTTGGTGTCGTAGCAGGTCTGCTCGTTGATCGAATTCCCGCGCACAACCCTGCTCAAAGCATGTGTGTTTGACACCGGAGGGCTGGCTGTGTGCTAGTGAATTCGATGGACTATGCACCCTTTTCATATGATGCCACAACTTGTCTTTACGTGGGAAGCCATGTGATGCTCTGGGACATCCGGGAATGGCGCATGGGTATTTTGGTGGATCCGGGTTGTGAGCCTCAGCCACGTGTCTACGAAGATCGGCACGTCTGTTGAATGTTATATCGCAGTCGCTACACTTTGGATTCGGTGTAGTTTCGTGGTCGGTTTCGGCACTTGGTCGACGTGTCAAAATCGTAGGCGTGGGAGGCGCGGAAGCCAGAGCATCAAGATTCGAATATCTTCTCCTGGATGGCATTGCAGACATTGGGGAGACAAGCCTGCGCTTTTCGTCACGGTCGCGATCAATATCGTTGGTGCGCCGGTTCCGATCCTTGACATCTTGCCTTGGTAACGCATGTCCAGCTAAGTTTTCGGGGTTATGATGTTGCTCATTCGAGAGTGTTCCCTCAGGTGTCGCGGGGACTAGTTCTGGATGTGACTTGCGGTAATGCTTGAGACGAGCATCTAGACGCATGAACACTTTCGAACATCCGTCGGCTTCACAGATATGCCTGCGTAACATCTCGCTATGTTTCTGCCGCCTATGTCGTCCAAAATTGCCTTTGCGGTGAACCCCGGTAAATTGGGCACTACAATATGGGCAATGCAAAGGCTCAGAGGCTGGTGCTGGACTGCGCGGTGGCGTGTCCAACTGCGTTTCGGATTTGTCAGTATCATCGGCGGATGGTAGAATGAGCGACCATGTATCTCGAGCAAAAGCGGTAATGCGGCGCATTGGCGTGTCTATAATATCTCGAGAATGTTGGCCATGGTCAGTCGTTGCTAATAACGTGGACGATGTTATTCGGTCAATGTCAGTTTCACCAACCTGAGCTGCAGCGCCCGATGAATTCTCTCCCTGATATGTGTGCGTTGGAATGTAACTTTGATCAGCCGCATGATAGGTCGACCAAGGTGGCTGTTCAAGGTCCAAGTTCAACAATCTTGCGTCGAAGTGTGGGTACAAGGACTCTAGCTCTTGAGGCAGTCGAGGCTCTTGATAATACCATTGCGATTGTAATTCTGATGACATGGGACCATTGAAGTAACCGCGCGACTCGTGAGTCCCAGATGTAGTGTCCACTAATGATCCCGCCTGCGATGCAGCATTCGACCAGCCTGCAAGCCTCTGATCACTTTCAATGTCTGCAAGTCCCACATACGAATCGATTGACGAAAAGTTGCTTGTGGAGTTATAATCTTGATATGGGTAACCTGAGTAGGCATGCGAGGTGGACGTCAACTCGTCCATAGGCGAGTTCGGGGGCCATGCTTGTGTCTGTGATTCGGAAGCATCATCGTGGTCTATCGTGGTTCTTATGCCTGAGCGTCTCTCGTCTGCAGCATACAAGTTCTCGGAGGTAGCATGGTTGAGGGTTCGGACGTGGCTCATCGCAGGTATTTGTGTCGGACTTTCAGTATGTCAGCGAGGCGCGCTCATGTATTAAGGGAGCAAGTATACCCATGGAAACGGAGCGAAGAATCTCAGGTCGCGCCGACGCACGCGCTGCATTGCGATGTCACTACTATGAGAGGGTAGTGGACTTGTATGTTCTTTGAGACAACATCACGCTGGAAAGAGGGTGGGTCGCCTGGATAAGCGGCGGCGGCTTGGCATCGATCACCCGTCAAGCCCGCCCGCGTATCAGGCCCATGGTACCACAGTGGACAAACGCCAGCTCTGTTCGAACAAAGGAAGTTTTTTTGAACAGCATTAGGATGTTGGGGTGAAATACAGCAGATTTCCTGTCAACATACATGCTCAACATGTTACAACAAAAGTGCTTTAACTGACTTTTCTGATGCGTCCAGACTGGCGCAACGTGCAGATACAAATGTTAGAGCGAGCAACAAAACGGACACTATTCGATGAATATTCCATGCACAATATTCCCAACTAGATTTAAAACGTTTGTTCGCTCGAAGCTGTTCAGCATTTCCAAGGTTCGCCAACATCTCGAAGGAAGACACGGTTTAGCTACTACGTGCTTGACAGCCTTGCATCATCACGATAAAGCACTTTCAAGAAGCGAAAGGATAGAGCTATTGTGCATCTTAATCTGCGTCCATGCTACCTATTACTGGTGGAAGATTAAGGCTCTTTTGTGGGGTTCGCAGCAATGCAGCAGCTTGCGCATCTTAATGCCTATTCGATCGCTTTTCGCCCTCGCATCCCAACCACTAATAAAGAGCGTAGCTGGCCCAGGAGGATAGACGGCAGCTGCAGCGCCTTCGCTTCATTGTTGGAGGGGCGCTCGAGCGTTCACGTAGTATTGTGTGGGCTTGCAGCTGGCAGGTGGGGTATGTTGGGGTGCGCAATAGACCAGGCAGTCAATCGCTGCTTCGCGACCACGTTCGTCCCTTTCTTCGCAAATCATGGGAACAGATGTATCGCCTTCATGTTCTCCGACAAATTGTCCGTGATGCGCAATTTCGTGTGTGTGCGATGCGTTGTCGAAGCAGGTTGTTGACGGGAGGCGTTCCGACGAATCAGCGCAGAACGCCCAGTAGAACTTGCAGCTAAGCCCCCCAACGCTGACCGCCGACGGCTTCATGGGCTTGTGCGGAGAGGAACCCCTTCTCCATCTGTGCTACGACGGAACGACTGATCAACATCGCAGAGATACCCTGAACCAAGGCCGACGAAAACGTTGTAGAAGAGTCGAGTCTCTCTCGAGTCCAGGTCAGTGGTGCGCCCATCTCGTCGACGCTCAGCGATGACGATTACAACGCCAGCTAAAACATCGCAGACGCGGAAATGCCCGTCGTAACGCGTGTCTCTGTACCTTTCAATGGTGAGTATACCTGAGCAGACTCTGTCAGACCCAGTGAACGTGCTTCAGACATGGCGTGAGTCTCGGGGCTAAGCTGACGGCCGCTGCTAGGCACCGACCAAGGCAATGCAACGTTCACGCCCCCGGGCTCCTACGTCCAACCTATCGAAGGCGAGAACATCTGGTGGAAATACTGGTCGGGAGCTATATTGTTAGTTGTGGGAGTCGGAGCCTTCGTCATCGCCGTCTACAGGTGTGTAGACAAGCGAAGAACAGAACGTGCCGAGCGAGCCTGTACGTGCCCGGTCATCAGTGTTCCTTACCGTCGTGGTGTGCTATATCCGCTGCACGATGGCTAGAGCTAACGTTCCACTAGCCCGTAATGCGCCCGCGGTGGGTCATCCCCCGAATGCCCCGGTCGAACGGGGGAACAGCAACGAATTGGTAGTCATCACCCGTGATCCACCGCAACCCCACGAGGCACCAGACGATGCCGCTGGTGTACAGCAGGCACATGACGAACCTAACGAGCCTGTCCTCGAGGGTCCGGAGGAGTTCGGTCCCGACATGGTAGGGCATGGCGACGCTGCTGGAGGCGCCTCAGTCATGCAAGGCGCGGCTGCAGTCGGCAGAAGTGCTTAGATCTTGTATGTGTCCTCCTGGATGTGTACCGGAACATTGGATTCATGTGCGAAAGGTGTTGATGGGTATTCGAGTTGGGGAAATGGCGTTTTTGACGGGCGAAGGTGTTCTGGCGTTCGAGAGAGGGTAAAGCATCGTTGTGCGGTGTCAGTGTACAACAGAACAATAACCGCTATCAAACTCTTTCGATCTTGCTGGAGAACCTGTCCTGATATTGAACGACAAATCAACGTTTCGCTTCGTACTCAGACGCCATGCCGGATCTGGAAGGTCTCAAGACCATGTTAGCTGTGTGAAGGCTTCTTTTTACGAGTCGCTCCTGGGGTCGACAGCATTTGTGAGGAGGGCGATTGCTATGGTATGATCATATAGATGTTGTCAAAGGGTGCACGCCCAGGAGGGCACAGAGGGCACACTCCACAGGGCACACTAAAGGGCGTGCCCTTTGGGTCGAGGGGGCACAAGAGAGCGTGAAGGACCTCTTGGCGTTTGTGTTGCCCGTCGAAAAGTGCGGCCACCACCATGCGAGTTCGAGAAGGACGTCCGTCAACGTCGTTGCCCTTGCATCGTTGCGGCCCCCAGCGGCCTCCAATCATATTGCTCATTCCGTAGAAGGCTCCTTTGCTGGGAGTGTTGACGAGGTCCTTCGCGTAAGATGGCCCTATGCGCTAGTGCGGCCGCCTCAGCCCTATGAGCGTTGCATCGTACATCTCTTCGCAACGCCATGGTGAAGGTCAAGACAAACGTTTGACTGTAACGATTCTTTGGAGTTTTCGACTATCTTTGTGATGTCGCTCTACACAGTATGCCTCATCCTCTCGTAAATCTCCCTTGTTGCTGATTGACACCCTGATGGCCCAGCGGCCCGCAACGAGGGAAAGCACATACATTACCTGGCCATCACTCAACTCAACTCACCTGGTGGATAGCTTAAGGCCATAATACGTGGCTACACTTGTGTCTCATCGTGGGGTCATACGCACCCGCGGTGCTGGCTTCAAAAGGAAGACAACAATATTGCTCTCGTAATTGCGCCTCGATTAGTTCGCACCAGCGATAGGATGTGCGAAATGGCTCCGCGTTGCCACGGGTGTGAGCCTGACCTGGGCTGAATAGAAAGCGGACTGCGCTAAAGTATACAGAACAGTATACTGGACAGCATGGTGTTATGGCGTCCACTTCTAGAAGCGCGCACAGCACTGGCTAGTAATTCTTGGAGCCATGAGCTCTGAATGCCCTCAACCTAACGATCCCTTATGATCTCGCCTGCGATGCAGAACTGAACCAGCTCACCATATTTTGTGCGTGATGTGGCTGCCTAGCCTACTACATATGTGCCGGTCTGCGGGGTAATAATGAAGAAGAACCTTGGAAGGGTCCGCTGGAACAGGCCTTCCCTGACGCAGGGACACTGTAGGCCAATTCGAAGATCGAGACCCCGAAGTATAATTTCAAACGCGTGCAAGCGGATGCACAGTCGACGCAAACCGAAGCTTCTGCCGAATTAAATGCTATCAACCTCGTCTATATTCCTATACCCTCGTCCCAGTCCTCCTAGGTACGGTCGGTGAAGCGTCTGAGAGGTGTAGCATGTACGGCCCGTACCGTGCCTTGTATACAGAGTCTTGCTAGCGGTAGTGTTGAGAGCGAAGGCATTCGTCGTGGGTTCGTTTGCGACTCATTGTAGGCAATTGTCGTGGCTATGGTCGTACTTTATCGAAAATGTTAGTGTCGCGCTTTCAGTACATCAGCGAAGGGTACCTGGCGATCGCAATATGCAGCCAAGCTGACTAAATGCGCAATATTGAGTCGCACCGACGCATGTGCTCCATTGCAACATAGCTGCTAAGAAGTGGCACTGCAGTGGTACTGCCCGCGGGGTTGACACAGTTTTGCGGCGGGACACGCGATGGGCCACGCGAGGACGCGATCTGGCGGCTTGGCATTGATAACGAATCACGTGCAGATAGGCTCCCGACGAACTTGCGAGGTTTCGTGCTGACATAAACACTGTGCCATTCATTGACTTTCGCCAAAAGTCAAACGCTGTATATTGATGAGGCAGCAATCTAACACTGAGTTTGCCGACTGATATGTTGGACCCAACTTCTTCGGTAGACAGGTACTACTACTGTAGACAGGTACCAGGTACCGAAAAGCATGCAGACCTGGGGCGACGACCCGACCGTTCAGTAACAACGACTGATGTATGCCCACGCGAGGATGCTGCCAAATCTCGTTCGAGGCATCGCATTTTTCTGCGCAGCTTTCAGAGTCCCGGTCCTATCCACGGGCCTGGACTCCCGTGAAAAACGGGAAGCCGGCTGAGCCGAAGCGGTACCCTCGTTTCACCCTCGACATAGCTTCCCGACTTCCAGCTAAACTGTGGCGATGCAGCGAATGCAACTACCTCGTATCTCAAGATTTGTTCGTATGTGCGTGTAGCAAGAGCCAGCCCTGTTACTTCCTTTTTCGGGCGCGAAGGTTCCAAAATGACGTAAGGACGCATCGGTGCTAGTAAGCGCTACTCAAGCAGTCAATACTCTCTACCCAACCCTCTCCTTTTCTTCACTAAGGGTATCTCAATCACGACCAAACCGATCGTGTTCGCCTCTTCGCCATGACGCCTCGACGCATCATCGTTGCTCCCGCTGCCAAATCTGAAACCGGCGCCTCGGCCTACAAGAAGAACTCGTTATTTATGGAGATGCAGCGTCTGTGCGGACTTTGGGGCCCACGCCAAACTCAATGAACACGAGTTCCTACCCTAGATGCATGCTAATAGCGCAGGTACCGGCGATCATGGTGCCGTAGTCGCTTGTTGGTGCCCTGCTAGAACAACCCTAAGTGGATAGGTTGACGAATTTCTCCCAAATTTCGCGCCCTGATGAAGTTTGCGGCCTTAGACCAGCATGGCTAGCAATTTGGGTATTCGGTCTCGGATAAGGCGATTTCTCCCGTGCTTCTAGTCGGTTTCTACTCTTGGGAATCTTGACCAAAAGGTCGGGTCCTGCACTTTTTTGTTCTTCGTTACGTTCCTCTGTGAATTTTACCCCTCTCTTTCCAAGGGAAGCATCGAGTATGCGTTCATGCTTTCTTCTGCCGTTGTTTGCTATACTGCAGATATGTCAGGCTTTCAGCTCACCGGATATTTACAAGCTCACGCAGCCTGGGGGTGCGAGTCCAGATTTGGGTGAAGATAGCCAGCCAGCCACTGTACCATCGCAATCAAGGTAGGCAGATCAGAGGCATGGCATGATATCTCATCACTAACTTGTCAATGACAGACATGCAGCTGGACCGGACTCTGGGCTGAACATCTTTCTACCGAGCTATAAAGCAGACCCCAATTGGTAAATCCTGTCTCACCAGACACGCACATGTGCAATCGTTAACACCAATCCAGGCTTCCACTGACACTGTCTCTCAAGACAGTCGGTCTGCAAGTCAAGGTCATTGAGTCGCTCAACATCTCTTCACAATGCCGGAATTTACTCATCTACACCTCTCCGAGCGTGAGCTACAGCCCGAGCTCTGCGGATGTCACGACCTTGACTTCCTTTGTGGCGAAGGGTGGAAGGTTAATCTTCATGAACCAAGTACCCACCGCTCTCCAGGCTCTTGCTGGTGTCTCTGCGTCAACCGTAGACACGAGCGGTGCTCGATCCGTCCTGCAGTTGACGAATACTGAGACTCCAGCGCAAGCTCTCCAAGGTTTCGACTTTGCCGAGTACTACGATGTCAACATGCCATTTTTTGAAAACTACACCGAGACTGGTCTGATCAATGTTGGCTATACACCTATCAACGGCTCTCAAACGCTCGGCAAATACCTGGTCCGCAATGATGGTGTCGACAGCGCAGATACATCCGCTACAAGCGCAGCGATCGTCAAGCACCAACCGTCAGGCGCCAGTGGATACGTTTACAGCTTCGGCATGGACCTTGGATACCTGTACATTCAGGCTCAAGCTGAGGCCGGTGGATATTCGCCATGGTATGATGGACATTACTATCCCGGATATGACATTGGAACTCGCGTCATCAAGAACATTGTCACCACCAGTCCTCATTTCGTGAGTTTGTGGTCTGTTCCTTACAACAAAGGACTCGCCTTCACCACTACCTGGGATATCGACACCTACGTCTCGTATCCACACGGCCAGGGTATTGCGGCTGCAGCACAAGACCGGGGTGCCGCAGGCAACTTGAACCTTCACACCAAGTACATCACCGACGCCTATGAGACCGCGTACTTCCAGTATGGCGTTCCCTACATCTACCAGATCAGTGGATTCCGAACAGCCCCAGATGGAAACCCGTTCATCGACTTTGGTAGCCACACTGTCAGTCACTCGCCCAATGCGGCGGGCTTCGAATACGGTACGCTCCAGGAACGGTTTATCGAAGGAACTGATGCCGGTTATTATCCGGTCATTCACCAGTGCGGCCCCAATGCTGACGGCACACCCACTAATGGAGAGGTCTGCACCAAGGGAGGTACCAGTGGACTCTCTTTCTACACATCGGGTGCTTCCGCATCTGGAGAGGTCCGTGTGAGTGCTTGGTTGATCCGACACATACTCCACGATGAGTTCAAGACTGGCTACAACATGACCACCTACCGTCCGGGTAATCTTGCGTGGAGTAAATACCAAGCCACGCACTGCGTCGCAAACGGCATCATTGGTGGCTCGTCATGCGCAGGCAACTCTCATCTCACCCATCTTCCTTTCCAGGTCACACATAACCGCGAGTCGTTCCAGGAGCTTCCGTACTACGAGTTTCCGCTCCAGTGGTCTGATGGTGACGGCAATATGAGCAGTGCCGACTTCCCGGGCTCAGACTTTGCGAATCAGATCAAGTACATTGAGAAGATGGCACGGTATGGCGGACACTACAACATCTTGATTCATCCTTCCGACGCCCTTTTCGATAAGATCCAGATCCAGCGCGCGCTCCACGATAGGGTGCGTCCTTATGCAGTCTTCCTCAACCAGACAGGCATGGCCAACTGGTGGACCAACCGAGATCGCGCGATTGTAGACATCACAGCAGCGGACAACTCATCCGCGGTGATGACAGTCCGCTTGGACGGCCGCACGGAAGGACTTACTCTGCAGGTTCCAAGCAATTATGCCATACAGTCTGCCTCAGGCTCTCTCTCGGTCTGCCAGCAACCCTCCTACGACAAGACCACGAATGCGGTCGTACTGCGAAACACGGCGAAGGGACTTTACACACTCTACTTCGCTGTCGGAGCCAGCAACGCAACCGCCTCTACATGCCCTGACTTTACGCCAAAGCCAATTGGAGATACGGAGTGCATAGCATGGGACGTGATGATCGACGACTTCCTCGAACTCTACTTTGGTAGCAACAACGTCAATCTGCTCTTGTTGCAGACGGCTGCGACTGGACTTTCGTCGAACAACGTCGATGGTACTTTGCAGCTTACCGCGACCACGAACAGTGGCGTCAACTCATACTACACTGAGATCTCACGCTTCTGCTTCGATGCTACGGTTTATACACATCTGTACTTTGACATGGTTGCTCCTCTCGGAAGCACTTTCTACGTCCAACTAGTCTCGTACGACTCCGGATGTAACTTCGAGCAGCCAAGTCCAACATACTTGGACGTTACCCGATACGCCCCTGCTGATGGCTCGAACCATACTGTCACCATACCGTTAGCCGACTTCAAGGGACAAGAGATGAAGCATGTCCGCGGAATACGCATCGGAAATATCTCGCCAGCGCAGACACCCATCTACATCGACAACCTCAAGATCCAGAAGCGATGTGTGACAGCACCAGGAGAGGACCGTACCCCAGGCCTTGCGATCGAGTCGTTCCAGAATGTCGATCGATGGATCACTGGTATCAACAATATCTTTGGTCAAACTGACTACAACAATTCGATGACGTTCGCGAAGCTTTCCGAGCTGGGAAGAATGCAGTTGCTGCCGTCGAGCCCAGACTCTTTCTTCTATACCGATACCATGGTCGATGGAGCTACCTTGAACGCTACTGCTTACACTGGTGTCTCTTTGAACGCGCGCGGTCCACCTGGCGGCTCTTTCGATGTGGTATTGAGCTCAGGCGATGGCAAGACTACCACTGTCAACACCAGGTCTTACGCCACCCTAGGCCAGGATAACTTCTCCAACATCACCATACCTCTTACGGCATTCTCGGGTATTAATACCGACTCCGTCAGCCGCATTACCCTACGTAACTTTACGCCCAATGGTGGTTCCGCAGCCAGTAACTTCACGATGCGATGGATCTCTCTTCTTGGCGGACCTTCCACGATTGGCGCCGGTCCACGCTGCCCAGCTCCGACTGGCTTTGTTGTGCTGAACTTCTGCGATCCGAATGAGTTCAAAACACAGACCAATGCTTTGGGTGCGGCTATCTCTGACGACCGAACAATGCAATCGTACAAGCAGACTAGCCGCGGATATGTCGACCTCGTACCCAGAGACGCGACATCTTACTTCTACTCGCTGCTCGCAAAGCCTTCCGAATGCAGAGCGGTCAACAGCTCCTACGACGCGATCATCCTCACTGTCTCAGGCCCGCAAGACGCGACCGCGAACATCGGTTTCAGATATGACACTGATGGTTGCGGCACAAACGTAGTTACGTCTTACGTTCCGATCACCTTCAACGCCGCGTCGACACAGCTCACGATTCCATTCTCGCGCTTCCCAGCTACCTTCAACCAGGAATACCTCCAGTCATTCGTCATGACCAGCTTCAACTCCCCTGGCTCGACGTATCGCATCCACTCCCTGGTCTTCACAGGACCGGCGGATAGCCCCGGTTGCGCGCTCTGCTCAGGTACCATTCTGAACACTTGCACGTTCGTACCGGAAGTCCCGCGCGTCAACCGACTCCTCGGCCAGATGACCGACGAAGGATCTCTCGCTTCATACTCTGTCGATAGCGACGGCTCGCTCGTCTTGGGTTCTACAAGTGGCTCATACTGGTACTCCCAATTCGACAACAGCGGATGCTACAATGCGAACACCTTGAACGCTACAGGCATCCAACTCTCCGTCGCCGCTCCCGCAGGAACCACATTCCGTGTCACGATGCGCTGGAAGACAGACGACGAGTGCACCACACTCTCGCCCCCCTCCTCCGTCCCCATCACCTCCTTCGTCACATTCACGAGCGCCGACGCGTACCAAGTCGCACAGATCCCCTTTGCCGACTTCTCCGGCATGAACACCAGCAGACTCGACAGCGTCGCACTCTCAGCGTTCAACCCCTCCGACGTCGACGTCAAGGTCGGCTGCATCAGCTTGATCAACGTCGCAGCCACGCCTTCACTTCAAACATGCAACTGCCCCGACGACGCATGGCTGAATTACTGTACACCCGGCGTCGCAAACCGCAACAACAACGGCTACGTCCAAAGCGACGACGGCACCATGGAAGTC
>Ga0265798_10009742_pt1 | contig 11962 bp, 16 predicted proteins | sample P3T30metagenome_FD_192430 | JGI IMG/M metagenome (GOLD analysis project Ga0265798, IMG submission 192430) | Plant litter microbial communities from East Loma Ridge, Irvine, California - P3 T30 | ecosystem: Environmental > Terrestrial > Plant litter > Unclassified | place: USA: California... | reverse complement strand
CTGATGATTTAGCGATTCCTAGCATGGATGCTTGGAAGGTTCACTGTACGAGAGTGCAGTTTGTACCCCAGGTACATGGGCCGAGCTACCCCATGATTGGGCTGGTCGGACACGCAGGGTGGAGGATACATCGATGACGGTCGTACATAGGCCATGCACATACTATTTGCCCATACCATCATGATAGTCTTGGGCGCACAGTGATCTGACAGCATAGAAGACAAAAAAGTCCGACGCGTCGTGACGCAATCAATTCAATCTGAGCCTTCCGGACTAGACGGTTCACCTACTTTCATATCCTGCAAACATAACGATGGATCCAGAACAGCTGTTTCACGCATCTCAATTAGAGCTCCTGATACCTTCCTATTCGTCTTGCCCTTCTCAGCCAGAAGATCCATCTTCGTCATCATGGTGGACAGATGCCCAAAACGCTCGGACAAGGGACACGGCGTATCTAGGTAGGTGATCCGTTACTGCTGCTTCAAGGGGCCACTGTGGATAAGCTGACCTACAGATGAGCATTTGGAGTATTTTGTTGGTCTCTCTATCGATGATGGAGATCGAGGAAGCAAGGGCCCTTCCCACGAGATGAAGCACTTCTTATCACGGCTTCAGGTAAGTACATCCTCCTCGTCTGAGGTACTAGCTGACATACAGCTCACAATGACCGCTTCGTTCCTTTCTCCTTTGCCTCGAGAGGGATCACAACCAAGTACCGGTACTCGGAGTACCAGTTCACACCTCCAGCCCGATGCTACCCCTCGACAAACCGAGACGAATCTTGATTTCCCACCTGTTACACCTATGCCGCAACCAGCTGTGAAAGACGGTGATGAGCAGTATGCTGCAGCTGAGGGACAAGTGGTATGGGAAGGACAGATAACGGACAAGTATCAAATCTATAAAGGGGATCAAGGGTGGGTAGCAGTTTGGAAAAGCGAGGTCAAAATTGGTGAGTCCCCTTTTCGGCACCGAGCTGATTTTGTAGAATACATGCGGACCAATATCAGGGATCCAGTACTAGCTTTGACTGCTTCGGTCACTCTGCGCGACGCTCCCGTAAAGCTAGGCCATAAAAGGGGGAATTTCAGTATTGATACTATATCGACGCGGACGGGCGGGGATGATTATGATGAGGAAGAAGCGGATTATGGAGGAGATGGTTTGGCTCGGATGAACCAGTTTGATCTCCTGGGAGGATTAGTCGAGGGTAAGTCTCACCCTATCTGTACTGGATCGTCGCTGATCGAGCAGACTCCGGTGGTCTACCTGCTACTCGCCTGGGACAGAGGATCAGGGAGGATCTGTCGATTGCCGAGACCTCTTCACGAGTTGTTCCTTCGCTGTCAAGTCAAGCTACGCCCGAAACATCCTCTCCGGCTTGGGCTACTGGAGATCGCGCGATCCCTAACTCATCGACTACGACTACCCTTCGAAAATCCTATCGCCGAGTATTAGCCATGCACTCTGGCCTGAACGTTCGTATGCGAGCACTTTGTCTACCTCAACTACTCCCACCTAATGCTACGGACGATGACGAGAATGAGGGTGAAAAGAAAATGGTGCTCTGTATCGAAATCGTCAATCCGGAGCACGAAGGGATGGCATTCGAGATCGAGGCAGTAAACATTGAGATCGCTGGGAATGGGGGTAAAGCAACTGCCGAAATGGTTTGTCAGCCTGGCCATCAGCCCGGTGAGGACTTGTTTCCGTTACTACTCCAGCCAGTCGAGCAGTATAATCTCCTATATGGAGTAGATATCGCCGCAGCGCCAGAGGAACGTGGATCGGGCGATCAGGCTGTCATGCGTATGATGGGCAGAGGAGACGATACGAGACCAGCAGCCATCTTTGTGGTTGCCAGACCATGTATCTCGCTGGGTGATGATAAGTTTGAATATCCCACGAAATCATTCAATACTCGCTGGAACTCTCAACTCGACCTCGCAGTATTCTACGCTTCATTGTCGACTTCACCAAATGCCATCCCATCAGGTCAGCAATACGCATTATCGAAAGGACCAGTAGTACCACCGAACCCTGTGGCTGGCGATAAACGATTTTCGATAGCTTCATTCGCTTCTACAACTGATCAATCTCAATCTCAATCTCAAGTTGGCAGGGATCCAAGGAGATTGACTCAACGTCCAATCATGCCTAGTCAAGCTATGATTGGTCGTGTTCAGTCAATGAGGCAGACTTCCGGTTCAACATCATCAGCTGGGTTACTTGTATCGGTCAAACTCTTGCCTAACTCGCAAAACGGCATCAGCGGCACGAATGATCAGACTCAATCAAGTGTCAAGCCATTCGAACCATTCTCAGTGGAAGTCTTTATTCATAATCGAACAGACGAAGTCCGACGATTCAGACTTTCAATCCCACCCCGAGATGGTGATGCCCAGATTAGAGACACTATCGACAAACGGAAATCTCAACATCAATCCATGATTCAGGATGATCCAGGTTCGTCCTTGTTTAGCAAAGCAATTGCAACGCTGATGAGATAGTCATGCGTCAGATGCTGATGCGACATCTTGCTAGTGCTCCAGCCCTGGTTCCTTTGGAAGCGGATATTCGGTGTGGACCACTTTTACCTGGAGCTTCTTTCGCTGCTAGAATCAGGTTTATGGCGCTCAGAGAGGGTGTTCATAAGGTCGAGAAATTGGTCATTACAGGTGTAGGGGATGATTGGAACTTTGTCATGAGGTGAGCTTTGTGTTGTCAAGGTTCACGAAGCTCATTGCTTACTACAGTCCGGTCCTAGACGTGGTGGTTGTCTGAGTCAGGTGTCCGCCGCGCCGCTTGCTCTTGTGACTAGTCCGTCAAGTACAAGCCTTGTTTCGATTGACCACCGCAAGTGAAATGGAATTTGAGCCAACAATGACTCTGGAGGATTACAGATGACTACTAGCACGGGCAGAGAGCTTGTACAAGTAAATATGGAGAGCTCTGGGGGAGAGCTCCTGTATACATGCATTCGCTCTCCGAGTCCATCAACGATGGTATAAGCTGTCCTACTACACTACTACTGCAACGGGCAGATGCTATTTGACCTCACCCTCAACATCTTCATCCGATACTGTGGTCTCGTCTGCAACTACTTTGGACCTATACAGTGCACTAGTCTCCTCCGACGCCATGATCTCTGACATCCCTGGGTCGCTAGCATGTTGTTCCAATGCCCACTCGATCCACTCTGACTTTGTTCTGGGTAGCGGGCCATTTTCGCTCCCTCGGAATGCGTCCACCAGGCCGTTGAGCATGCCGACGAGGTAAGGTTCTCCAGTTGGGCCATCGTACATGAATAGAAGGATGTTGCCGACGATATATTCGAGTCGTTGGTACTTTCGTCCCAACCTGACACAATCTGCCAGGTCGGTGCGGCCTCGTTGCTCATATGCTTCGCATAGCATCAGCTCACCTTCGGTCATCGCGTTGTCGCCATGAAGCCATTTCTGAGTACCGAATACCGCCTCGATGGCTGAGAAGGCGTGGGTCTTGCAAGTCGTATTGGCACTAATTCCATTAGAAGGACTGCATCGAGCTAGACGAGGGGAGGGGATGGAAACTCACTACTCCCAGTCGAGGACTGCGGTGATCTCGCCTTCGACGAAGAGGAATTGGCCTGTCAAAGCGTCTGGCTGACGAATGTAGAAAGACACTTCCTCTTTCTCCAGCTCAGCACAATTCGCGACTAGTCCCCTTGCGATCAGATGTGCAAGGTAGACTAACAGCGGTCTGCCTCGTCCTACCAAACCCTTTCTTGTATAATCAAGCACTTTATCGATGTGATGAATGTAGCGATCTCGCATAGTCTTGAAAGGACCTGGAAAGTATGGCGCAGTGGTCTCGCTGACAGAGTATAAATCGATACATGGACCGACTGTGATTTCTTCTGCACCTGCAGAGCCCCTAAGCCGCAAACTACCGATGGAATCGAACTGCAGACTGGCAAGTTTGATGGTATGCTCGGCGTACCCTTGAATAAATTTCCACTTCGTCGTTTTGGATGCACTGTCCGGCTGACAAAATATATCATCACACGGCTTGCCTGATTTGAGATCTGTGAGGATGTATAGACATCTCCTGTCTGTGAACTCATGAGCCTAGTAACTTGAGAGCAGCCGAGACATCTTGACTCACCACCACTCTTTGATAGCTTTCCGGACCCCCAGCCGTGAACACGAGGGATGAGACCTGAGACCGATTGTAGAGCCACCATCGTGGCCACTTCGCTGTGCTTGACGCACTCCAAGACTTCAAAAGGAGGGTGATCACGCATGTACCCGCTCAGTCGCAGCATCCATTCGGCTCCATCATCGAAAAGGATAGGAATATGGATGTTGAGACCACCGTGGCATTCTTCGGGAATATCAGTGATATCGGGCATAGATATCTTGGTGACGATTTGACCAGGGCGCAAAACCCGCAATTCCTCGTGGAGAGCTTCGATATTGAGGTCTTGTAGAGCGTCCTCGAACTGTTCTGTCAGTGACACTACATTGCAGATATTGAGTGCGCGTACCGATTGATCCCACTTCTCATAAGTCATCTGGACATCAGCGGTTCCTGGTGGCCATGAGGATCGATACCCACTTCGATCTCACGACAATCGTGGTGCTTAGAAGCGTCCAAGTGCTCTTGGCAGAGTACCTTATCGCAGCCATAACAATAAGCAGGCTGTGACAGCGCTACATCTGTGCAGCCTTCATGCTGACAAGGAATCTGGATGAGAGAAATCATGGTGAAGTATGGAAAGAACTGGAAGAATGTGTACAGAAGCAACGGTATTAACAGTCTATGCCAAGCGTTGTTGTCACTCGACGTTAGCGATCAGAGCGACACGGTGCGAATCTCGATCATCCGACTTCGCTATTGGAATTACATTCAGATATTGGATGATGCACATGGGGCGATACATCCATCTGATGAGATTCTCGCGCATGGTAGGAGACATCGGTGGCGAAACGTAGGCAGAAAATTCATACATGATGAATACCGGTGTCGTAGCTCAGTAACCTGGTCCCCATGACTGACCCTCTGTGACTGACTCCACCTTATGATCCGTTGGTCTAGCCGCTGATTCATAGATGATCGCACCAGGTCTAGCGGCAAGCTAATGAATCAGCTTAATCGTGTCACCTTTCTTTCCAACCAACTTACAGCAGACCAACTACCTCTTAATCCGATATAAAACACTTTTGTCGTTTCCTCTTCTCCATCGGAAGTACTTCCAGGTATATAAATGGTCAAACATGTCATACCGCCAAACTTCGCCGCTCTGATCATCAGCTTGTCGTCCAAATTGATCAGCCAGCTTACTTGACTTGATATTCCACGCCATCTCTTTGCTCAACACATTCCAATTTCTGGGTCGGTTCTCGACCTTCTACATCGGAAAAGTCCATTCCTGGAGCGTCTTTGTACTGATTGTTAGCATGTAGTGGCGAATGGCCGTGAAGGACAAGGGAACTGACTAGATGTAGTTCACTCGGTGTTTGACCGCCTGGACCGGATTTGATCGTTATCGTGCGTAGCGATACTGAGGATATGAATGGGACTATCGTCAGTCATTTGTCAATGAAGTGGGGCAGTAGATTTACTATTGATGATCATGGTATCATCCGCGTCTGATTCGAGGTACTACTACGCCATCAGACTTCTGTCACAAGAATGATAAACGGAACTTACGATATCGTCACTATTCCTTTCGTCCCAGCTTCTATCAATGAGCTGTCTGGCCAGCAACTGGCGAGATTTACGACTTACTTGATAACCTTTTGTCCAGCCTCAGGTCCGCCAACCGCGTTGAGAGCCGTTACATGAGGTAGATCGATTTGCGAATATAGCGAATCCTGAGGTCCGGTGCCTACTGGATCGTCATGATCGTGGTCATGACCGTGTCCACCGTGTCCATGCCCATGATCGTGAGCCTCATTTGAACAACTCATTCTGTTATAAGTGGACTTGTTGAGTGGAGGAAGTCGTCTCGTCGTCACTGCTGCTGCACTACTGTATTGCCACTTCAAATTTGATTCCGCCCTTTTCGATTTCCTCCTTCTATGACTACACTACTGTCTACTATCAAGTCAAGCAATACATCACAAACCTACAATGTCGCAACCTGAAAAAGTCACTCCTTCCTACCTCGGACCCGCTGGTCAACAGGCCCTTCCTAGCATCTACGCCGTCTTGAAAGATCAGGTCATGGCTCCTCAGTACAGGGATGACAATCTCCGGTATGTCCACTGTCCAACTTTCGTTCCAAGCCACAGAATGTGTCATTCCGGCGACAAGACATCGGTGCCAGTCTTATGATATTGAATTCATCGCTGACATTTGTAGTATACTCCGAGCTGCCACTATCTTCGTCGCCGGTGTCGCTTTTGTCAGGAGCAGTTGGAGCTCGACTTTGTTCCCCGTCTTCTAGGTGAGCTGACTGGTCTCCAGTAGGTGGGCATCAAGCTGATGATAGGCAAACATACATGATGTACAGAGGAAGGGAAAGAGGACTGTATAATCAGATGTATCACCACCATGCATCACTCTTGATCGAAGGAGCTTCCAGATGAGCACTATAATTTGCATTTCCGACACTTCCACTATATCTAGTTCGACGTATTCAAGATTCCTTCTTCTACTATATTATACCCGCTCAAGACCTGAATTACGACTGCTCGATGATAGCAACCAAAGCTTTCTCGTACTTTCCAGTAGTCTCCCCCTCAACCCTCTTCCGTAGGGTCGTCCTGTACCGAGTCTGATATTGGGCTTTGACCTGGGCGAACTTAGGTCTGTTCCAGTGACATCTCAATAATCGGTATATCCTGTTTGTGAGCCAAAGTCTCAAATGATCAATGTGATGACTTACAGCCTCTCATCCTTAGTTCCCATGCCCGACATAGCACCTTCTAAGTATTCTACATCCCTGGCGACTCCTTGCCCGTCATTCTCGTATGACTTCACAAGGTAGAGAAGACCATCTTTCATATGACCAGATAACTCGGAGTCAACCCTGACTATCAGCGTTGCGCAAAAGAAGGGGTTGAAGACGTACATCTGAGATAGACTTTTCTTGTGCCTCTGAGGGAATGCCTGGGCAATAGCTTGTAGATGTCCATCAGATCTGGAAAGGAGGATACCGCAAACGCCGATTTCATCCTACTTGTCAGCTCTAAAAACCATGCAGAAATAGCTCACTGTTCCGATCTTGCCCTGGCCAGCCCGGTACAAAGCTTCGACATCCTGCTGAACCTGCTGCTGGTTTACATGTGGGTTTTCGTCCCTCTGTCCACTCAGAGCCATGTTGAACATTCTGCCTGTCAGTTCGGTCATCCCATGATTGTCAACACTCTGCTCACCTCTCGGTCTTCATGCTGAGTTCACCCTGAACAGTCTTGACTAGGTCTTTGTTGTAGACTCTCTTGAATCCCTCCTTAAGAAGGAAAATCTCTTCGTTTGATCGACCGAGTAGCACCTCATTCAGAAGATCTTCGTGGGTTCCTGCACCCTTACAAGCTCGGTTCAGGAGGTAGATATCGCCTCCGAGGGGTCCTAACGCTTTGAGCACTAGGGTATATTCGAGCCTGATGTCAGTGATGTTCACGCCTGATACGAAGGTACTCACCAAGATGAGAGCTCCTTCTCGAGTGTCTTCTGGAGTGACCGACCGGTGGTCTGCTCGTAGTTCCTGGCCAGGACGTCGATTTGGAAAGGATCAAGCGGAGCAAGAGTATCTATGATGGTCTTTTCATCCGTTCCGAATCCCTTTGTTGCTTTCCTAATCCGCTCAGCATCGAACTGGGGGTTGTATCCTTGCAATTGCGAGACTGGAATAGCTGGTGGAGGGGCTGGAATGGACACGCCAAGGAAACGAGGACCTCCTTGGGAGTGAACGGGAGGTGCGCCGAATTGAGCAGGAGGAGCAGCAGGTGCACCGTATTGCTGTTGCTGTTGAGGGGGCGGAGCGCCGTATTGCTGTTGCGGTGGTGGAGCACCATACTGCTGCTGTGGTGGGGGTGCGCCATACTGTTGTTGAGGAGGAGCGCCATACTGCTGCTGCTGAGGAGGTGCACCGTATTGCTGCTGAGGTGGAGGGGCACCATACTGGTTGTTTACGGGTGGGGGAGCACCATAGCCGTATTGTGTCTGATCGTGCTGGAATTGACCGGGCTGCTGGCCCCATTGACCCTGTTGCTGAGCAGGAGCGCCATAAGCTCCTTGGGGTGGTGCTTGACCATAAGGCGCCTGGGATGGAGGTGCACCATAGTTCTGTTGAGGTGGAGGTGCGTTATATCCACCTTGTGGTTGTTGTTGATAATTGTTATTCCAGGACATGATTATATGAGTGGAGTGGCGAAGTCGTGTTGTGTGCGAGATTGATTAAACAGGGTACCGGACTATTCTATCGTTTATATCCTTATCTATCGGATCAAATGCGCGATTTCGTGTGTATGAAGTAGGCTGTGATGTTGCTGTGCTATACTACTACTATTACTACTATTATATGCTCTACTGCCCCACCTCTTTAATGACGCTGCACTGCTATCACTCATTGTTTGAGGCAAATTGTAAGCGGGAACAGCCGACCGGATAAATTACCGAGCCGCACGTGGGAATGTATCCGGTGGCTTGACTGATTGTCAGGTCCTGACGTATTGTCTGTGCAAAGAACGACAACGACGAGCACGACAAAGGCAGCGAGGGCTACCACCGGTATAGCCTATCGACAAGCAAGACCCTTCTGGAGAGCTGCTGTGGTCTTTCTCTAGCAGACTCGGCATCGGCCCTTCCTTAACAAGCAGCGCTAGATAGCTCATCGCAAGTACCCGGCTTTGCTCGGACCAAAATGTCGAGCAACGAGATCAAAGCCGTGGTAGGTCTTGAGCTCAGTCTTGAAGTTTGAGAATACGCTGACATACTTTTAGGCCCAGGCAATACTCGACGAGGTGCTCACGGACCGTATTATCTCAGCTGCACAAGCTGCTGTCCGCGATATTAAGCGAGGGCGGATATCATGTGTCAACTGTAGCACAAAGTCAGTCAGCTCTCTCTGATCCCCCTGCGATGAGCTGATAGTCAGATGCAAACTTCACGTACCCATGATACCATCTATTTCGTTCAACGCCCCCGCTTCATCGTCCACGTCATCTCGAGCCCCATCCCCTGGTTCTACATCACATACCTCGGCGGAAGGGAGATCAGGAGGACATTTCGCCGGGCCGGAGAAGGGTACGGGAGGATCTTCAGGAGTCGGGAGTGGAGGTGGTAAAGTGGATGGAAATGGAAATGCTTTCTTCGATTGTCTCGTCTGTCACCGCTCTGTACGTTAACGTTGAATCTAGCAGATCTTGCTTGAGCTGATCATAGACCGCCTCCAATCGATTCGCACCACATATGGCATCTTGTCTAGGCATAGGAGGATCGACTCGAAGAGGTGCAGCTCGTAATGCCGCTGCCAAAGCTAGGATGACGACCGGTAGTAGCGAAAGATCAAGTCCGGCGCCTTTTGCTGGCGGAAGTGAAAATGGTGATTCAGATAATGAGAGCTTGTCGGGCAAGAAGGGCAAGAGTAAGTCATCACAAAAGCCTTTGCCGCGTGAGAGGCAGCTAACAGATCGTAGAATCCATCATGAGCAGCAACGGCAAGAAGAAAGCGTCTCCCAGCAAGAATATTCTGAAAAAGACCAAATCATTTCCTGCTTCTTGTGCGTTTCCTTCTCTTTTGATTTGACAAGGCGATTTGCTGATATTCAGCGCCAACGCCTTCATTCCGAAGTTCGGTCGGACCAGGCCCATCACGACTGGGTCGGCCACCCAAGAACGCATCATCACCTCCCGGTCTGTCTCCTACCAATACCGTCGTTTCCTTACCTGGAAGTACGGACAGTTCGAGAAATGGGATGATGGCCGACAAGAAACCTTCAACTGGGTTCGATGCTCCAAACGCTATCATGATTGAAGACGACGACATGGATGATGATTATTAGATCGGCGAGATCATCCGTGATCATATTCATGTGCATTAGTTCATTGTTGTAATCATATCATTATGCAATAGTCATCATGTCATCTAGGTTGTCAAGCTATAGACTGCCTGTGTATACTTCTGATCTAAATTAGTGGAACCACTTGGCCCAAAAGATCCCACCTAGTAGGCTTGGGAACAAGCGAACATCGCCTGTCCGATCAAACATTCCATGTTTCGTCAGACCCTCTACGAAGTACCCAGATGACCAACCGAGCCAGACCCACGTCAACGTGAATCCCACCAATCGCTCCATGAAGACCAATTTTCCTGGAACGCTCTCTGTCCTCCAATTTGGATAGGCTTTCGATTTCCATGAACGATATTGCGCATTGAGTACTGCTTCAACGACGAGAGCGAATGGTTGGAGGACAAAGAAGGGTGTGAGAGCGAGTACTCGTTCCAGGTCGAGTGGCTTGTTTAGGGGTGTACGTAGTAGGATCAAGGACAATGTCCCGCAGTCGTGGACCAAGCCGGAGAGCGTGAAGACGATCAGAGATTTCAAGAAATTCGAAAGCGCCAGTCGAGTTGTTATGCTTCTTGAACGAATGAAATCGGATGAGGGAATAGGATGAGTGGGCGAAGTACGCCCTGAACCAATTGGGCTTGGTGTCGCACTGGAGGCTGAGCTCAGATTCCGAGGTGGTTCAGATTTCGGGTGAGCTGATTCGCCAGAGTGCGTGAGGCCGAGAATATTCTCGCCGATTCCGATCCAACCTAAGACGTGGAGCCATCTGCGGAAGTAACCCTGCCATGTCTGCGTGTCAGCGGGAAAAACAAATCCCCTACATTCCATTCGAACACACCTTTGACCACATGGTAGCGAGTCCTGGGGAAGTCCATAGATCTCCAAAAGTCCCAAAGAGCGGAGGCCAGCCGTATGGCTCCCATAGCTCTCCCTCCCAACCCATATAACCTCCAATGCCCACCATCATGATACTACACATGAGGAAAGATCTTTCCGTATCCAGTACGATCCGAGCAGGAATGAGGATACTATGAATCGCCTTTTCCCATAGTGCCAGGCTACTATACGTCGGTGCGATCCCTGATCGTCCGCTGAGGTATATCGAAGCTGGCGTCAAATTGGTATATGTCCTAAACAGATCCCAGCAGAACCAGATGACCAATGTTTTCCGAAGTCGAGCCAACAGGAATTCCCGTCGGGATGAGTCTCGGCTGTATGGTCGTTGACGTGATGACTCTGGTAACGGGCAGGCGTAATTCCATCCTATTCCTCGATACGACCAGAACAGACTTAATCCCCAATAGAACTTCTTCAGCGTGAAAGGTCGAGGTATCGGTTCCGGAACGAGCTCGACTGATTTTGCGGTGTTGGACGCTGGCTCAAGTCGATGGTTCTGCTTTCGGACTTCGCGAACCCGGAACACATTCTCCTCAGGTGGAAAGAAGATGAAGGTCTCAACTGCGCGGAATGCTTGTGCCACTATCCACTTCAGCCCACTGGTCGTCATGGCCCTAGGAGGGACTTACTGGATAAAATGGTCACTTCCCATTGTTCCGCATCATTTCGCACATACGGCACCCACGCGACATATAGCCATCCCAGAGTGATCAGAGGTCCAGCTACAGATTGTCGAATTAGTCGATAGCCAGGACTAAGCGGTGTAATGAGCGTCAAGGCGGTCAAGGAAATCAAAGTGAATGCCAAGTTATAATCGAGCGGATGGGCTTCATGTCGATAGTATCGTAATGTATCGACAAAGCCGGAGTCATGACCGGCTCCCATATCGGGATGTATGCCGCCTGACCAGACTGTGAAAGGTGAAGTTTGCCATAACGAAGATGAGTCGAGGTATCGCTTGACCTCACTCGTCGAAACGCGTCGGGTATCCGGGCAGGAGGTGTCGTGAGTGGCGGCAGATGTGGCACCATCTTCTGGTCGCCCCTTGATCGCCGAGAGAAACC
>Ga0265798_10009739_pt1 | contig 11966 bp, 9 predicted proteins | sample P3T30metagenome_FD_192430 | JGI IMG/M metagenome (GOLD analysis project Ga0265798, IMG submission 192430) | Plant litter microbial communities from East Loma Ridge, Irvine, California - P3 T30 | ecosystem: Environmental > Terrestrial > Plant litter > Unclassified | place: USA: California... | reverse complement strand
CGCCTCCTCCCGCACGCCGCGGTCGTGCACCTCAAGGACTTCGACGTGCGCGACGTGCCGCCGGACGACACGTGGATGACGACCCTCGGCGGGCGCGGCATCCGCGGCGCCGTCGTCGGCGCGGGCGACCTGCCGCTCGGCGAGCTGCTCGCGCTCGTCGCCGCGTCGGGCTTCGACGGGCCGGTGTCGATCGAGTTCGAGGGGCTCGAGGATCCGATGACGGGCTTCACCCAGGGCCTCGCGGCCGCGCAGCGCCTCGCCGCGGAGGCGGTCCGATGAGCGCGCCCGCCGCCTCCGCCGCTCCCGTCCGCGTCGGCGTCGTCGGCGCCGGCACCATCGCGGGCCTGCACCTCGCCGCGTACGCCCGGAACCCCGGCGTGGTGGTCGCGGGGATCTGCGACATCGACGGCGAGCGCGCGGCCGCCCGCGCCGCCCTGCACGGGGCCGCGCTCGTGTCCACCGACTTCCGCGCGTTCGTCGCGGATCCGTCCATCGACGCCGTCAGCGTCTGCACGCGCAACGACACGCACGCCGAGGTCGCGATCGCGGCGCTCGAGGCCGGCAAGAGCGTGCTCCTCGAGAAGCCCATGGCCGTGACGGTCGCCGAGGCCGAGGCCATCGTGCGGGCGGAGGCGGCGAGCGCCGGATCCGTGCAGGTCGGCTACGTGCGCCGCCACTCCTCGAACGCGGTCACCCTCAAGCGCTTCGCCGACGCGGGCGACCTCGGTCCCATCTACTACGCGCGGGCGGTGTTCCTCCGGCAGGCCGGGGATCCGGGCGGCTGGTTCTCGAACCGCTCCGTCTCCGGCGGCGGCCCGCTCATCGACCTCGGCGTGCACTTCCTCGACATGGCGCTCTGGCTCATGGACTTCCCGGATCCCGTCGCCGTGACCGGGTTCACGTTCCACCGGCTGGGCAGCCGCGGCAACATCCGCGGGCTCACGCGCTACCTCAGCGCCGACCAGACGCCCTCCGACGACCCCGTGGAGGACCTCGCGGGCGCGCTCGTGCGCTTCGCCGACGGCGCCGTGCTCTCCATCGAGACCTCGTACTCCCTGCACGGCCGCGACAGCCAGTCGTTCGAGGTGTTCGGCGAACGCGGCGGGGCGACGCTCGAGCCGGAGCTGCGGATCACGACCGAGCTGCACGACACCGTGGTGGAGATCGCGCCGAACATCGACGCGCTCAGCTTCGACCTCGACGAGGGCTTCCAGGTGGAGATCGACACGTTCGTGCGCACGGTGCGCGGCGAGATCGCGTCGGTCGCGCCGGCCGCGCACGGGCTGCACCTGGCGCGGATCCTCGAGGCCGTCTACGCGTCGGCCGCCAGCGGGCGCGAGGTGCGGCTGGACTGAGGGCGCGCGGCGGCGGGGCCCGATGCCCGGGCCCCGCGCCTCACGCCTCACGCGTCACGCCGGCTGCAGCAGCCGCCCCTCCGCCACGAGCCTCCGCGACAGCACGCGGTACCCCTCCTTCTCGAAGAAGACGGTGATGCGGTCGTCCTCCGCGCTCATCACGGTGCCGGGGCCCCACTCCGCGTGGGTGACGGCGGACTGCGGCGAGAACGGGTCGTCGGCGACGGCGGCGGGCGCGTCGGCGCTCGCGGTGGCCCCGGTCCCCATCGCCTCCTCGTGCGCGTCGTCCGCGTCGAGCCGCTCGCACGCGTCGCAGTTCCCGCAGCGCTCCGGCGACTCCTCGCCGAAGTAGCCGAGCAGGAACTGACGACGGCACTGCGGCGTCTCGGCGTAGCCGCGCATCATCTCCAGGCGCGAGACCTCGATGCGCTCGCGCTCCTGGGCGACCTCCTTCGCGCGGGAGGCGGCCTCGCGCGGATCCAGCTCCTCGCGCACGAAGGCGCCGTCGCGGTCGGATCCGAGCACGCCCGCGTCCACGAGCAGGTTGAGCACGCCGCCGACCGTCCGCGCCGACATGCCCGCCCGCTCGGCGACCGCGGCGGGCCGCACGGGACCGTCGACGCCGGCCACCGCGACCGCCGCGTACACGTCGCGGAGGCTCGCCGGCCGGGGCGTGCGCGCGGCGAAGAAGCGGCGGAGGCCGAGGTCCTCGGCGCGGTAGTGCAGGATCCCCACGGCCGGCTCCCCGTCGCGGCCCGCGCGCCCGACCTCCTGGTAGTACGCGTCGACCGACTCGGGCGGCGCCGCGTGGATCACGTACCGCACGGTCGGCTTGTCGATCCCCATGCCGAACGCGCTCGTCGCGACCACCACGTCCACGTCGTCCTCGTGGAACGCGGTCTGCACGCGCTCCCGCTCGGCCGCCGGGAGGCCCGCGTGGTACGCGTCCACCCGGAGGCCGGCCGCGCGGATCTCGTCGGCGTAGTCCTCGGCGTCCTTCCGCGTCGCGACGTAGACGAGGCCCGGCTGCGTCTGTTCCATCACGTGCGCGACGATCGCGCGCCGCTTCTCGGACTCCTCCGTGTGCCGGCGCACCTCGAGCCGGATGTTCGGCCGGTCGAAGCCCCTGGAGAGCACGAACGGGTCGCGCAGCCCCAGCCGCTCCTCGACCTCGGTGCGGATGGGCGTGGATCCGGTCGCCGTCATCGCCACGGTCGGCGGGTGCCCGAGCGCGTCGATCACGCCGCCGAGCCCCAGGTAGTCGGGCCGGAAGTCGTGGCCCCACGACGCCACGCAGTGCGCCTCGTCGATCACCACGAGCGACACCCCGCGCGCCACGAGCCGCGCGACGACGTCGTCGCGCGCCAGCTGCTCGGGCGTGAGGAACACGATCCGCGCGCCGGGCTCCTCCACGGTCGCCCACGCCTCCTCCAGCGCCTTCCCGCGGATCGTGCTGTTGATCACGCGCGCGGGCGGGGCGGCGGGCGCGTCCTCGAGGTTCTGCACCTGGTCGGCCTGCAGCGCGATGAGCGGCGAGACGACGACGGTGAGGCCGTCCATCAGCACGGTCGCGACCTGGTAGATCGCCGACTTGCCGTAGCCCGTGGGCATCACGACGAGCGCGTCGCGGCCGCGGACGAGCGGGCCGATGGTGCGCACCTGGCCGTCGTGCAGCTCGTCCCAGCCGAACGCCTCGCGGGCGACGCGCAGGGCGTCCTCGGGCTCCGGGCCGGGCGCGGGCTCCGGGACGATGGCGGGATCCGGAGCCCGGTCCTCCGGGGTCCCCTCGGCGGTGTCGGTGCGGCCCGCGGCGGCGCGGTCGTCGGTCGTGCGGGTGCGGCCCTCGGCGGCGCGGTTCTGCTTCACCTCCCCACTGAACGCCGGAGGTCGAGCAGTGACCAGCGCCGCGGATCCGCTCTCGGCGGACCGTCACCCTCGTCGGCGTCCGGGCGCGCCGCGGCCGCCCCGACGCCGCGGCGGCCGCGCGGCACGGCCCGCCGGGGGGCTCAGCCGGCGTCGACCCGGGGGAACGGATCCGCGTACCCCGCCCACTCCCCCGGCCCCGCCGCGAGCTCCGCGGGCGTCAGCACCGCGCGCCCGATCGCGCGCCGGAGCACGGCCGGCCGCAGCCCGACGCCGAAGAACGCGATCTCCGTGCCGAGCGGCGCCTCCTCCGTCCACGGGTCGATCCCGGTCGGCTGCAGCGTGAGCATCGACCCCACGCTCGACCAGCCGCCCACCTCGCCCGGCCGCGCGGCGAGCGACACGAAGCCCTTCGAGCGCAGCACGAGCCCGGCGCGGTCGGGCCGCAGCTCCTCCTCCACCGCGTCGGCGAGGCGCTGCGGGTGCAGGGGGCGCGGGTCGGCGACGACGACGGATCCGACGGGCCCCGTCAGCCGCTCGAGGTCGGCGGGGCGCGCGGCGGCATCCGCTGCGGTCAGCTCGCGCATCCACCCCGCCGACGCCGCGAGCCCCGCGACGTCGCCCCAGCGCGGCAGCCGGTCGAGCGCGAGCGGGCGGCGCGCGTCGAGCACGGTCGCCCGCGGAGCGAGCCGACGCACCAGCGCGAGGAGCAGGCCACGCGCCTCCTGCGGCACGCGCGCCATGCCGGTGAGCACCACCACGGTCGCGTACTCCACGAGGTCGGCCAGCGTCTCCGCCTCCTCGAACGCGTCCTCCACGCGGCCGAAGGACACGGCGTGCAGGCGGTCGGCGGGCACGACGGAGACCACGTGGCGGAGCCCGAAGCCGGATCCGGTCGCGCCCAGCGCGCGCTGCAGCCGACGCTCCTGGCGCAGGAGGAGGTCGAGCCCCATGCCGGTCGCGCGGGCGTCGGCCGTGGCGGGGATCCCGACCACGACCTCCGCGCCCGGCCCGTGCTCGGCGAGCTCGTCGAGGAAGCGCGCGATGGGCTCGACCGGATCCGCCTCCTCGGGCGGCAGGACGAGGAGCGAGGCCGCGGAGTCGGCCACGGCGTCGCGCAGGACGGACCGGAGCCCGGACCCCTCGCCCACGACGAGCACGACGCCGGACGGCGGCTGGGGCTGCGGGTGCACGGGGGTGGATCGATCGCGAGCGGGCATGCCGCTAGTCTATTGAGAACTGTTCTCACGAAAGGACCACCATGAAGGTGCGCAACTCGATCAAGGCCCTGAAGAACCTCCCCGGCGCGCAGGTCGTGCGCCGCCGCGGCCGCGTCTTCGTCATCAACAAGAAGAACCCGCGGAACAAGGCCCGCCAGGGCTGATCGGCGGCCGACGGCGCCCCTGGTCTGGGGCGTCGCCGCCTGGCCCCGCCTCGATACGGTGGGACCAGTCGAGCCACGGGGGGTCCGCGCATGATCGTCGTCGTCATCATCGCGTGCGAGATCGGCTTCTGGGTGCTGCTGGCCGCCGGACTCGCCGTCCGCTACGCCCTCCGCCGCCCGCGCCTCGGCGCCGTGCTCCTCGCGTGCGTGCCCGTCGTGGATCTCGTCCTGCTCGTCGCCGCCGCCATCGACCTCCGCGGCGGGGCCACCGCCGACTGGACCCACGGGCTCGCCGCCGCGTACCTCGGCGGATCCGTCGCCTTCGGCCACTCGATGGTGCGCTGGCTCGACGCGCGCTTCGCCCACCGCTTCGCCGGCGGCCCGGCACCTGCGCGCCCCGCCCGCTCCGGTCGCGCCAAGGTGCGCTACGAGTGGCGGATGTGGATCCTCACGGTGGTCGCCTACGCGATCGCCTGCGCCCTGCTGCTCGCCGCCATCGCGTTCGTCGGCGACCCCGCGCGCACCCAGGCGCTCGAGGACTGGATCGCCCGCCTGACGGTGCTGCTCGGCATCTGCACCATCTGGCCCGTCGGCTGGACCATCTGGCCCGGCCCGGAGCCGGAGACCCACGCCGAGCCGGCCGCGGTGCCCTCAGCGGCGGCCCGCCGCTGACCCGCGCGGCGCCGACCGCGCGGCGCCGACCCGCGCGGCGCCGACCCGCCTCAGAGCGGGAAGCGCAGCCGCAGCAGGTGGGATCCGTCGGCGCGCGTCTCCGCCGTCAGGGTCCCGCCGAGCAGCTGCGCGCGCTCGCGCAGCCCGGTGAGCCCGTGGCGTCCGCTCGGCAGGACGAGCAGCGGGAGCGTCGGCGCGCCCGCGTCCACCTCGAGCACCACGTGGCCCGCGTCGAGCCGGCCGGTGATCCGCACGGCCGCGCCGGTCGCGTGCTTCCGCGCGTTCGTGAGCCCCTCCTGCACCGTGCGGTAGACGGCGCGCTGGGCGGACGCGGGGAGGTCGTCCGGGAGGTCGATCGCCGTGTCCACGCGGATCCCGCTGGCCGCCACGAGCGCCGGCACGTCCCCGAGCGTCGGCTGCGGCGCGAGCTCCCGCCGCTCCCCGCCGGCCGCGCGCAGCACCTCGACCATGCCGCGCAGCTCCTCGAGCGTCACGGTGCTGAGCCCGCGGATCGTGCGCGCGGCCTCCCGGGAGCGCTCGTCGGCGGCGCCCACCTGCATCGCCCCGGCCTGCACGGCGATGAGGCTGACCTGGTGCGAGACCACGTCGTGCATCTCCCGCGCGAGCACGGCCCGCTCCCGCGCGAGCGCGACCTGCGCCGCCTGCCGCTGCCCGAGGTCCTGCGCCTCGCGGAGCTCCACGAGCTGCGCGGCCGCCGTCCGCCGTTCGCGGAGGAACGCGCCGAGCAGCGCGGGACCCACGGTGTAGATGGTCGCGTCCACGAGCGGCTCGACCAGGAACGGCACGTCCTCCGGCGGCCAGAGCGGCGCCATGTAGGCCACCACGGACGCGACCGTCGCCACGGCGAGCTGCCACCGCGGCGCGCGCGAGAGGCCGAGGTCGAAGAGGGCGATCACGAGGGGGATGTAGGCGATGCTGAGGTAGAAGGCGGGCAGCGCGGCGAGCACGCTCAGCCAGGGCCAGCGGCGGCGGAGCAGCAGTCCGAGGCAGGCGGCGATCCCCGCGACGACCTCCCCCGACCCCTCCGCCGCGGCGAGGAAGACGGAGGACAGGGCCGTGGCGATCCCGGCCACGAGCAGGTCCACGAGGGCCGCGCGCACGCGCCCGCTCACCCGCATCGCCGGATCACCGCCGGGGCACGAGCCCGGCGCGGTCGGCCACGACGGCCGCCTCGACGCGCGAGCCGACGCCGAGCGCCTGCACGATGGAGCTCACCGTCTCCTTGACCGTCCCGAGCGTCAGCCCGCACTCGGCCCCGATCTCGGCGTTGGAGAGGCCGCGGGCGAGCGCCTTCAGCACGGTGGTCTCGCGGTCGCCGAGCCGGGCGACGCGCGCCCGCTCGGCGTCGTCCGCGAGCGAGCGGAAGAGGCGGCCGGGCCGGAGGCCGGGGGCGAGCACGATGCCGCCGGACGCGAGCGTGAGCACGTGCTGGGCGAGCTGCTCCGGATCCGTGTCCTTGAGCAGGAAGCCCGACGCCCCGCGGTGCAGCGCCTCCAGCACCTGGTCGTCGGTGTCGAACGTGGTGAGCATCGCGACCGCGGGCGGCCGGGGCTCGGCCATCAGCTCGGCGAGGATCGTGAGGCCGTCGGGCGCGGGCATCCGGATGTCGAGGAGCACCACGTCGGGCGCGTGCTCGCGGATGGTCGCGACGGCCGTGGCGCTCGACACGGCGGCCCGCACGGCGATGCGCGGCGAGGCCCCCAGCACCATCGCGATGCCCGAGCGCACGAGGGACTCGTCGTCGACCACGACGACCGTCACGACGGGGTCGGCCGACGCGGCGGGGAGGGCCGCGTCGTGACGCGCCTCGGATCCGTCGCTCACACGTCCCGCCTCCCCGTGGCGGATCCGCCGTCGACGCCGGTCGCGCCGCCGCGGTCCCCCGCGTGGCCGAGGCTAGCGCCCCGGGCCGCGCGCCTCGCCGCCCGCGCCGCCCGGCGGACGGCCCGCCGCTCGGCGCCCGCCGCCCGGAGCGCGCCCACGAGCTGCCGGACCCGCAGCCCCGGCACGTACGCCGACGTGAGCGCGCGCCCGATCGGCGCCAGGTCGGGCGCGCTCGGGCAGGCGAGCCACAGGGTCTCGTAGCGCGGGTCGAACTTGGCCTTGAAGCGCAGCAGCGACGTGAAGCCGTAGGACGGCTCGAGCACGCGGCCGGTCGCGGCGAGGAGGCGCGCGACCACGCGGTCGACGGGCCCGCCGTCGAGGCCCCGGCCGACGCCCGCGAGCGGCGTGCCCGACAGGCTCAGCGTCTCGAGGCCCTCCTCCTGGAAGGCGCGGGCGGCGGTGGCGATGAGGAACTCCATGACGCCGGGCATCGGATCCGCGCCCCGCCGCATCACGTCGAGCGTGCGGCCCACGAGGCGGCCGTCGCGGAACTCCGGGAGCCAGCTGGTGACGCCGTGCACGCGGCCGGCGGCGTCGACGGCGAGCAGCATCCGCACCTCCGGGTCGTCGAGCTCGCGCAGGCCGCCGAGCGTGAAGCCCATCTCGGGCAGCGCCTTCGCGTCGACCCAGTCGCCGCTCAGCGCGTCGACCGCGCGGCGGAGGGGCTCGGGGAGGCCGCGGTAGGTGCCCCAGCGCGCCTCGACGCCGTCGCGGGCGGCGCGGTTGGTCGCCGTGCGGAGGTCCTGGCGGCGCTTGCCCGAGGTGGAGAAGCCCGCGAGGTCGATCACGGCCTCCTCGGCCACCGGCGTGACGCTCCAGCCGAGCTCCGCGAACACCGGCAGGTGCGCCGAGTGGATGCTGTAGAACGCCGGCACGAGGCCGCGCGCGGAGCAGTGCCGGGCGAAGGCGCGGATCGTCGCGGGAGCGTCGGCGGCGGTCGCGATCGGGTCCGACACCGTGAGGGCGACGCCGTGCGCGGCCCGGTACGCGACGGCCCCGTGCGCGACCGCACCGTCGGCGCCGTCCGCGCCGTCCGCGGCGGAGGCGTCGTCCGCGGCGGAGGCGTCGTCCGCGGCGAACCAGTGGCTGCTGCCGGTCCACGTGCCCATGAACCCGAGGGATCCGGCGTCCGCCCGCACCAGCTGCGCGAGCACGCGCTCGCGTCCGGCGGTGCGCTCCCCGCCGGCGGCGCGCAGAGTGAAGGACCGGCGCCGCGCGACCAGCACGACGAGCGCGGCCGCCGGCACGAGCCACGTCGTGAGCATCAGCGCCGGCAGCTCGAGGTCGCTCCACGACGCGATGGGGAACGCGAACCAGTCCTCGGCGAGCGGGATCACCGTGTAGTACCAGGCGAGGAGCCCGGTCACGAGGAGGAGGGCCGCGATCCCCATCACGAGCCCGAGGCGCCGCCCGCGCAGGAGGAGCGCCACGGCGAGGATGAGGACGCACAGCGCGACCACGGTGCTCCCGGGGTCGAGCAGCGTGCCCATCGTGCTGAGGACGCCGATCGCGTCGCCCGAGACCGCGGCGATCCACCAGCTGAGGGTGACCGTGCCGAGCATGGTCGCGGCGACGACCCGGGCGCTCGAGGTCGCGGCGTCGTGCCAGGCGGGGCGGGCCGAGAGCGGCACGAGGATCCGGCCGAGGCCCAGCCCGATGAGGAGCGCGACGCCGCGCGTGAGGTCGACGCCGTGGCCGCCGGCGAGGAGGCCCGCGAGCACCGCCGCGAGCACCGCGGCGCGGAGGCCGTCGCGGTGCGCCGGCGCGAGGCCGCGGCTGGCGGCCGCGGCCACCGCGACGATGACGACGGACGGCGCCCACAGCCGGTCGGCCGCGTCGAGCTGGGAGTAGAGGTCGCCGAGCGCGAGGCCCACGGCGAGGAGGAGGGAGGCGACCGCGACGGGCGCGAGGGATCCGAGCGCCGCGACGACCGCGGTGCGCGCGATCCCGATGCGGCTCTCCGACCAGGCGAGCACGGCGACGACGACCGCGAGCGCGATGGCCGTCGCGGCGGGATGCGCGAGCTCGCCGAGCCCGGCCATGGCGCCCATCCACGCGCTGCCGGCGGGGACGGCGAGCGCGGCGAGCGGATGGCGGGCGAGGGTCCGCAGGAGGGTCCGCGCGGCCCCGGCCGTGGCCGCGACGGCGGGCGCCGCGGCAGGCGGATCCGCCCGGTCGGCGGGCAGCGGGCGGGCGGCGGGGGCGAGCGTCGGGTGCGTCACGTCCCCAGTGTGCGGAGCGGGCGCGCTCCGCCGCGTCGGCCGCGGGATCCGCGTCCTCCGCCCATCGGCTGACCCCGGCCGCCGATCGGCTGGCGCGGCGGACGCCCGGATCCGCCGCCCGGCACCTCCGCGGGAGCCTTCGCCCGCGACGGCGGCGCCCGTGGCCCGCGGACCGACCACCGGGAGGGCATACTCGGCGTAGTCGTGGAGGGGGAGGCGATGCGGCCGATGACGGCGCGGGGGAGCGTCGCGGGCGCCGGGTCGCCGCCGCGCCCGGACGCGCGCCGCGCCGACATCCAGGGCCTCCGCGCCGTGGCCGTCCTCGCGGTGGTCCTGTTCCACGCCGGCCTGCCGCTGCCCGGCGGCTTCCTGGGCGTGGACGCGTTCTTCGTCATCTCCGGCCACGTCATCACGCGGATGCTCCTCCGCGAGTCCGCCGCGACGGGCCGCATCGACCTGCCCCGGTTCTACATCCGGCGCTTCCGCCGGCTCGCCCCCGCCCTCGTGCCCGTCCTCCTCGTGACGCTCGTGGCGTCCGCCCTCATCCAGTCGCCCCGGCTCGGCGACACGACGATGCGCACGACGCTCGGCGGGTCGGCGGGGGTCGCCAACTTCGTCGTCTACCAGACCACCGGCGGGTACTTCGAGCCCGCCGCGGCCTCGAACGCGCTGCTCCACATCTGGTCGCTGTCGGTCGAGGAGCAGTTCTACCTCGTCTTCCCCGTCCTCCTCCTCGGCCTGCTCCTGCTCGCCCGGAGGATGCGCGCCCGGGCGCTCCCGGCCGCGGCGCTGCTGGCGATCACGGCCGCGTCGGCCGCGATCGCGATGACGGCCGCCGCCGGCGTCGACCTCCCCGGCCCGATGTTCCTCACGAGCTACTACAGCCCGGTCACCCGCGCGTGGGAGTTCGGGGCCGGCGCGCTCGCGGCGATGATCCCCGCCGCCCGCCTGCTGCGACGGCCGCGGCTCGCCACGGTCGCGCACGCCCTGGGAGCCGTGATGCTCGTGCTCGCCCTCGTGGGGATCCACGGATCCGACCAAGGCGTCGGCCCCGCGACGCTCCTCCCCGTCGTCGGCACGGCCCTGCTGCTGCTCGCGGGCGCGTCGGCGACCGGACCCGTCGCGGCGGTCCTCCGCTCCGGCCCGTCGATCCGCCTCGGCGACATCTCGTACTCGTGGTACCTCTGGCACTGGCCCGCCATCGTCCTCGCGTCCGCGCTCGTGCCCGACAGCACGCCGGCGAAGGTCGCCGCGGCCGTCGGCGCCCTCGTGCCCGCCGTGCTCTCGTACCGCTTCCTCGAGCAGCCGATCCGGCGCGCCCCCGCCCCCGGCGCGAGGCGCACCCTGCGGCTGGCCGCCGTGCTCGCCGTCCCCGCGGTCGCCGTGGTGGGGATCGTCGGCGTCGGCTCCGACCGTGGCTGGGGGGTGCCCGCGGTGCACGCGATGGAGGAGCAGCACGCCGGGTGGAGGACGTGCATGTCCTTCGCGACCATGCCGAACGGCCCCGCGGCGAACCCGGACTACGCCGGCTGCACGTGGGACGCGGACGCGACGGGACGCCCGGTCTTCCTCGTGGGTGACTCGAACGCGAGCCACTTCGTCGAGCCCGTCGTGGCCGCATCCCGCTCGCTCGGGCGCCCCACCACCATGCGCACCGCCGCCGCGTGCCCGTTCGCCGACGTCCATCGGCGAGCCGGCCCGACCGCCGACGCGACCGACCTCCGGTGCCGCGACTACTACGAGTCGACGCTGTCCTGGCTGGAGGGCCAGCCGAGCGGCACCGTCGTGATCGCGAGCACCGAGGCGTACTGGTCGGGCGAGGAGCCCCTGGTCGGCGCGACGCCCGAGGGCATCGGCGCGGACGTCCCGACGCGATCCGCCGCCCTGACGGCCGGCCTCGAGCGCACGGTCAAGGCGCTGCAGGACGCGGGCCACGACGTCGTCCTCGTCCCGTCCGTCCCGCACCCCGCCCTCAGCGGCCGCACCGGGGTCCCGGAGGACTGCTCGGTGATGGCGCTGGCCACGGGCACGTGCCGGCTGTCCGTCCCGCGGGCGGAGATCGCGGCCGTGCAGGCGCCGATGCGGGCCACGATCGCGCAGGTCGCGGGATCGACGGGCGCGACGGTGCTCGACCTGCTCGACTCCTTCTGCGATGCCACGACGTGCTCCGTCGACCGCGGCGGCGAGCTGCTGTACCAGGACTCCACGCACCTCTCGGTGGCCGGGAGCCGCACCCTCACGCCGCGCTTCGCGGAGGCGCTGGCGCCGTCCTCCCGCTGATCCGCGGGATCCACCGCCCCGGGACGCGAGAAGGCCCCCGGTTCCCCGGGGGCCTTCCGCTCTGCTGGTGCGCGAGGGGGGACTTGAACCCCCACGTCCTCACGGACACACGGACCTGAACCGTGCGCGTCTACCAATTCCGCCACTCGCGCCAACCGGACGACATTATCACGCCGCGACGGCGATCCCGCGCCGCGACCGCCCCGTGACGGCCCGCATCCGGTCCTTCGCGAGGGTGATCCGCACCCGCCGCGGGGCCCGTGTCCAGGGCCCCGCCTCGCGAGT
>Ga0265798_10009735_pt1 | contig 11968 bp, 9 predicted proteins | sample P3T30metagenome_FD_192430 | JGI IMG/M metagenome (GOLD analysis project Ga0265798, IMG submission 192430) | Plant litter microbial communities from East Loma Ridge, Irvine, California - P3 T30 | ecosystem: Environmental > Terrestrial > Plant litter > Unclassified | place: USA: California... | reverse complement strand
CTGAGCGGCCCGGCTCGGGGGATCCAGGGCGGAGAGCGGATGCACGGCGCCGGCCACGCACGCGACGATCGGATGCGCTCCGTCGCGCCGCCGCGGGCATCCGACTGCTCCCGCAGCGCCGGGATCGTCGCCACCGCGAGCGTGCAGGCCGGCCGCAGGACCGCATCCGCTCGTCGCCGTCTGCTCGCCGCGGCGGCGCTCGCCGCGCTGGCCCTGCCGCTGCTGCCGGCGGCCCCGGTCGAGGCCGCAGCGAGCCAGGTGCAGGGCATGGAGTACTGGCTCGACGACTACGGCGTCCGAGAGGCCTGGGGCGCCACCCGCGGGGCCGGCGTGACCGTGGCCGTCATCGACACGGGCGTGGACGGATCGCACCCCGACCTCGCGGGCGCCGTCGTGGGCGGCACCGATGTCTCCGGCGTCGGCGGCCCGACCGGGCAGACCCCGCTCGGCAGCGACAGCGCGCACGGCACGATGGTCGCCTCGCTGCTGGCGGGCCGCGGCCAGCCGGGCGGACGGGGCGTGCTCGGCGTCGCCCCGGAGGCCGACCTGCTGGCGGTCTCGGTGGGCTTCGAGGACGGCGAGGTCGACTCCGACACGCAGATCGCCGAGGCGGTCACCTGGGCCGTCGACAACGGCGCCGACATCATCAACCTCTCGCTGACCCGCAACACCCTCGACTGGCCCGAGAGCTGGGACGACGCCTTCCTGCACGCCGCCGAGAACGACGTGGTGGTCATCGCCGCGGCCGGCAACCGCGGCGCCGGCACCACCATCGTCGGCGCACCGGCGACCATGCCCGGCGTGCTGACGGTCGCGGGCGTCGACCGCCGGGGCGAGGCCAGCTTCGACGCCTCCTCGCAGGGCATCACCATCGGCGTCTCCGCGCCGAGCGAGCAGCTCGTCGGCGCCTCGCCGGGCGGCGGCTACGTCACCTGGCAGGGCACGAGCGGCGCGACCCCGCTCGTATCGGGGGTCGCCGCGCTCGTGCGCTCCGCGCATCCGGAGCTCGACGCGGCCAACGTCATCGAGCGCATCGTCGCCACCGCCGACCCGGTCGGGGCCGAGCTGCCGAGCCCGCTGTACGGCTACGGCCTGCTGCGCGCCGGGGATGCGGTGAGCGCCCCGGTCGCGGCCGTCGAGGCGAACCGGATGGGCGACCTGGCCGAGTGGGTGCGCGTGCACCGCCGCGCCGCCGTCGACGATCCCGGTGAGGCGACGAGCGGCATCGAGGGGCCCGCGCCGCTGCCGAGCATGGTGCCGCGCGCCGCCGCCGACTCGCCCGAGGGCGTCTGGCTGCCGAGCGCGGCCCAGCTGCGCGAGGTGGGCATCCCGCTGGCCCTGCTGCTCGGCTTCGGTCTCGCGGCGATCGCACTCGTCATCACTGCGGCGCGGGAGGCCGCCGGCCTGCGAAAGGCTCCTAAGATGGTGCGCGTGCGTCGGGAGGTCCCCGATCCCGTCGAGTTCGAATCGCCTCCCCGCCCGGAGTAGGGTAGAGGCGAATTTTCGCCTGAGGAGAAACCCCACTGTGAGCAAGATCCTGATCGTCGGCGGCGGCTACGCCGGCTTCTACACCGCCAAGAAGCTCGAGAAGCACCTGCGCCCCGGCGAGGCCGAGGTCACCATGGTCGACCCGCTTCCCTACATGACCTACCTCCCCTTCCTGCCCGAGGTCGCGGCCGGCTCGATCGAGCCCCGCCACGCGGTCACCTCGCACCGCCGTCACCTCACCAAGACCAACCTGGTCACGGGCAAGGTCACCAAGATCGACCACGCAGCCAAGATCGCCACGATCACCCCGGTCGTCGGCGAGGCCTACGAGTACGCCTACGACCAGATCGTCGTCACCGCGGGCTCGGTCTCGCGCACCTTCCCGATCCCGGGCGTGGCCGACGAGGCCATCGGCCTCAAGTCGATCGAGGAGGCCGTCGCCGTGCGCGACCGCCTGCTCGACAACTTCGACAAGGCCGCCGTGCTGCCCGCCGGCCCCGAGCGCGACCGTCTGCTGACCGTCGTGGTCGTCGGTGGCGGCTTCGCCGGCATCGAGACCTTCGCGGAGCTCCGCAGCCTCGCGAGCTCGCTGCTCAAGGGCTACCCGCAGCTCACGATCGACGACACCCACTTCCACCTCATCGAGGCGATGGGCCGCATCATGCCCGAGGTGTCGCTGCCCACGAGCCACTGGGTGCTCAAGAACCTCGCCCAGCGCGAGGCGACCGTGCACCTCGACACGCAGCTGCAGTCGGCCGTCGACGGCGTCATCCAGCTGTCGACCGGCGAGAGCTTCGAGAGCGATCTCATCATCTGGACCGCCGGTGTGATGGCGAGCCCGTCGCTGCGCAACTCCGACCTCCCGATCGAGGAGCGCGGCCGTCTGCGCGTGCAGGCCGACCTGCGCGTTGTCGACGACGAGGGCGTCGTCGAGGGCGCCTGGGGCGCCGGCGACAACTCGGCCGTGCCCGACCTCACTGGCGGCGGCGTCGGCGGCTTCTGCGTGCCGAACGCCCAGCACGCGGTGCGTCAGGCCAAGCGCCTCGCGAAGAACCTGGTCGCGGTCCTCCGCGGCGAGAGCACCGTCGAGTACAAGCACAAGAACCTCGGCGCGGTCGCCGGCCTCGGCATCGGCGTGGGCGTGTTCCAGAGCGGCAAGATCGCCGTCAAGGGCTTCCCGGCCTGGGTCATGCACCGCGGCTACCACGGCCTCGCGATCCCGATGTGGGAGCGCAAGATCCGCGTCTTCGGCGGCTGGTTCTGGAACCTCGTGCTCGGCCGCGACAACGTCGCGCTGAGCAAGCGCGAGGTGCCGCGCGAGTTCTTCGAGGCCTTCGCCTCGCGCCCCAAGGCGTAATCGAGCAGTCTCCTCGACGGCCCCGCGACCTCCCGGTCGCGGGGCCGTCGTCGTGCGCCCGGGCGCGCATCCGCTCAGTGTCGCCGGCTTACAGCGCCCCTCGCCGCGCCCGTCCGCTCGGCGTCGGGCGGTCGATGGCGAGCGGATGCGGAGCGCCCGGCTACGCTGGAACGGGGCGTCACGGCCCCGCGCCCCCGTAGCCCAATTGGCAGAGGCAGCGGACTTAAAATCCGCGCAGTGTCGGTTCGAACCCGACCGGGGGTACCGACGGGAACGGCCCGCTCGCGATGCGCGAGCGGGCCGTTGCGTCGTTCGGGCGCTGGTCAGCCGACCTCGACCGCGGCGTAGGACTCCACGAACGCGTCGTAGATCAGCACCGTGCCGCCATCGGCGACGTCCTCGGGGACCTCGAACGTCAGGGTGAACTGCGTGGTCGCGCCGGCGTCGATGGCGTCGACGTCGAAGAGCCCGGGCTCGATCATGCCGCCGTCGGTGTACTCCAGGCCGTCCGATGCGATGAAGGTCGGGGTCAGGTCGAAGTAGGGGTCGGAAGCCGCGCTGCCGAGGTTCGTCGCCTGCACGAGCACGGCGAAGGCCTTGTTGCCCGGGGCCGCGAAGGCTGCCTCAGCCGCCTCCGCCGAGAAGTCCGTGACGGTGATCTCCCAGTCGTTGCCGCCGGTCCCCATCGGGTCGGCGACCACGAACGCCTCGCCCATGGCGTAGACCTCGCCCTCGATCTCGGGCGCCTCGGTGCCGGGCGGCTCCTCGGCGCCGAAGGACGGGGCGACCGGCGGGTCGAAGTCGCGGATGCTGTTGCTGACGTTCGCGAAGAAGGCGATGACCGCGATGATGATGCCGATCACGAGCAGCAGGAAGACGCCGCCACCGATGCCGAGGCCGATCCAGAGGCCCTTGTTGGACTTGGGCGCACCCGGCTGCGCTCCGTACTGCGCGGGCTGCGGCTGCTGGTACGGGTTGGCCGCGCCCTGCGCCCACGGCGCCGTCGGCGGCTGCGGTGCACCCTGGCTGGGCTGAGGGGCCGCGGCAGTCGGGGCGTAGGGATTCGCGGGGGCCTGCTGACCAGAGGGGTTCTGCTGCTGGCCGTAGGGCTCCTGCTGCTCGGCGGGGTCGGGCTGCTGCGCCGCGTACGGGTTCTGCTGCTGCCCGTTGGGCTGCTGCGCCGCGTACGGGTTCGGGCGCTCGGCCTGCGCAGCGGCGGGTGCTGCCGAGTCCGGCACGGTGGGAGCGGCCGGGGGCTCCTCCACCGCAGAGGGCTCGGGCGAGGGCGCCGCCGGCGCCGGTGCGACGCCGTCCTGCGCGGCTGCGGGCTCCGTGACTGGCTCATCGGACGCCTCGGCGGCGTCGAAGCGGCTCGGGGCGACGCCCTCGGCGCTCGGCACGGCGACATCGGGGGCGGGCTCCGAGGGAGCCGACTCCGCGACGGGTGCCGCTGCGATGTGCGGCTCCTGGGCGGTCCCCGACTCCGGGCTCACCGCCTGATCGGGCGCCTGCGGTTCGAGCGGATGCACGTGCTCGGTCCAGTCCGCCCCGTCCCAGTACCGCAGGGTCGTCTCGGGCGAGGCGGGATCGGCGTACCAACCGGGTGCGGGCAGCGGGGTCTGATCGTTCATGGTGTCCTGTTCCGAGCGGATGAGCGGGCTCTCGAACGCTAGCAGTCACCCCCGGAGCGGGGACAGCGCCGCTCGGTCAGCTGCGGGAGGGGATCGCCCGGCCGCGCAGCACGAAGTCGTGCGCGAAACGGAACCACGCCCAGACGAGCACGCAGAGGCCGCCGAAGCAGACCGCCAGGATGCCCAGCAGCAGCGCGGGGAAGTGCGTCGTGCCGAGATCGCCGAGCAGCAGCAGCGCGGCGAGCACGACGCTCGTGGCCGCAGTGCCGATCCACACCGGCCGCGACCAGTCGTAGACGAGCCGACCCGGCAGCCCGCGCACCGGCAGCGCGAGCACGACGAGGGAGCCCACGCCGGCCAGCACCATGGTGGCGAGGATCTCGCGCAGCAGCACCCGCTCGGCGCCGGCGCCGGGGCCGATCAGCGCGTGCGCCCACCAGGCGGCGATGCTCACCAGGAAGATCGTGCCGAACTGGCCCAGGTTCACGCCGACGCGGCGGCCGCGGGACTCGCCGGCGAGAAAGGCGAAGGTGCCGATCACGCCGGTGATGATCGGCGGGTCGAGCGCGAGGCCCCGGCTGATGAGCGCGAGCGCAGCGCCGACGAGCACGAGGAACGGCAGCGTGCGCACCTCGATGCGCAGGCCCAGCCGGCGCCGGCCGATCCACGCCGGCAGCACGACGGCGAGCGCATTGAGCAGCACGAGGCCGATGCCGACCGCCACGAGCAGCCGCAGCGAGCTGGGCTGGGCGTCGACGCCCCAGGCGAGCGCGATGACCGCGGCCGATCCCGCGAGCGTGATCGCCGCCAGCGTCCGCGGCTTCAGCGGGGGTCCGTCCTCCTCCGCTTCGGCGGGTACGTTCTGGTTGCGCCCGGTGAGGTGCAGGCGTGGCACGTGGAAGCGGCGCTGCAGGGCCGCGAAGAGCAGTCGCAGCGGCAGCGCCACGAAGAGCACGAAGGCGATGGCGAGCGCGATCGCGGTGACCCAGCGGATGGGGTCGAGGATGCTGCGGGCATCCGGCAGCATGAAGCCGAAGCCGGACGGCACGCCCCAACCGGTGCCGAGCGATCGTTCGATGGGACCGACGGGCTCGCGACCGATGCCGCCCTGGTCGTCGTCCGCGTCGATGCCCGGGATCGGGGTCGGAGTGGTGCTGTCCTCGGGATCGGGTGATGCCGTAGCGGAGGGCTCCGGTTCCTGCTCCTCCTCCTGCTCCTCGCCGTCGTCGCCCGCGGTGGGGAGCGCCAGCGCGACGGAGAGCGTGCCGGGCTGGCTCGGCCGCGCAGGGTCGAGCGCCTGGCTCGCGTAGAAGGTGATGGTGCCGCGGCCGGTGACGGGCACCGCGCAGCTCCAGCGCCCGCCGGAGACGGTGGCGGTGCAGCTGCCGGAGCCGTTGTCGGCGAAGACGCTCACGGTGGCGCCGTCGGTTCCGGTACCGGAGACCTGCACGGGCGAGGTCGTGATCCGCGCCCCGGAGGCGGGGGAGGTGATCTCAGGTGGAGCGATCTCCTGCGGGGTCCAGGTCACCGTCAACTGGCGAGTGAAGGGATCGCTCGTACTTCCATTTGGCCAGCCCTGTCCATTGCCGGTCTGCGTTGCGGAGACCGTCACCTGACCAGCCGGCACGTCTGCCTGGGTGAACGCAACTTCCCAGCGACCGCTCGATGTGACTGTCGCCGCTTTGACGGCTCCGAGCCCTAGAACCGAGACACGTGCGCCCGGGAAGCCAGAGCCGCCCAGTACTCCATCTCGAGTCTGATTCACGTCCACCTCAGGGGCACCGAGCACGGCGATGGGTCGTGAAAAGCTCTGCGTCCCCGCGGTGGCGGTGATGGCCACCTGTTGACCATTCGGCAGACCCGACAACGATGCTTCCCAACGGTCGCCAGGACCAGCCGTCGCCGTGATAGCCCTTACTCCGGGGCTCGACAGTGTCACTGTTTCGCCCTCGCTTGCATCACCGGAGAATGAAGCAGAACTTCTACCCGAAAACGTGGGCTCGGCGTCAATAGTGAGCTCGACGGCGGGAGGGGTGCTCGGATCGGGAGTCGGCGTCGCCGAGGCCCCCTCGTTCGGCGCCGCGCTCGCCGCGCCCCCGCCGAGCAGCGCCGCCGCGAGCAGCAGCACGGTCGCCACGGACGCCAGCCCCGCGCGCACGCCGAGCCGCGCCCTCGTCGGGGCGTGAGCGGTGAGGCTCGACGTCGGTGAGGTCACGAGGTCCCCGGTCTGCTGCGGTCGATGCCTCCATTCTGCGGTCGACGGCTGGGATTCGGCGGAGCGGACGGGCGCGCCGCGGGCCGCGTTCCGCGCGCGGTGGGCGTTATCGGCTTGACGCGGACTCCGCGTCGGCATGAGAATTCGGACGTCCGGGGTACGCAGCCCCGGAGCGCCGCCTCGATGGCGATGCGGCAGCGGTGAGGAACGGGGGACCGATGGCCAGGATCCCCGCTGAGCAGCGCCGGCACGCGCTCGTGCAGGCCGCGCTCGCCGTCATCTACCGCGACGGCGTCGCCGCAGCTACGACCCGCACGGTCGTGGCGGAGGCCGGCATGTCGCTCGCGAGCTTCCACTACGTCTTCGACTCGCGCGACGAGCTCATCCGCGAGGTCATCGCCGCGATCGTCGAGGACGTCGAGGTGGCCGCCAGCCTGAGCCTCGAGCCGGGGCGCGACATCGCCGAGACCGTGCGCAACGGCCTGCGGGCCTACATGGCGCACGTGCAGGCCGATCCGATGCGGGAGGTCATGCTCAACGAGCTCATGAACCACGCCCTGCGCGACCCCGAGCTCGCCCACCTGCCCCAGATCCAGTACCGCATCTACCGGCAGACGGCCGCGACCCTGCTCGACCTCGCCGCGACGGTGAGCGGCGTGCGCTGGAACCGGCCGATGGACGAGATGGCGCACCTGTTCGCCACCTTCACCGACGGTCTCTCGCTCACCTGGCTCGGCGACCGCGACGACGAGGCCGCGGAGCGCACCATCGAGCTCGCGGCGCTCGCCGTCGCGGTGTTCGCCGTGCCGCTCGAGCAGCCCTCCGACCCGGCGTGACCGAACCGACCGGGGCGGCGCCGCGAACCACCCGCATGCGCACCCCGCGGATCCTCCTGACCGTCGCCGCGGCCCTCGGGCTCGCGGCCTGCTCCTCGCCGGCGCCCGACGTGAGCGCCCCGCCGCCCGGCGACGGCCCGCTCGTGGCCTTCTACGGCGACTCCTACACGCTCGGCACGGGCGCGAGCGATCCCTCGCTGCGCTGGTCGACGGTCGTGAGCGAGCAGCGCGGCTGGCGCGAGTTCAATCCGAGCGCGAACGGGCTCGGCTTCGTCAACCAGCGCGACGGGAGGCCCGACGACCTGGTCGACCTCATCGTCGAGCAGCAGCCCGACATCGTCATCGTGACGATGGGGCTCAACGACGCCTTCTCGATGGACGGGGCGGCGGAGCGCATCCGCTCGGCGATCCAGGAGGACTTCGAGCGCTTCCGCGACGAGCTGCCCGAGGCGCGGCTGATCGTCTCCGAGCCGTTCTGGTACCTCGAGGAGTCGACCGCCGAATCTCGCCAGGTGGCCGAGTGGGTGGCGGAGTCCGCGGAGAGCGTCGACGCCGAGCGGATGGAGGGCGCCGCGACCTGGCTGGAGAGCGGATCGGACGGATTGCTCGCCAGCGACGGACTGCATCCGAGCGACGCGGGGTACAGCAAGATCACCGAGATCATGGACGAGGGGCTTCGCGAACTCGGCTTGTGATGTACCCCGATGTCCTCTTTTCTGAGGACGTCCCTCCGACTGGGGGCATCCAAAACGGATCGGATGCCGAACAATACTCAGAGGAGGCCAGCGGACGGAGACCCGAACCCGGCCGAACGCCTCCCATCCGTCGCCGGCCAGTCCCCCCAGAGCCGGCGTCGGGAGATCCCCAGGGATCGAGGCCCGTTCGCGGTTGCTGAGACCCCGGCCATCGGATTGTCCCCCCGAGCGATGGTCGGAGCAGTCCGCGGCAGCGGACGGGCCACCCCGAGGGGTTCAGGCCTCGCCGGGCTCCGAGCCGCCGCCGAGGTCGCTGCAGTCGACGTCCTCGCCGTCGTGCTGCTCGTGGAAGCCGTGCGCGCCCGCGTCGCCCGAGAGGCCGAGGCGCAGCTCGGTCCAGTGCTCGCGGCCGATGTAGACGGGGTAGCCGGGCTGCTCGTCGTAGATGGCCCGTCGCAGCGTGCCCTCGTCGGCGCCCGCCATGACGCGGTGCACGGCCGAGGCCTGCAGGTTCGGCAGCTCGACGCGGGTGAGCAGCAGCCCCCGCGAGCGCGTGATCGCGGCCATGCGCAGACCGGTGCGCAGGGAGTGGGACTGCCCGCGCTGCCAGTCGCCGGAGACGATCGTGCGCACCCGGGGGTCCGGCGGCACGAGCTCGGCGGCCTCGTCGGAGGCGGCGCCGAGCACGACGAAGACGGGGTCGCAGCCGGCCGCCAGCAGCGTGTTGACGGTGCGCGGCAGCCACGGGCCCTCTCGGTCGCTCGCGAGCGCCGAGGCGCGACCGCTCGTGGTGCGCAGATCGGCGGCGAGCACGACGCCGCTCACGCCGCCGGCCTCGCTGGACGCGATGCCCGAGGCCGTCACGGCGCGGGTGCGCGCGGGCGGGGAGGGCCAGAGGGCGGGGCCGGAGGAGCTCATCCTTCAGTTATATCCGTCGGCCGGTGTGACGGCACCGGGAAAGCGAGTGCACGTCACGAGCGGATGCGGCGCTACGCCGCGTCCTCGTCCGCCAGTGCGGTGCCGAAGAGCTCGTGCAGGCCCTCCTCGAGGGCAGCCGGCACGGCGAGCGGGATGCCGCCGGTGAAGGCCTCGTACTCGCGCATCGCGGTCGACTCGACGTCGCCGCGGTCGAGCGCGGGATAGGCGGCGGAGATCCGGTCGACGAGATCGCTGAATCCCACGAGCGCGACGCCGTCGATTTCGACGTGCTGCTCGCCCTCGGGGCGCTCGGTTGCGGTCACGGCTTCAGTCTCCCACGTCGTTCAGCGAATGGCGACTCCGTGGAAAGCTCAGCTGCTGTGTTATTCGCTGAACGCGGTTCAGTGAACGACCTCGGCGTCGTCGTGGGCGTCGATGCGGTCCACGGCGTCGAGCATGCGGCCGAGGAACGCCACCACCGCGCGGCCCTCCTCCGGGGACATGCCGCCGGCGGCATCGAGCATCCGCTCGTGCATGAGGCCGAGCGTGGCGCGCACCTCGGCGTCGCTCTCGACCGTCGTGCGCACGCTCTCGTCGTCGAGCACCAGATGGCCGCTGCGCTCGAGGCGGGCGATGAGCGCGCGGACCGCGCTGGTCGAGACGGCCAGATAGGCGGCCAGCTCCGCGACCGCGACCGCGCGGTGCTGCTGCTTCGCCTTGAGAAGGAAGCGCAGCACGAGCAGGTCGTTCTCGCCCATCGACATCGAGTCGCGGGTGCGCCGGCGCATCGCGGCCTCGCCGGCCCGGTAGGCGCGCATGGCCTGCAGGATGGCCACGGAGCGCAGTCGTTCGGCGTCGTCGCCGGTCTCGTACCAGTACCGGCTGGACAGCTCTTCGCTCACGCGCTCGGGTTCCGCTCTCGTCGTGCAGGGCAGTCGCGCGCTCGGGTCGCGCGCGCGAGGCATCCACTGTATCCCGCGGGCGCGCGACCTCCCCGGTGCGACCGTCGCCGAGCGGACAGCGCGCGTCCAGGGCGGGCGGAGTCGCCGCCCAGTGCCCCTCCATACGGTCGTCGGATGACGCGGACCGCGGAAGCGGCATCCGCTCGACGACTTCCCGAGGAGGACCGGATGACCGACCGTTTCGACGCCCTCATCATCGGAGGCGGCATGACCGCCGACGCGGCGGCCAAGGGCTTCCGCGAGATCGACCCCGACGGCAGCATCGGCATCCTCAGCGAGGACGTCGACCCGCCCTACGCGCGCCCCGCGCTGTCGAAGAAGCTCTGGACCGACCCCGACTTCGACTGGTCGGGCGCCGAGCTCGACACCGCGCGGGAGACGGGCGCCGAGGTGCGCCTGGCGACCCGCGTCGTCTCGATCGACCCCGAGGCGCACGAGGCGACGACGATCGACGGCGACCGCATCGGCTACGGCCGGCTGCTGCTCGCCACCGGCGGGCGCCCGAGCGCTCCCGGCTTCGAGGAGTCGGAGCGCGTGCTGCTCTACCGCAGCGCCGCCGACTACCGGCGCCTGCGCGCGGTCGCGAACGGTCGCGGGCACATCGTCGTCGTGGGCGGCAGCTACATCGGGCAGGAGATCGCCGCGGCGCTCGTGCAGGAGGGCGTGCGGGTCACGCTCGTGCTGCCCGAGGACGTCGTCGGCGGCGCCGTCTTCCCGGCGTCCCTCGCCCGCAACGTCGACACGCTCTTCCGCGAGGCCGGCGTGGAGCTCGTCACCGGCGCCCGCGCCACCGGGGGCCGCGAGCAGGGCGAGCAGGTGACCGTCGACCTCGAGGACGGCACCTTCCTCGAGGCGGACGCGGTGGTCGTCGGGCTCGGCATCGAGCCGGCCGCGGCGCTCGCCGAGGACTCCGGCATCGAGACCGGCGACGGCGTGCTCGTCGACGAGAAGCTGCGCACGAGCGCCCCCGACGTGCTCGCCGCCGGCGACGTCGCCAGCTACCCCGACCGCATCCTCGGCCGGCGTCGCATCGAGCACGTCGACAACGCGACCGAGCAGGGGCGCGCCGCGGGCCGCAACCTCGCGGGCGCCGACGAGCCCTACGACCACACGCCCTTCTACTACTCGGTGCTCTTCGGCAACCGCTACGAGGCGGTCGGCACGCTCGACGCCACGCTGCGGACGGTCGAGCGCTGGCACGACGGCGACCGCGAGGGCGTCGTCTACTACCTCGATGAGGAAGGGCACCCGGTCGGCGTGCTCAACTGGAACCACGAGGGCGCGCTCGACGACGCCCGCGCGGTGCTGGCCTCGCAGCCGCCGCTGACCGCCGAGCAGCTGAGCGGCGCGCTCGCTTGAGCGCCGTGCGGCTGTTCCACGAGGCGCGCTCGATCCTGATCGAGAGCCTGTACTGGGACGCGCCGCGCGGCGAGTGGGTCTGGATCGACATCACCGCCGGCGCGCTGCACCGCGGCGACCGCGAGCCGATCCCGCTCGAGCCCCCGCTCACGGCGGTCCAGCCGGCGGCGGACGGCGGTTACCTGGTCGTGCTGCGGGCCGACGTGCTGCTGCTGGATGCGGAGGGCTCCGTCGTGCGCCGACTCGCGACCCTGCCGCACCGGCACGACGGCATCCGCGGCAACGAGGGCAAGATCGACCCCTTCGGCAGCCTCGTGATCGGCAGCATGGACGTGACGGAGGGCGAGCCCGACGGCGGGCTCTTCCGCGTCGCGCCCGACGGCTCGCTGACCACGCTGCTCGGCGGCCTCGCCGTGGCGAACAGCCTCGAGTGGAACGACGAGGGCGACGAGGTCTACTTCTCCGACACCCCGAACGAGACCGTCTACCGAGCGCCCTACGGACCGG
>Ga0265798_10009734_pt1 | contig 11969 bp, 7 predicted proteins | sample P3T30metagenome_FD_192430 | JGI IMG/M metagenome (GOLD analysis project Ga0265798, IMG submission 192430) | Plant litter microbial communities from East Loma Ridge, Irvine, California - P3 T30 | ecosystem: Environmental > Terrestrial > Plant litter > Unclassified | place: USA: California... | reverse complement strand
CGCCTGCGTCGTCTGATCGCTGTCGAAGACGCCGTACCAGCCCTGCGGCTCATGAGGCGGATCCCCCATATAGCCGAGGTCGCCGCGCTGGAAGCGATGGTCGGCATGCGGCGTGCGCGCCTCGCCGTTCCACGCCCAGAAATTGGACCCTGCAAGGGGGCCGCCGCGCGCTGCATCCGCCTCGACCGCGGCATAGATCTGCCGGTAGAACCGGTCCTTGTATGTCGTGCCTATCGACGGATCATAGGCATGCTGCCCATCGCGCGGATAGCCGAACTCCTCGATCACCAACGGTCTGCCCAAGCTGTTCGCCATCCGGATGTGCGCGTCGATATAATCGGCAACCTTCGCCGCGCCCGCGTCGTAGGTGCCGGCGAGGTTGCCGGCGTCCATCCAGCTCCAGTTGTTTGGCCAGATATGCGTCGTCAGATAGTCGATCGAGCCGGCGCGATGAGTCGCGAGCACGACATCCTCCCGCTCGATAGACCCCTTGAGCCCTTCCGAGCCGGTCGAGACGAGATGGTTCGCATCCAGCGTCTTGATGAAGCGCGCGGTCTCGTCGACCCAGCGATAGAAGTGCGGCAGATTGGGGAGGGCGACGGTCGCGGAGCCCGCCGGGCGCGGTTCGTTGGCGAGCTGCCACGCCATGATCGTCGGGTCATCGGCATAGGCGATCTCGGTGACGCTGTTGGTCCGCGACACCAGCGCGCGGACATAGTCGCGGTACATCGCCTGCGCCTGGCCGTTGGTATAGAAAGCGGCGTTCCAGTCGGCGAATTCGGGCCACGGATGTGCCGGATCGTTCATGTCGATGAAACGGCCTGCGTTGACCCAGGACAGGTAGGTCATCATGCCGCCCGACCATTCCCAAAAGTTGGTCAGGTAGACCACTCCGGTCATGTCGCGCTTCGCCATTTCAGCCAGCGTCCAGTCGAGCCCCTTCAGCAGATCGACGTTATAGGTCGAGGTGCGGTCACGAAATCCCGGGGTGATCGAATTCTTCAGCGGCGACAGTTCCGCCGATCCGAGGATACGCAGGTTGCGGATGCCCAACATGTGCAAGCGATCCAGTTCGCGGCCGAGCCGTGCCCGGTCGCCATAAGCGGTGTCCGCGCCCAGCCACGCACCATACCAGATATTGGCCCCCGCATAGCGATAGCGCCTGCCGTCGCGTCTGAAACCGCCGCCGTCGACGGTGACGAAGCGCGAAGGGTCACGCACCCCGTCGCGCCGTGGCAGCGTCGCGCATCCCGCCACCGCGGCAACACCGCCCAGCAGCGCGGTCCGTCGATCGATCATCGCCATATCAAACTCCTTCATCGGATCGCGTCGGGTCAGATGCCGGTGCCACGCGGCACGGGATCAGCCCGACATCGGCATCGGCTGAACGGCGGTCGTATACTACCGCCGCAACGCGTGTGAGACGCGATGCGCGTCCGGCGCATCGATCATCAGCTCGTCTGCACATGGCGCCGGATAGTCGGGTCGTCGAGCCAGGCGGCGGCGTCATCGATGATGATGGATTCATCACGCCAGTGAACCCGCATGGCAAAGCGGCCTCCACCCCGGCGCAGCGCCGAGCTCCCGGCCGGGGATGCTCGGCCACTGATACGCCTTCATCGTGCCTCTCCCCAACACCAGCGGTCCTCCGGTTCGAGCCCGCAGGCCATACCTGTTGCTCAAAAGCCTACTCCAACGGATACTTATATCAAGTTGCGATATTTTGCTTGTCGGTTCTTTTTGGTCACGATAGCAACCCGCTGGACACGTTGAGCAACACACCACGCAAACGACGGCCAGACCGTCCGGCTTCGTACCGGGCGGCGGTTGCGGGATGAGGACTGAAGGGGAAGACATGATGACTCGCGCGAATTCGCATGCCGGTCGCAAGGCTGGTCGGGCTACGTTGTGCGTTGGCGTTTCCGTAATCGCCATTCTCTGCGGGGCGCCGGCCGTCGCGCAAGATGGCGTGACCCCGACCAAGCCGGTGACCGCCGGTTCGCCGGGCACGACGTCGGGTGCGGCATCGGTCCAGGCCGGAACCGCCGCCACGGCTCAGGATCAGGCCGCCGCCACCACCGGTACATCGGGCGCATCGCAGGATGCATCGGTCACGCCGCCTGACGTTGATCGCGAGGAAATCGTCGTTACCGGCACCCGTCAGAGTTTGGCGACCGCGCAAAACATCAAGAAGAACAGCGACACCGTCGTCGACGCGATCACGGCGTCGGACATCGGCGCGCTCCCGGACCGTTCGGTCAACGAGGCGCTCCAGCGCGTTCCCGGCGTCGCGATCAGCCGCTTCGCCGCGCCGACGGATGCGCAGCATTTCTCGGTCCAGGGATCGGGCGTCGTCATCCGCGGGCTGTCCTACGTCCGCGGCGAGTTCAACGGTCGCGACACTTTCGCCGCCAATGGTGGTCGTGAAATCGGCTTCAACGACGTGCCGTCCGAGCTTGTTGGTTCGGTCGAGGTCTTCAAGAACCTGACGGCCGATCTGATCGAGGGTGGTATCTCGGGGACCGTCAACATCAATACTCGCAAGCCGTTCGATACGGACAAGAACCTGCTCTACGTGTCGGGCGGGATGAGCTATGGCGACTTCGAAGGCCGCGGTACGCCATCGGGCGTCGCCTTGTTCTCGAAGCAATTTGATGTCGGCGGTGGCCGCATCGGCATTCTTGGCAGCGTTACGTACTCGCAGTTCCGTAACCGCGCCGACTCCGTGTTCCTGTCGTCGTACCTGCCACGCTACAATGATGATCGGAATGGCAACGGCGTCCAGGATGCCGGCGAAGGCCGCACGATCAACGCCGGCACGCCGTTCGCCTCGACCTTGTTCGACACTTATCCGGTGCCCAACGGTTCCAGCCGCGTCTATGTGCCGCTCGGTGCCGGCTACCGCGAGGAGCACATCAACCGCGAGCGCCTCGGCTTCTCGGGTGCGTTGCAATACGAGAACGCCGACAAGACCTTCTTGTTTACGGCGCAATATCTGCGGACCGACAGTTACGAGGAGCATCTCGATCGCACGATCGAACCGTCGGTCTATTATCCCGACGCGACCACGACGTTTCCCGTCGGTGGGGTGACGCCGACCTATGACGCCAATGGGGTGTTCACGTCGGGCGTACTGGGGCGCAATACCGGGGCTCTTCAGGGCAATCTGCCAAATGGCGGGGGCTATGGCCCGCTGACCCAGTTCGTCGCCAATGGTCTAAATACCGGCCTCACCAACCGATATTTCAATTCCGATTCGGTTACCCAGGATCACGCGATCAACGTCAAATGGGACGTGACCGACCGCCTCCACCTGAACCTCGACGGTCAATATGTGAAGTCGAACGTCAAGGGTCGTGACGACGTACTCGATACGGCAACGCAGACGCAGGCGGCGATCGATACGCGGACCAGCTTCCCGACCGTTCAATTTCAGACGCCGGGCTTCAATACGGCGAGCTATTTCGCAAATCCACAAAGCGTCTATTTCGCCGACGCATTCAACAATCGCAACATCAACGATGGCCAGGAATGGGCCTTCCGTGGCGACGCCCAATACGACTTTACTGAGGATTCCTTCCTGCGGAAGATCCGCGTCGGAGGCCGCTACGCGTCGCGTGACCAAACGGTCCGGACGAACGATTACCTCAATTGGGGTGCGGTATCGCAGACATGGACCGGTGCGGGGCCGCAGTCGTTCGCCCAAGCGCCCGCTGGAACCTACGGCTTGCACGTATTCGACAATTTCCTGCGCGGAGAGGTTGCCTCCCCGCCGAGCGCAAACTTCGTCAATCCCGACATCATCAGCAATCACGATGCGTTCATCTCGTTGATCCGTGGTATCACCAAGGCCGGCGGCGGTACGTACGTGCCGATCGAAGATCGCGTGCGGTCTGACGGCAAGCCGCTGGTGGACGGATATTTCCTTCCGAACGAGGTCTATCGGAACACCGAGAAAACCTATGCTGCCTATGCCCGCCTGGATTTCGGCAAGGACGATTTCGTTCGAGACGGCATGAGCCTGTCGGGGAACATAGGCGTGCGGTGGGTTCGGACGCAGGACAAGGCGTTCGGCAGCATCAATTTCCCGCAGTCAACGACGGTATTCCGTCCCGACAACAACGTACTGCCCGACGGTACGGTCGGACCTGCGCGCTATACCGATATCGCCTCCTACTGCGCATTCCGCGCGGCAAGTCCTGGCTTGTTCAACACGGTCGACCCGCTTTGTACGATTCCGCTGGCGCAAGCGCAGGCGGCGTTGGCGTTCGCCAACGGCGGATCGACGCCGTCGGTCGCCAGCCAATCCTATGATCGCTGGTTGCCGAGCTTCAACTTGCGCCTCGACTTCAGTCCTAAGTTCCTCATGCGTTTCGCTTATTCAAAGGCAATATCGCGACCGAACTTCGGTAGCCTGCGCAACGTCACGTCGATCAGTCCCAGCGGGGGCAACACGTCGGGCGTTTACAATTTCGACGGTGCCACGTCGAATTCCAATCCGTTCCTGGTGCCGGTTCTCGCCAATCAATTCGATCTCACCGCCGAATGGTATTTCGCCAAGGTCGGCCAGCTGACGGTCGCGGGCTTCTACAAGAGCCTGTCGGACATCATTCTCGATAACTTCGGCTACAATCGGACGTTCACCAACAACGGCCAGACATTCACGGCGAGCGTGACCGGACCGAACAACGGTGCGGGCAGCAGCAAGATCAAAGGCGTCGAGGTGTCTTATCAGCAGACCTACGACTTCCTGCCGGGGTTCCTGCGCGGCTTCGGGTCGCAAGCCACCTACACGTTCGTAGATGCGGGCAATCTCCCGAACTCGCTGCCGGCGAACGCCGCCAACGACGGCAACCGTCCGCCGTTGGACGTCGGTGGCCTGTACGACAATTTGCCTCTTGCTGGCCTGTCGAAGCACAATTTCAACGTCGCGGCATTCTACGATCTCAGCGTCTTTTCGGCGCGGATTGCGTATAGCTGGCGTTCGAAGTTCCTGTTGAACAACCGGGATTGCTGCTTCCCGTTCCTGCCCATCTACGCTTTGCCGACGGGGCAGCTCGATGGATCGACCTTCCTGACCGTGAACCGGAACTTCAAGATCGGTATCGAGGTGCAGAACATCCTCAACAACACGACAAAGACGACTTTCCTGTTGAATGGTCAGGGGCTTGAGGCGCCGCGAACGTTCTTCAAAAGTGATCGTCAGTTCACATTGTCGACGCGCTTGACCTTCTGATCCCTTCCTTATCCTCCCCCCTCTGAGGGTGGGGTGCCGATCGGCACCTCACCCTTCTTTGTATATGCACGCGCTGGCGCTAAACGGCTGTAATGAAAGGGAATGATATGAATTCCGCGATCGATGCCGCCGCGCGTGTGCGTGAGGTTAGTGCGGTTACCCCGGCGATATTCGCGGACGAGATCGTGCCTGCCTATCAGCCGGTGATCCTACGCGGTCTCGTGCGTCATTGGCCGGCGGTCGCCGCCGGCCGACGCGGCCCCGCCGCGATGGCGGAGTATATCCGTCATTTCGACGGCGGCGGCCCGGCCGATGTCATGATCGCCGCGCCCGAGGTCGCGGGCCGCTTCTTCTACACGCCCGACCTGACCGGCTTCAACTTCACGCGCGCGCAGGTACTGCTGCCGATCCTGCTCGACCAACTGCTGGCGCAGGATGGCGATCCCGCTGCACCTGCTATCTACGCCGGCGCCGCATCCGCGCCCGATACGTTCCCGGGCTGGATCGAGGCCAATCCTTTGCCCCTGGCGACACCCGAGGCGACCCCACGCCTCTGGATCGGCAACGCCAGTCGCGTTTCCACCCATTACGACGTATCCAGCAACATCGCCGCGGTCGTCGCAGGACGCCGCCGCTTCGTTCTCTTCCCGCCCGATCAGGGTCCGAACCTGTATGTCGGCCCGCTCGACCGGACGATTGCCGGCCAACCGACGAGCATGATCGATCTCGAAGCGCCCGATCTCACTTATTACCCCCGCTTCGCCGACGCCATGGCGACGATGCAGGTTGCGGAACTGGAGCCCGGCGATGCGATCTACGTCCCGTCCTTATGGTGGCACGACGTCAAGGCGAGCGGGCCGCTCAATGTGCTCGTCAATTATTGGTGGGGCCAACTAGCCGCTGCATCGCCGTTCGCGGCATTGATCCACGCGCTGCTCGCGGTGCGCGACATGCCGGCCGGCGAACGCGAGGCAGTCCGCAGCTGGTTCGACCATTATGTCTTCGGCACCAATGCGGCGCATGCCGCCGATCATTTGCCAGTTGCCGTACGTGGCGTACTGGGTCTGCCTTCGCACGAACGGGCCGAGCGTATCCGCGACTATGTCATGCAGGCGCTAGAGCGCGTCGGACCCGCGTCGCGTCCAGAAAGGCGGTGACCCAGACGAGGGGCGCATTCCAGTTTATCGCGACCTCGTTCATCGTGAACGCACGCCAATCGTCCCGCCAGCATGTTTGACCGACGCACGTCCCTTTCAACACTTCGTCGTCGCGGCGTGCGCCGTCGTTCGGGCCGCCCGACAGCACGCCGGGGGGCGGGGCCGGATAGCGTGCATCGGCCGCCTTGGCCCAGAAGCGGTGATGCGGGTGATGCATCGTCCGCGTGCCAAATCCCGTTACGAATGAGCGGTCGAGCGCGTTGCGGCCGAACACATAGTCGGCGACGTCTACCACTGCGTCACGGTAGAGCGGCTTGCGTGTGATCTGCCACGCCACGCCCAGCACGATGGCACGATTGAGTAGAGTCGAATTTGAGCCCCAACCATAGTCCGATCCGGCGAGCGGCAGGCGGTAGCCGCTGCGTTCTCGTTCCGCGAGCAATCGGTCGGCCAGTGTGACGACATGCGCCCGGACATTGGCCAATGTCGACGGGGGGAGAACACTCGGGACGGTCGCGAGCGTTAACAGGCCTGCCAGTTCCGTCCCGCCCCAGCTGAGATCGACGCCGCCGCCATGCAGGAAGGGCGATGCCATCAGCACCTGCAGATAGCCTGCCTCACCGGTGGTCACGAACATCTGTGCGGCTGCCCAGAAGCGCTCGTCGGCGATCTGCTTGTCGCCATAGCCGCCGCTGCCGGAGAAATCGGAACTGGCGTACAGGTCCGGCACACGCCGTGCCGCATCCCATCCCATGCGGGCCGCAGCAAGCGCCCGCGCTGCGAACGCGGGATCGGTGACACGCCAGATCCGCGCCGCCTGTGCGGCCACCGCGACCATGTTGAACGTCGCCGCGGTCGACGGCGGATAGAGGAAGCGGCGCATCGGATCAGCCGCTGGCGCCATCGGCAATCCCGTCCACTGCTCGTCCGCCACCTTGGTGTGAACCAGACCGCCCGCGTCAATCACGTGAAATTCGGTGGCCGGTCGACCGGTATCTGTGCTGAACGCGACCGTCGATGTTGCCCCCTGCGGCACTTGCATCGAGAGCAGGAACGCGACTTCCACCTTGGCCTCGTCAAGCAGATCGTCCTGGCCGTTGCCGTTTTCAGGCAGGGACAGCCGGCCATCCGCAAAGGCTTCCCCGTCGCCCCAGGCGGCAAGCCGTTCATGCAGATCGAGCAGCGTCCAGGCGGAGATGCCGCCGTTCACGGTATACTTGCCGTGATCGCCGGCATCGTACCAGCCGCCGGTCGTATCAAGCCGATAGTCGCACCCCGGCCATTTCGCGCCGCGCTGGTCCTTGCCCGCAAAACAGGTGACGAGTTCACGCGGCTGTCCTGCGGCACGGGCGAGATCGGGGCGTTGCACGTAGCGCGCGGTGATCGGCACGCCGCTGCGCTGCTGATAGAAGAAGCCCATCGCCGCGGTCGCGGCATCGGCGAACGGTCGATCGCGGATCGCGAACGGCTGGCTCATTGCCGTACCGATCGCCAGGCGATAGCCGGCACCCCCACGCGATACGCTGCCGAAATCGATCCGTTGCACCGTCTCGCCGGTTGCCGGTTCAGGTCCGAACGGCAATGTCCTGCCTTGCGCAACCATGCGGCCGGCGGAGTCGAGCAATCGCCAGGACAGCGTTTTCGCATCCACGGTCGCTACGATCGCCGTCTTCGGTCCGCCGGTTGCGTAGCCGATTTGATCGACCCGGATCGTGCTGGCGGCGGGCTCCTCCGGCTCGCCCGCACCGAGCAGAAGCGCAGCTCCGGCGAGGGATAGGGTGCGACGCAGGATCATCGGCGGCCACTTTGAATGAGGATCGAATCGGAAGGTAGAATATGATCCAGAAATGGCAGGATCGCCGCGCCGATCGCGGGGGCATCGCGCGCCATCACGGCCGGCATGACCGTCGCGCGAGACGGTTGCGGCACTGCATTCAGCGCAATGGTAAGGCCGTCGGCAAGGCGTTCGATCAGCGGCATCGGCAGCCGACCGCCGATTAGGATCGCGTCGGGATCGAGCAGGCAGTTGATCGCGACGAGCGGCGCGGTCAGCGCGCGCACCGCATCGGCCAGCCAGCCTTCGATGACCGGCGCCATTAGCGGGTCGCCGCCGCCCAGATCCTCGACGTTCGGCTTGGTAAAGCCTGCCGCCTCCAGCCGAGCGAACAATGCCGACAACGACACCGTGTCCTGCACCGTCGCGCCGGGCAGGCCGGTAGTATCGGGCATCAACCCGATCTCGCCGCTGCGTGCGTTGGCGCCGCGATGATACGATCGGTCGATCACCGGACCGCCGCCGAGGCCGGCGCTTATCAACAAATAGAAGAAGCTGGGATTGTCGAAACCGGTGCCATATTCCGCCTCACCCAGCGCGGCGGCGGCGGCATCGTTGTCGCAGTGGATCGGCCAGGGCAGCACCGATAGCATCGCGGACAGGTCGACGGCGTTCCAGCGATCGTAGCCGGCGGGGCGGTGGGGGAGGGCGATGCGGCCCAAGTCATCGGGGATCGCGACGCCTACGCCGAGAATACGGTCGCGGTCGACGCCGCCGTCGGCGATCACCCGGTCGATGTCTTCGGTTACGAAGGCGACGACGTCTTCAGGCATTGCGAAGGCGATCTCCCGGGTCGCGCGGCTGCGCACCTGTCCGGCAAGATCGAGCGTGACCAACGTCAGGTGATCGCGATCGATGTTGAGGCCGATCGCAAAGGCGCCATCCGGGTTGACCTGCAATCGCAGCGCCGGCTGACCGCGACCACCCTGCATCCGGCCGGCGTTGCGCACCAGCCCCATCTCGACCAGCCGGCTAGTGATGTTAGCGATGGTCGGCGCGGTAAGCCCGGTCTGCTGCGCGATCGCGACCCGGGTGGTATCGCCGCTTAACCGCACCGCCTGCAACACGGCGCGCAGATTATAGTCGCCAGCGCGTTCGAGATTGGTGCCCGACAGGCTGCGCGATAGGCGGGCGTCGCGTCCATCGGCGAGGGTGGGATCGTTCCGCCCGTTCGATATGCTGCCGAACCCGATCGCCATCCTCATCCTCTTTCGCGCCGCTCAACCCTAGGGGGGGTGGCGGCGTTCGTCACGTAGCTGGGCCGAGATATTTCATCCGCCCCCGTCATGTTTCAATTTGCCTCATCCAGCCAATGTACCATACCAATATAAGCCAAACCACCGTCGCATTAGTGACGTGGACGGTAGGTCGGGATGATGGAAGGGGGAAGATGATCCAGATCGGGATCGATTTCGGCGGCACTAAGATCGAGGCTGCGGCGCTTGCTAGCGACGGGCAGTTCCTTGCGCGCCTGCGGGTGCCGAATCCGGGCAACTATGGGCATGCAATCCGCGATATAAGCGACCTGATTGCGCGGGTGGAGTCCGAAGCGGGCGGCGTCGGCACGATCGGAGTGGGCACGCCGGGGTAGACCAATCCGCGCGACGGAAGGATGCGCAACGCCAACGCGACCTTTCTCAACGGGCGTACCTTTCACGCCGACCTTGCCGCTGCGCTCGGCCGCAATGTGCGCATAGCCAACGATGCCAATTGCCTGGCATTGTCCGAAGCGGTCGACGGTGCAGCGGCCGGAGCCCACTCTGCATTCGCGGTGATCGTCGGCACCGGCGTCGGGGGCGGGCTGGTCGTCGATGGTCGTATCGTCGAGGGAGCGAACGGCATGGGCGGCGAATGGGGCCATGTGCCGCTGCCGTGGATGACGAGCGCTGAATATCCCGGCCCGGCCTGCTGGTGCGGGCAGTACGGCTGCCTCGACATGCTCGTCTCCGGCACTGGTTTGCAGAAGGATTTCGCCGCGCGCAGCGGCGAGGCGTTTGCCGGGCCTGCGATCGTCGCCGCGACACGCGCCGGCGCGCGCCACGCCGTGGCGGCGCTCGATGCCTATGTCGACCGACTTGGCCGGGCGATGGCGATGATCACGAATATCGTTGATCCCGACGTCTTCGTGCTCGGCGGGGGGATGAGCAACGTCGCGGAAATCTACGACGCCTTGCCCGGCGTGATCGATCGCTACAGCTTCGGCGGCCGTTGGGAGGGGCGGATCGTGGCGGCCCGCTGGGGCGATAGTTCGGGCGTTCGCGGCGCGGCGCGGCTGTGGCCGGGATAGGCGCCCGCGGGATCAGACGGGCGCGGCGGTGGGCTCAGGGCGCGTCGCGCAAGTCGCAGATGTCGCGGCGCAGATTGGCCTTGGCGATTGGACCGGCTTGGTCGAAAGCCATGTACCGGCGCGCTATCCGGTCGTACGCTGGCCACCGGATCAAGCCGTCGCCGTTCGGCTGTCCCGTCTTGACGAACTGGACCCAATAGGCCTGCAACGGCGGCTGCCCCGGTTTCGGCGGGTTGAAGACGTAATCCAATTCGCTTGCATGGCTGACGCTGCCGCCGGGCGGGGCATAATCGAACTGATACTGCCAGACGGCGCCACCACGCGCGGTCAAGGCGTTGGAAACGGCGATCACGGGACAGCGGAAGGTGACGTCCGCCGCCAGTTGCTCGGTGACGTCACCCAGCCGGGGATCGCGTATCGGTACGCCGCCGGGCTGCAGCCCGTAGAGGCGCAGTGCGCGATCGGCGCTGGCACCGAACTCGCGCTGCACCGTCGCGGCCGCCGCGGATAGACCATTGTGCAGCGTCAACTCCCGGGCGTTGATCCCGATGACCAGCGGCGCGGTATTGACTCGGCCACGCGCCAACAGACGCGCGGGCGTATCCGTCAGGACTCGGCCGTCGACGATCGACTGCAACCAGACGAAGCTGTCGTCGTCGAGGTTCGGCGCATCGACCTTGGCATCCGCGGCCAGCACCGCTGCAACCGGTAGGGTGCGCAACTGCGCCGCGGTGGCGGGCGCCGCCAGCCCGGCGCGGCGGGCGATCTGCACGCCGATCGCCTCGTTCGCCGCGAGGCTGCGCGCGGCGGTTCCAAAGCCGGCGGTTCCGCTTTCCGCGATCGCCTGCCCGAAGAGTCCGCGCGAACCTGGGCTAAGCATGTGCAGCCCGACGTCCATCGCCCCGGCGGATTCGCCCGCGATCGTCACGCGGGCGGGATCGCCGCCGAAGCGGGCGATGTTACGCCGCACCCAGCGCAGTGCCGCCTGTTGATCCATCAGGCCGTAATTGCCGCTACGTCCGCCCTGTTCGCGGCTTAGCGCGGGGTGCGAGAGAAAGCCGAGTGCGCCCAGCCGGTATTGCACGCTGACCAGCACGATGCCCTGATCGGCAATATGTGATTCGACCGTTCCGCCACCCGCGCCGGCACGGTTGCTGCCGCCGTGGATCCAGACGAGCACCGGCAGTGTACCGTGCAGATCGGGCGTGCGGACGTTGACGAACAGGCAGTCTTCGTTGCTCGCCTCCGCAGCGGAGCGGTTCCAGTCGCCATAGACTATCTGCGGACAGGCAGCATGCGGCGCCACCGCCGCGCGCCGCTGCGTCCAATGCTTCGGTCGCTTGGGCGCACGCCAGCGCAGTGCGGCAACCGGCGGCGCGGCGAACGGTATGCCGCGGAAGATCGCGCCGTTTCCCGCCGCCTCGCCGCGGACGGGGCCGTCGTCGGTCCGCACCA
>Ga0265798_10009733_pt1 | contig 11969 bp, 9 predicted proteins | sample P3T30metagenome_FD_192430 | JGI IMG/M metagenome (GOLD analysis project Ga0265798, IMG submission 192430) | Plant litter microbial communities from East Loma Ridge, Irvine, California - P3 T30 | ecosystem: Environmental > Terrestrial > Plant litter > Unclassified | place: USA: California... | reverse complement strand
CGGGGCCGCGCCGCTCGCGCCCTATTTCGCGAAGATCGACGCGGCGAACGATCGCGCCAAGCTCCAGACGCTGTTCGCGACCACGGGGTACGCCAGCCCGGTCGAGATCGGCCAACTTCCCAACCCGTCCGATCCGTCCAAATATACCGTCGGCACCGGACAGGGGTCGCTCGGCATGGGCGGGCGCGATTATTATCTCGAGACCGGTCCGAAGTACGACGCGTTCCGCACCGCCTACCGCGCTTATGTCGAGCGGATGCTGACGCTGGCGGGCCTGAGCGATGCGAGCGCACGCGCCGACCGGATCATCGCGCTCGAGACCGCGATGGCGAAGGTGCAATGGTCGCCGGTCCAGTCGCGCGACCTGATGGCGATGCTCAAGCCGATGACCGCGGCGCAGCGCACCGCGCTCGCGCCCGAATTCGACTGGCCGCTGCTGCTCCAGACATCGGGCTATGGCGATTTCCCGGTCGTGATCATGAGCAACTCGACCGCGCTGACCGGGCTCGGCAAGATCTTCGCCGAGACCCCGGTCTCGACCTGGCAGGACTGGATGAAGTTCCGCTTCACGGTTGCCGCAGCCCCGATGCTGCCCAAGACGTTCGACGACGCGACCTTCGCTTTCTACGGCAAGACGCTCAACGACCAGCCGTCGCAGCGCGCGCGGTGGAAGCGCGGGATCGCGATGGTCAACGGCACGATGGGCGAGGCGATCGGTGAGATCTACGTCAAGCGCCACTATCCGCCCGAAAGCGAAGCCAAGATGGGCGAGCTGATCGCCAATCTGCGCGCGGCGTACAAGGACCGCATCACCGCCAACGGCTGGATGGACGCGAAGACCAAGACCGCCGCGCTCGCCAAGCTCGCGGCGTTCGACCCGCGCGTCGGGCATCCGGTCAAATATATCGACTATGCGTCGCTTCAGGTCGTCCGTGGCGACCCGCTCGGCAATGCGATCCGCGCGGGCGAGTTCCAGCATCAGCTCGATCTTTCGCGGCTCAAGGCGCCAGTCGACCGGACCTTGTGGGAGATGACCCCGCAGACGGTGAACGCCTATTACAACCCGCTGGCGAACCAGATCACCTTCCCCGCCGCGATCCTGCAGCCGCCCTATTTCGACCCCAAGGCGGACGCCGCAGTGAATTACGGGGCGATCGGCGCGATCATCGGGCATGAGATGGGGCATGGCTTCGACGATCAGGGCAGCCTGTTCGGGCCGACCGGCAAGGTCGAGAACTGGTGGACGCCCGAGGCGAAAACCGCGTTCAAGGCGCGCACCGCGACGCTCAGCAAGCAATATGACGCGTATGAACCGATCCCCGGCGTCCATGTGAAGGGCGCGCTGACGCTCGGCGAGAACATCGGCGATCTCGGCGGGGTCGAGACCGCCTATGCCGCCTATCAGAAGTATCAGCAGACCCACGGCAGGGCCCCGGTGATCGACGGGCTGACCGGCGACCAGCGCTTCTTCCTGTCCTATGCGCAGGCGTGGCAGTCCAAGCTCCGCGAAGGCGCCGCGCGCGGACGGTTGCTGACCGACCCGCATTCGCCGCCGTTCTACCGGGTCAACGGGATCGTGCGGAACGTCGACGCCTGGTATGCAGCGTTCGGGGTCAAGCCGGGCGATGCGCTGTATCTGGCACCGGCGGATCGGGTGCATATCTGGTAAGGGTGCAGGGGCGTTGGCTGGTTTGCCTCGGGCACGTGATGCGATGGCCGATGGCGCACCGGTTCCCAGCGTCACCCTCCCACAACCGGCGTCACCCTGAACTTGTTTCAGGGTCCACCGTGCAGCAAGTCCGGTCCGAGATCGTTGCGCGGTGGATGCTGAAACAAGTTCAGCATGACGCCGGAAAGGCGGGTGCCGAGTGCGCATCGGGCGATGCGCACACGGGGTCGGTTGTAACGGCCAGCAGCCCTTACCGCAGCAGCACCAGTTCCTCCGCCATCGACGGGTGCAGCGCGACGGTCTGGTCGAAGTCGTCCTTGGTCAGCCCCGCCTTCACCGCGACCGCCGCCGCCTGCAAGATCTCGGGCGAGTCCGGGCCGATCATGTGGAGCCCGAGCACCTGACCGGTCTCCGCGTTGCACACCATCTTGTACAAAGCGCGCTCGTTGCGGCCCGCGAGCACGTTCTTCATCGGGCGGAAGTCAGACGTATAGACCTTGACCGAGCCGAACTTGTTCTTCGCCTGCGCCTCGGTCAGCCCGACGCCCGCCATCGGGGGATGGCTGAACACCGCCGAGGGGATGTTCTCGTAATCCACCCGGTGCGGCTTGTTGCCGTACATCGTGTCGGCGAACGCCTGCCCCTCGCGGATCGCGACGGGGGTGAGCTGGACGCGATTGGTGACGTCGCCGACCGCATAGATGCTGTCGCAGGTCGACTTGTTGTCCTCATCCACCACTATCGCGCCCTTGTCGTCCATCGTCACGCCCGCGCTGTCGAGCCCAAGCCCTTCGGTGTTGGGCGAACGCCCGGTCGCGAACAGCACGCAATCCACGTCGATCGGCTCATGGCCCGTCATCGAGACGCGGAGACACCCGTCGCCCTGCTTCTCGATCCCCTGGAAGGCGGCGTTGAAGCGGAATTCCAGCCCCTTCATCATCGAGATCTGGAGCAGGCGGTCGCGGATCGATTCGTCATAGCCGCGCAGGATCACGTCGGTGCGGTTGATCAGCGTCACCTTGCTGCCAAATTCGTTGAAGATGCCGGCGAATTCGTTGGCGATATAGCCCGCACCCGCGATCAGGATGCGCTTGGGGAGCGCGTCGAGATGGAACACTTCGTTCGAGGTGATGCCGTGCTCGTTCCCCGGACAGTCGGGGACGACCGGGGTCGCACCGACCGCGATCAGAATCTTGCCCGCGGTCAATTCGCGCCCGTCGCCGAGCCGGACCGAATGCGGACCCGTCACGGTCGCGCGATCGAGGATGATGTCGACCCCGTTGTTGTTGAGCGTGGCGGTATATGCGCCGTTGATCCGGTCGACCTCCTCCATGACGTTGTCGCGCAGCCGCGCCCAGTCGAACCCGAGATTGTCGGGCACGTCCCAGCCGAAGCGCTTCGCGTCCTTCAGATCTTCGGCGAAGTGCGCGCCGTAGACGAGCAGCTTCTTGGGCACGCAGCCGCGGATGACGCAGGTACCGCCGACGCGATATTCCTCGGCCACCGCGACCTTCGCGCCATGCGCCGCCGCCACGCGCGAGGCGCGCGTGCCGCCCGAGCCTGCACCGATGACGAAAAGGTCGTAGTCATACTCAGCCATGGTCTGTCCTTTTGCGGCCGCCAAACACGCGGCCTGTAAATCCTGGTTAGTCACCGCCCCCCCCCAAACCGTTCGTTTCGAGCGAAGTCGAGAAACCTGCGCTGTGCCGGGTTTCTCGACTTCGCTCGAAACGAACGGGGATAAGGGTAGGCCTCTTATCCTAGCGTTGCCCCGCGCGCCGCATCGGCATCGCGTCGATCGTCGCGACCAGCGTCGGCGCATCGATCGGTTCAGAGCGACGCAGCGCGGCGTGGCCGTCCTTGCCGACCAGCACCACGCCGAACGCCGCCTTGGGCAAACGCCAGCGCTCGCGGAGCGCCGCGGCCGAGTCCGCAGCGCCCTTGACCGTATCGCCGGTCAGCGCAACGACCGTGACGTCGCGGTCGGCGAGGTCCTTGGTCATGCCCGCCAATGCCGCGTCCTGCGCGACCCTGCGCACATCCGCCGCATTCGGGGCGGCGACGATCAGCACCCGGCGCTGGTGGCGCATGTCCGCCACCGTCATCGAAGCCATCATCGCCGCCAGCACGATCATCCGAACGCGCGCTTGATCAGGTCGGTGGTCGACACGTCGAATTCCTGCCCGCCCGCATCCGCCGCCTTGGCCATTTCCTTGCCGAGCTCGACGCCGAACTGGTCGAACGGGTTGATCCCGATCAGCACCGCATTCACGAACACGCGCTGTTCGTAGAAGGCGATCAGCGCGCCGAGCGTCCGCGCGTCGAGATCGTCGAGCAGGATCGTCGACGACGGGCGATCGCCCGAATAGCTGCGCGCGGCGTCGTCGTTCGGGCGGCCCTTCATCAGCGCGGCCCCTTGCGCGAACGCGTTAAGCAGCAACTGGCGATGATGATCCTCGGCGAGCGTGTCGCCAGCCTCGATCACCGCAACGAACTCGACCGGCACGAGATGCGTCCCCTGATGGAGCAGCTGGAACACCGCATGCTGCGCATCGGTGCCAACGCCGCCCCAGGTGATCGGCGCGGAAGGCCCCTTGAGCGGCTCGCCGTCGATCGTCACGCCCTTGCCGTTCGATTCCATCTCGAGCTGCTGGAGATAGGACGGGAGCAACCGCAACCGCTCGTCATAAGCGAAGGTCGCGCGCGTCTCGGCGTGGCGGTTGTGGGTGTAATAGAGGTCGGCGAATGCCGCGAGCACCGGCGCATTGTGCGCGAGCGAGGTCTGGCGGAAATGGCGATCCATCTCGCCGGCGCCTTCGAGCATGTCCGAAAAGTCGTCCCAGCCGAGCGCGAGCGCCGCGGGGAAGCCGATCGATGACCACAAGGAATAGCGCCCGCCGACGCTTTCGGCGAACGGCAGCACGCGGGTTTCGTCGACACCCCATTCGACCGCCTTGTCGGGGTCCGCGGTCAGCGCGATGACACGGCCATACACGTCGTCGACGCCGCCCTCGCCCATCCACTGCAACACCGATTCGGCGTTGAGCATGGTTTCCTTGGTGGTGAAGGTCTTGGACGCGACGACGAGCAGCGTCGCGGTCGGATCGAACTTGGCAAACGCTTCCTCGAGCGCGCAGCCGTCGACGTTGGAGACGATCGCGACGTCATAGCGGCCGGACTCGCGGCCCAGCGCATCGACGAGCAGATCGGGCCCAAGCGCCGAACCGCCGATGCCGACGTGGAGCACGTGGCGGATCTCGCCGAGCGCGCCGCCCTCGATCGCGTCGATCAACGCGCGCATCCGCGCATGCAGGATGCGCGCGGCGGCGACATCGTCCTCGGAACCCTCACCGCGTTCGGCGACGTGCGTCACGGCGCGGCCTTCGGTGGTGTTGATGACCTTGCCCGAGAACAGCGCTTCGCGCTTGCCGTGCAGGTCCTGCGCCTTGGCGAGCGCCTCAAAGGCAGCAACCGCCTGTTCGGTCAGATGCGTCTTCGACCAGTCGAAGTGAATCCCCGCGACGTCGACGGTGAAGCGCGCCAGCCGCTCGGCATCGTCGGCGAACAGGGTTTCAAGCCGGGGGCTGGGAAGCCCCTCGATCGCGGTCCAGTCGGCTGCCATGAATACCTCGTTGCTTGTAGGGGTGGATCGAATCCCGGTGTAGATCGCCCTAACGGTGCCCAGTTACAACCGCCAGCTTGACGACACGCTCCGCCGCCCGCAAACCGCGCGCTATGCCCGACACCGAACCCGCGCCCGTTCCGCTTGGCCAAGCGGTCCCTCGCAAGGCCAAGCCCCGCCAGTCGGAAACGCGCGAAACGCTGAGCTTCTTCCTTAAGCTCGCGATCGTCGTGTTCATCTTCCGCAGCTTCATCTTCGCGCCGTTCAGCATCCCGTCGCAGTCGATGCTGCCGCGGCTGTACATCGGCGATTACCTGTTCGTGTCCAAGTGGAACTACGGCTATTCGCACTGGTCGCTGCCATGGGGCGTGCCGCTGATCCCCGGTCGGATCCTGCCGCGCGATCCGACCCGCGGCGACGTCGTCGTGTTCCGCGGGCCTCCGGGCGAGGATCATGACGTGATCAAGCGCGTGATCGGCCTGCCCGGCGACAGCGTGCAGATGCGCGGGGGGCAGGTGTTCCTCAACGACAAGGCGATCCCGCAGGTGCGGATGCCCGACTTCACCATCCCGCTGTCGCCCAACTATCCCGGCGGGACCGAATGCCCGGCCGAGTTCATGGATGCCGACGCCGCGGGCACGCCGATCTGCCGCTATCGCCAGTTCCGCGAGACACTCCCCAACGGCAAGAGCTACGCCGTGCTCGATCGCGGCGAGATGCCGAGCGCGGACGATACCGCAGTGTACAAGGTGCCTGCAGGCCATGTCTTCGTGATGGGCGACAACCGCGACGACAGCGGCGACAGCCGGTTCGACCCGCCGCAGGGCATGGGGTTCGTGCCGATGGAGCGGATCGAGGGCAAGGCGGTCGTGTCCTTCTTCTCGACCGATGGCTCGGCGAGCTGGCTGCTCCCGTGGACGTGGTTCAGCGCGGCGCGTTGGTCGCGGATCGGGGAAGGTTTTTGAGCGTAGCCTTGCAGGACTGGGTGGCCGAGACGTTCGGCCACCGCCCGATCGACCTCGTCCCGTTCGAACGCGCGTTGACGCATGGCAGCCAGGCGGCGGCCAATTACGAGCGGCTCGAGTTTCTCGGCGACCGCGTGCTCGGGCTGGTGATGGCGGAATGGCTGTTCGAGCTGTTCCCGAAAGAGCCCGAAGGCGCGTTGTCGAAGCGGTTGAACGCGCTGGTGACGGGCGCGATCTGCGCGGATGTCGCGCGCTCTGTTGGGGTCGTGCCGTATCTCAAGCTCGGCAAGCAAGCGCGCGACGATGGCGCGTCGGATAGCGACAATGTGCTGGGCGACGTGATGGAGGCGCTGATCGGCGCGGTCTATCTGGAAGCCGGGCTGGAGGGTGCGCGCCATGCCGTCCGCACCTGCTGGCAGGATCGCGCGAGCCGCCAGCTCGCGGCACCGCAGCATCCCAAGTCCGCGCTCCAGGAATGGGCGGCGGCGCACAATCGTAAGGCCCCGACTTATGAAGTGCTGGAGCGCTCCGGCCCGCATCATGCCCCGCGCTTCCGCATGAAGGCCGCGCTCGGCACGTTTGCGGAGGCCGAGGCGGAGGGCAGTTCGAAGCAGGAAGCGGAGACGGCTGCGGCGACCGCGCTGCTGGAGAAGCTGCGCTAACGTCGCAATTTCACACTGTTGCGCTTCCCCGGCGAAGGCCTTCGCCCAGTCGCGGAACAGAAGATTGCTGGCGGATGCGCGTAGTTACCTCTGTCATCACTACTGGGCCCCGGCCTTCGCCGGGGAAGCGCGGTTGGGCAGTGGAGCACGCTACGAAGGAAACGAAAGTGCTGCTGGAGAAGCTGCGCTAACTTCGCAACTCTAACCTTCTGCCCTTCCCCGGCGAAGGCCGGGGCCCAGTCGCGGAACAGAAGATTGCTGGCGGATGCGCATAGTTGCCTCTGTCATCGCTCCTGGGCCCCGGCCTTCGCCGGGGAAGGAGTGAGTGAGGGATGAAGACCGTTTGCCCCTCCTCCCTTCGGTTGACGCCCCCGCGACCGCACGCGTAGGCACACCGCATGCGTTTCTTCTCAGACAATGCCGCCCCGGTGCACCCCGCCCTGTTCACCGCGATGGCGGAGGCCAACACGCTCGACACCGCTTATGATGGTGACCGCTGGAGCAAACAGCTCGACGCGCGCTTCTCCGAAGTGTTCGAGACGCAGGTCCGCGCGCTCTGGGTTCCCTCGGGCACCGCGGCAAATTGCCTCGCGCTTGCCGCGATGTGCCCGCCGCACGGCAGCATTATCTGCCACCGCGATGCGCATATCCAGAACGACGAATGCGGTGCGCCCGAATTCTACACCCATGGCGCGAAGCTGTTCCTCGCCGAGGGCGACGGCGCGAAGCTGACTCCGGAAACGATCACCGCGGTGCTCGACGCGACGCGCTACGACGTCCACCAGACCCAGCCGCACGCGATCTCGATCACCAATGCGACCGAATATGGCCGGGTCTATGCACCCGCCGAGATCGCGGCGATCGGCGAGATCGCCAAGGCGCGCAAGCTCGGCCTGCACATGGACGGCGCACGCTTTGCGAACGCCATCGCTTCGTCCGACTGCTCGCTTGCAGACATGACGTGGCGCGCGGGCGTCACTGCGCTGAGCTTCGGGTTCATCAAGAACGGCGGGATGAATGCCGAGGCCTTGGTGTTCTTCGACACCGACCTCGCCGACGCCACGCTGTACCGCCGCAAGCGCGCCGGCATGTTGCTGTGCAAGGGGCGCTATCTCGCCGCGCAACTGCTCGCGATGCTCGAGGGTGATTTGTGGCTCGACCTCGCGCGTAACGCCAATGCGGGCGCGGCGCTGCTCGCACAGGGCGCGGGCGACCGGCTGATTCACCCGACCGAAGCGAACGAGGTGTTCATCCGCGTCACCGCCGAAGAAGCCGCGAAGCTGCGCAGCCTCGGGTTCGATTTCTACGACTGGGGCCCCGGCGAGGCGCGACTGGTCGTTTCGTGGGACCAGCAGCCGGACGATATCCGCCCGCTCGCCGACGCGATCGCCGCGCTTTGAGTTCCGCGCCCCCCGGCGCCTGGCCACCCCGGTCGAGCCAGCTCGCGATTCTGATCCCGTTCGGGATCGTGACGCTGATCTGGGGATCGACCTGGCTGGTGATCCGCGGGCAATTGGGCGTCGTGCCGGCAAGCTGGTCGGTGACCTATCGCTTCCTCGTCGCCGGGATCGTGATGGCGGGCTATGCGGCGGCGCGCGGTGAGCGGCTCAAGCTGGATGCGCGCGGCTGGCGCTTCGCGGTCCTGCTCGGGCTTGCGCAATTCACCCTCAACTTCAACTTCGTCTACCGGGCGGAGATGTATATCACCTCGGGGCTGGTGGCGGTGGTGTTCGCGCTGATGCTGCTCCCCAATGCGGTGTTCGGGCGGATCTTCCTCGGCCAGAAGCTCGGACGGCAGCTGGTGATCGGGATGGGCGTGGCGATGGCAGGGGTGGCGCTGCTGTTCCTGCGCGAGATGCGTGTAGACCCCCATGGACCGACGCAGGTGCTCACCGGGATCGGCTTCACCGTGCTGGCCATCTTCTCCGCCTCGACCGCCAACGTGATGCAAGGGACGCAGACCGCGCGTGCCTATCCGATGATCCCGATGCTCGCAGTCGCGATGCTGCTCGGCGCGCTGTTCGACGGCGTGTTCGCCTGGATCACCACCGGGCCGCCGGTGTTCGAGCCGACGCTCGCCTATGTCGCGGCGACGCTGTACCTCGGCGTGTTCGCCTCGGCGGTGGCGTTCCCGCTCTATTTCGGCGTGCTGCGCGTGATCGGCCCGGCGAAGGCGGCCTATTCGGGGGTGCTCGTGCCCGTCATCGCGATGTGCCTGTCGACACTGTTCGAGGGCTATCGCTGGTCGGCGCTCGCGGGGGCTGGCGCGGCGCTGGTCATCGGTGGGCTGGTGATCGCCTTGAGGGCGCGCAGGCCCGCACGGTAATCCGGGTAGCGCGGGGTCCAGTACAGCACGCGCTTTGCCTTGAAGTTCGAGATGCGGCGGTTCTCGGCGTAAAACCCCTGCGCCATCGGTGACAGGGTTTCGAGCGCGACGAACGGCGGTGGTTCCATCCCGAGCAATCGCGCGGCGAAGGCGACGACGTCGTTGGGGCTTGCCGGGAGTTCATCCGCCAGATTGTAGGCGCCCGCCGGCCCGTTCATCCCCGCAATCACGCCCGATACGATATCCTCGACGTGGCAGCGGCTGAACACCTGTCCGGGCGCATCCACGCGGTGCGAGGCTCCTTTGGCCACGCGGTCGAGAGGGGAGCGCCCCGGCCCGTAGATGCCCGGCAGGCGAAACACGTGCGCCCCCGACGCAAGCCATGCCGCATCCGCCTCCGCCCGCGCGCTGCGGCGGCCGGTGCCGGTCGGGGCGGTCTCGTCGATCCACGCGCCGCCGACGTCGCCATAGACGCCGGTCGAGGAAAGGTAGCCGCGCCATGCGTCCGCGCGGAGCAGGTCCGCGCCATAGGTCGTCAGAACGGGGTCGGTCTCGTCCGCCGGGGGAACCGAGGACAGGATGTGGCTTGCCACCGCGATCTCGCGCCGTACCGCATCGGTATCATCGAACCGGATCGTGCCAGCGCGCCCGTCCCGGCTGGTGCCGACGACGCTCCAGCCGTCGCCGCGCAGCCGGTCGGCAAGCGCCTGCGCTGTGTAGCCCAGTCCAAAAATCAACAAGCGCATGAGGACGTCTTTCGTGGGTGGCGGAAGGTGGCGCGGTAGCCCGAACCCCACAGACGCGCCAACCCTAGCGATAGATCCAGTGCCACACCCCCGCCGCGATCCCGGCAAGCGGCAGATGCGCCCAGGTCGCGACGAGCCAGATCACCACGCCGCCAGCAATGTCGTGCGGGCGGAACCCGCCGAACTTCGCGCGGCGCTGTGCGATCGCGACGAATGGCCAGTAACTCGTCTTGCGCTCCCAGTCGCGCCACAGCTCGGGCTGGAGCGATTCCTTCTTTGCGTCCTGCAGCGCCGCGCCGACCAGCGCGAGCACGATGATCGCGACCGCGACGATGATGTTGGCCGCAATTGGATAGACCGCGATGTGGCACAGCCCCCAAAGCGCGAACGCCCACATCATCGGATGGCGGGTGATACTGAACACCCCGCGCGCCGCCGCAGGCGCGGTGGCACCGGGTTTGCCCGGCAGCGCGGGATTGCCGAGCAGCGACCCCATCAGCAGGATGCTCGCAACCAGCATGACGAGCGTGACCGGACCCCAGATCCCCTCGCCCACCGCCCATAGCGGCGCGGTGGCGGGTGCGGCCTGGTAACTGTTGGCGAGCCAGCCGAGTGTGGCGAAGGCGACGAGCGCATAGATTCCGAGAAACCCGTTCGCGCCGACCGCTTTGACGATCGGCGCGCGCAGCGGATGCGACAGCAGGAAGTGCGAGCCGACGAACGCGACCGCGCTCACGAGAACCATTTCCGTGCCGTCCATCCCGTTACCCCCCGGTTATTTGACCCCGTGCATCCACTTCTTGAGCGGCCACGACAAGAGCAACAGTAGCACGCCAAGCACGATCGCGATCTCGGCAATCGTCGTGAACGTGCCGGTATAGGTATCGAGGCTGACCTTGAGGTTGGTGACCTGACCGCCGACCGTGTCGACGCTGGCGAACTGCGCGACGATCCCGGCGACATATTGCGCGCAACTGATCGACAGGAACCACACGCCCATCATCAACCCGACGATCCGCGCGATCGATAGCTTGGTGATCATCGACAGACCGACCGGCGAGATGCACAGCTCAGCGAGCGAGTGAATCAGGTACAAGCCAGCCAGCCACCAGATGCCGACCTGGAACCCCGGCCCGGCATAGCCAGCACCCAGCACCAGAAACAGGAAGCCCAGCCCCACGCCGATCAGCGCGATCCCGAACTTGACCGGGATCGACGGCTCGATCCCGCGCTTGGCGAGCGCGGTCCACAGGATGCTCATGATGGGTGCGAAAGTGACGATGAAGAACGCGTTGAAGAACTGCGTCTGCGGCGCGGAGATCGCGAAATCGCCGAACAGCCGCAGATCGGTGTTACGATCGGCGAACAGCGTCAGCGACGAGCCCGCTTGTTCGAACAGCGTCCAGAACACGACGTTGAAGACGATCAGCACCATCGCGGCGAGCATCATCTGGAATTCGCGTCGGTCCCCGATCACGAACGACCAGATCAGGATCGCGGGGATCCCGATCAGGAAGGTGCCGAACAGCAATTTGCCCATCAGCGACAGCGACGCGAGATAGCCGACGAAGCCAGACCCCGGCACCGGCGGCTCCGCGTTCATCAGGTTGACGAACAGGAAATACAGCACCGGCACCGCGATCAGCGCGCCGATGAAGATCGGAATCGTCCGGTCGGGTCCGGTGCGGACCGGAGGTTCGCCGTACCCGTTGAGCTTGCCGCCATCGAACTGGATCAGCGTGAACGAAATCAGCATGCCGATCGCGGCAAGCCCGAAGCCAGCCCACCAGCCGAACGTCGCCGCAAGGATCGGGCACAGGATCTGCGACCCGAGCGACCCGACGTTGATCCCCATGTAGAAGATCGTGAACCCGGAATCACGTCGTCGGTCGCCCTGCGCATACAGTTCGCCGACCATCGTCGAGATGTTGGGCTTGAAGAAGCCGTTGCCGACCGAGACGAGGCTGAGCGCGATCAGC
>Ga0265798_10009728_pt1 | contig 11971 bp, 8 predicted proteins | sample P3T30metagenome_FD_192430 | JGI IMG/M metagenome (GOLD analysis project Ga0265798, IMG submission 192430) | Plant litter microbial communities from East Loma Ridge, Irvine, California - P3 T30 | ecosystem: Environmental > Terrestrial > Plant litter > Unclassified | place: USA: California... | reverse complement strand
TGGCTTATCGCATTGCAGCCAATGTGCATTGGCATGCTGCCAGTAGCGCAGCTTCAATTCCCGGTATTCGGCATTGCTGGTCCAGCTTGCGCGCTGCCCGATAACAGGACGACGACCCACACCGGCTGGCACGCTCGCCCGCACCGCCTCCTGCGCATAAGCGGTGAGGGCATGCTGGCCCGTGTTTACCAGGATACCGCCATCGCGCCATGTTGGCTGCGCTGCCCGGCGCTTCAAAAAAGCCAACCAGCGTGCGATCAAGCCGAACTCTCTGGCCGTGATCATACCTGTGGTCGGGTAGCCGCTCCGCGTGACTGGCAGTAGCGGCGCCGTGCATCCGGGACAGGTGATCGGGCCATGCACCTTGGACGAGCCCAGGTCATATGCCAAATGCGCTGCGCAGCGTGCACAGTGCTCGCGCAGCGGCACATGGTGCAACGGGCAGGTATCCAGCACGCGCATTTGATGAAGAATCAGATGGTAGCCCAGCCTGACACATGCCGGACACCTGCGTAGGAACTCGGACATCAAGGGATGCAGACATTCCAGATCGCCGCCCAGGAAAGCCTGTTTGACCCGCCAAGATGGCAATGCCATGCTCCTTCCTAATGTCAGCGCAGCTCGCGGTATACGCAGCGGTAGCAACGAGCGCGGCTGCGCCGCCGGGATCCCCATCAGCGCAGCCACTTCGAAGGCCGACAGTGCATTCGCCGCGGCCAGCTTGGCGCTCCATGCCCACGCCGTCTCGTAAGGTGCGAATAGCTGTGGCGAAAGCTTGAGCGAGGCGACTACGTTGATGCCGCCGGGCGGAATGACGAGCAAGGGCAAGCCCATACGAAGGCGGACTCAGTGGCCCAGTCCGCGCGCGTTACGCTCGACGGCCTGTTCGGAAGCGACGTAGCCGCTGTGCCTCACCACCTCGGCCCAGCGTTGTTCTGATAGCTCGAAATCAAGCGCATCGCGTGTCAGGCCGTCCAAGAGAACGGCCTCCACCGCGCGTGAGAAATACTCCATCGGTATTTCAACGCGGCCCGCCAGCGCCGCATGCTCGTGCGCCCTGGTGAATGCACTCCAGACCAGATGCGCGCACTGTTCCAGCCGCAAGCCAGCCTCGAACGCGTAGGGTAGGTAGTAGCGTGTAAAGCTCCAGCCACTTCCAATCGGATATTCATGTTCGTCGTAACTCCTGAGGCAGGTGGCGGCGTCAAGCGCACTGCATACACCACGAAAGCGCAAGGTCTCGACCATGAAGCGCTTGACGATCTGGGTGTCGCCGGATTCCTGGAAGCGTGCGCGCTGCTCGCAGAGCCGCTCCTGGCCAAACAGGAACGTCGTCAGGCGTACCCCGCTCTGTGCCAGTTCGTCGTGGACATCGCGTAACCATTCATATTCGTGCAGCGAGTAGCGCTGGGCTTCATCACAAAACAGGACGATCGTAGTGCCGCCCTGGGATTCAGCCACCGCCAGCAGGCGATCGTGCAGGGCCTTGCGTTTATAGGCGTTACGGCCGGCATCGGGTTGCGGATGGCGTACTGCGCGTAGCAGACTGGAGAAGAACGCCCCTTCGCTGCGACTGACCTTGTACTCGGCCTGCACGTGAAATGTCGGCACGCAGGGTAGCTCGCGGTGGATCAGCATGCGCAGGTATTCAATCGCGTAGGTCTTTCCCAACCGGCTCTCGCCATAGACCAGCGCACCGGGAATCCGATACCGCAGGCACTTCGACACCAGCAGCCAGCATTGCTCGATGGCGGTGGTGGCAACACGGTAGGTGCGTGTGGAGAGAGGATGACGCTCATTGGCGACTGGTCGTCCGGGTGGTTTGAGGTGATTCACCGGGTGGGCACCTTTACGTGTCGAGGAGCGGCTAACGCGAGAACACCTGTCCAGTGCCGATGCTCAGGCTCCGTCCTTTCAGTGGGCCGCTTAATTCGGTGGCATCGTCTGCCTTCCGAGGCGCGGCCTCCGACGGGCCCATATTTTTCTCAGTGGACTGGACCGGCCCTGGTGGCGCCTGCGGCGCCGGCGGGGCATCCTGAACGGCGCGGCGTGCCGTTTCCGCTTTGCTGGCCGAACGGCGCCGTTTGCCAGCGTGCTTGCGCAGGTACTCCAGGTAGCACTGCACCGGATCATCGTAGCGCACGATCCGCAGCTTGCGATCGCGCACCAGTGCCAGTATTTCACGGCGCATGCGCAGCGTGTGCGCTGTACGGCGCCATGCACCCTGGACCTCAACCACGCCAAGCTCACGTCCGCCGGCATCGAACACACGCAACAGGCGCACGTCCTCGACGTCGAAGTAAATCTGTACCGGTTGCCCAATCAGGTCTGCACGGCTTGCCAGGCTATGGCTGGTGTAACTCGCCCCAAAGAACTGAATGTATGGCCGTGCGCCACGCGCGATACTCCCGCGCACGTGGCCTTCATGCTGGTGCTGCAGAAGGCACAGATGGCGCCGCATGGGCTCGGCTAGCCAGCGTAGCGCGATGCGCTTCTGATCGATGTAGTAACCCAGCGTCTCCAACGGGGAGCGGCCACCCAGGCTGGAATGAGGTTGGGCGTTGTAGTTGGCGATGGCCACCGCCGTTAGTTCCATGAGTTCGTCGAGACGCACCACGGCCAGCGCACCGGCATTCAGTTCCTCTATCCTCCGGCGTGGATCGCTGGCGCCGGTGCCGGTGGTGCCAGGCAGACGATGCGCCAGGACCGACGCCAGCGTACCGAAGAAGCGTTCGATGTGCGGCCGTTCGTTGGGCCGATAGGCCGGCCCGGCGTGGGCGCCGCATCCGACAATTTCGGTCAGCACACGCAACGTGTCCTGGGCCAGGTTGGCGCGCGCATTATCGAAGCGGAATACGTTCCAGACTGCGTAGCCCAGTTCGGGAAAGCGCTCCGATGGCATACCCGCGCCGGGGGCATAGCGTAGGCCTGGAATGGTGAGTGGAGGAGGGCGCCATGGCACGAGCGAGCGCTCCACGGTTTTGAGCACGTCGAAGCGGCTGTATTCCGGTTCGAGCACAATGTGATAGCCCAGTACGGCACGACTGCAGACATCAATGATGGTGAGCAGCCACACCCGCTCGATGTCGAACGATTCCTCAACACCGGCAACACGCTCGAAGACCACGCGCAGGCGTACGTCCACGCGATGGCCATCGAATTCGACGATGTCATACGGCAGCGTAGCCACTGATGGCAGACCCTGCACATCGGGTCGCACACCACCGGAGCGCTTGTTTGCCAGTGCAGCGCCGGCTGCGGTTTCGAAAGTGCGCGTCGCGATGGCTTTCGCAGCTGCGGTCAGACTTCGAATGCCTTGCTGCTTCTGCACCAATGGGTAGTCGCGTTCGGTCAGGCCGAGCTGCAGGCACAACTGGCGGAAGCGCCGATGCAAGCCGCTCAATCCTGAGAGGACCAAGCCTCTCGCCCCCTCGGCCACGACCACGCGATGCTCCTGCAGCTCGCTCACGATCAGGGCTTCGAGCTCGGGGTAGCGCTGCAACAGTTGGGAGAATGCCCCAGCCTTGCCTGCACGACCAGGCCATTCGGTCTTCGCTATTCGCTGATACGGCTTAACCCGTTCATAAGCGTCCGTTGAAACAAATCTGCCCCATCCTCACTCGCTAATCATTAGAGCAAAACTCGGGCTGCGAGTCGCCCGAAGTGGCAAACTTAGCTGCTCAGTTGAGTGAAGCAAAAATGCCGCTCCGCGGTGGAGCGAAGTAAAAGTACCACTTCTCGGGCGATCAAGCTGCTGGAGCTAAGCCCATCACCTGGGGTGGAGGCTCAAACAGGGCCATCGATCCTGCCCCAAATGGATCTGCTAAAAACGCGCGCACAGCGTTTGTGGAACAAATACTTCTCAACACCCGCGTAGCATAACTATTCGCGACAGCGTGTGCGCTGTCCGGGCAACACCATGTCATGACGGTTAACATGTCCGAATGCTTGTCGCGCAGGCTCGATATACAGTGGGTCCAGTTCGGTTCAGTACCTGTAAGACGGTGCGGCTTCCAGATCGGTTCATAGTGTGCGACAGCGTTTCTAAGGTCTTGAATCCCTTTCAATTTTGTCATCAATTGCTCGACATTCGCGGAATACGACCAGTGCGCTGGTTTTGAATGGGGGTGGGCTGCAAATACGCGCGTCAACAGTACTGGCTGCTGTCGTTGAGTCAAGCCGGTTAGAAAACTCGTCCAGAACCCGAAAGAGAGGGACGCAACCACTTGGTCGGGGCTCGGCTGGATAGCTAACCGGACATTAAACTTGTCACACAGGACATCTTCAACTTTGTCCCGAGTCTTCCCACGAGTTGGAAGTGCTTCCTTCAGATGATTGTCATACCAAGGATACGAGTCACTTGTACCTTTCGAGCTCATCCTGGAAGCCTCTCTATGAATCGCATTACGCAGGGCCACCTCGTACATTCCAAGAGTCGGCTGGAACGCGGCTGCTATGGCTTGCCCCCAGAAGTATGCGCCTACGGTTTCCTTGTCAGACGTGCATCGGAAGAAGCTTCTGTATGGAGCAGAACGAGCCAAGCTGATCGATAGCAAAAGCTTCTGATAATCAGGCTCGTTCGTGGCGATTTGTGGCGGATTCTTGTTGATCATCTTTGGTTAAGTCACTATAATCGCCGGGTAGCCCAATCGTGATCCCACTCCCGCTCCTTGCTGGCAAGGAACCTAAGCCGGTGATGCCACGTTGGCAGAAGAGTCTAAAAGCCACCTCCAAGGGTGGCTTTTGACTTTCTGGCAACGCTATATACGCGGCTTGCGTCAATTCCCTTGCGATATGTTCAAATCTTGCGCTATTTTACTCCCTAGCTTAGCAGTTATCCACAGGATCAATGAGCAAAAGCAATCTGTAGCTCAAAGTTGAGCATTTTGGCTTGTGGGGGTAACATGTCCATTCCAAAGTTTGTAGACGTCCGTTCAGGTACTCCGGATCAGCTACGCCGGCTTTTAGCCGATCGAACTAGATATGAACGTAAACGGCTAAAACTGACTCAACAAGAGTTCGCCGAAAAATGTGGAGTCGGATTCTCGACCTTCAGACGCTTTGAGGCCGGAACATGCGACTCTCTGGAGGTTCTCCTCTTGATCGTGAGCGCCTTTCAAAGGATTGCGGCACTGGATCTGCTCTTTCCTGGTGAAGCACCCCCAGCGCGTCCACGTACGCTCATCGACTATGCCGTCCGTTTCGAAGCAAAGCGCAGCAAGTCCGACACATAGTGTTCAACTCTGAGCCATGATCTGCCGTAATACCTAGATCCGCGTCCAAGCTTAGTCCTTGACTTCTCGACAACACGTACTACTCTTCAGTTCTAGTGTTGTTAACGGAGGTGCCATGGAAGCGCGCTTTGTCCAGCCTGTCGTAACACGTCGGCCTGCGAAGTCTCGACGCTTCGATGTATTCGGCATGAAGGCCAATCGTTCCCTAACACTGTTCAACGCCGGACCGCTTCAGGCTTGGCTAGCCCTTGAAAGCACGCCAACGGTGACGTGGTATTGCGAAAGGCCACTAGTCATCAACGAAGGCGACCGACAACGTGTCGTCGACTTTTACTCGATTCGCGAAGGCAAGGAAGAGCTGCTGTTTTGCGCCACCAAGGCAGAACTTGACGCCGGTGACGCATGGCTAGCATCCTGGCCAGGGCTCACAGACTGGTGCGCTCATAACCAGATCGGCATTCGTTTCGCCCCTGTGTTTGCCCAGGAAGACGGCGTTACACGTGCGAACTGGGAACAGATTGTCCGCGAGCTGTCGGCGTTCCGCCGATATGTGAGTCCCGACCTGAATGCCGCTGTTAGATCGGAATTAGAAATTCCGAAATCCATTGATGAGCTTTGCATCCTGTTCCAGCAGACGGATCCCATCGTGGTCAAGGTCGCTGTACTTCAGCTCGTGCACCAGGGACTGGCAATCAGCGTGGATTTCGATCGAGCACCCATCTCCTCCGCAATGATCTTTTCGGCGCCATGACTACCTTGGATCGTACCAGCCGGTGCGATCGGCTATCGATGCCCGAAGCGCTGACCCGGCTCGATACCTGGCCGACCGTGGACGTTTCCGCGCTGTCTCCCAAGCAGCGCGAAACCTTTCAGAAACGCTGCCATGCGATCACGGTATACATCACCCAACCCGAACACAGCGTATCTTCTATCACGTCAGAAACCGGTGTCGATCGGAAGACGCTCCGGCGCCTGATCGATCGCTGTACGGCCTTTCATCCCGACGGTCGGCTTTACGGCTTCCGCGGAGCCCTGCCTGGACTTCACGTCAAAACCTATGAGCGTTTCAAGCCCGTCAGCTTCACCCGCGCTGGCGGCAGGGCAGGGGCATTCAAACAACTGTTGCAACGCTACCCCGACATTGCTTCGTACTTGCGACGCGTTTTTGTCATGCGTAATCGTGGAGTGCAAATCGAACGCGAAGTCCGCAAGAGTATGCGTTCGATCCACCAGCAGTTTCTTAAGATTTGCAGGGCCAGCGGTGTGCATGCGGATGAGTACCCTTTCACGGAACGACGCCTGGGTATTCGATCGCTGTACACCCACTTTCAATCACTTGCCGAGGAGTCTTTTGAGATGTCGGTGAAACATGCAGGTGGGCAATCCGTTCGGGCCGCGCCAACGTCGGCCTCACAGGCGCCGGCGGCGACCCGAGCATACGAGGTGGTCGAGTTCGACGGTCACAAGATCGATTTGCGGCTCACAGTGCGTCTGAATAGTCCCGGCGGCGAGCAAAGGCTGGTCGAAATACACCGGATCTGGCTCCTTGTCGTACTTGATGTCGCTACCCGCTGTGTGCTTGGGCATCACGTTGCGTTGAGCGTCGAGTATTCAAAGGCCGATCTTGCGTGCGCACTGCAAGCGGCCCTGCGTCCGTTTCGAGCTCGCACTTATCGGATCCCCACGCTAGCAGTGCGAGATGGCGGCGGCTTTCCCTCGCAACAGATGCCAGAGCTCGAGTACGCCTGCTGGGACTGGTTCCGTTGTGATAATGCGAAAGCGCACCTCGCCCCCGACACCATTGAACGCCTGACGCAGACTATCGGCTGCTGGACTGACGTCGGCGCTCCAGCCCAGCCAAACGACCGTCCCCATATCGAACGCTTTTTCCACCTGATATCGCGGCACTTCGCTCATCAGCTGCCAGGCAATTTGGGCAACAATCCGTCCGCCATCGAGCGTGCGCTTAGTGACCCGAAGGGCGATCTGCGGCTTCTCGTCGACGTGGATGAACTGGAGGACATGATCGAGGTGCTGCTGGCCGACTATAACGGCGAACCTCATACAGGGCTCTATGGCCGCACACCTCTGGAGGCGATGGCGCACTCGGTTGCTCAGCACCGTAGTCGAATCAGAACGCTGCCCATAGCGGCCCGACCAAATCTTTGCCTCCTTCACGAAGCGAAGATCGTCATCATCAAGGGGAAGCCGGGCACCGGGTTGCGGCCCTATATCAATTTCCTCAGCGTGCGTTACACAAGCCCACTCCTAGCCAGTAGTCCAGCACTCATCGGCAAGAAGCTTCGAATTTATTACGACCCACGCGACATTCGCGTCGTCAAGGCCTTCTTCGATGACGGGACTGAGCTTGGCATTCTTTCCGCCGCGCGTCCATGGTGCTTTACCCCGCATTCGCTCAAGGTTCGTCGTGAGATCTGCAGACTGATCGCCGAACGCAAGCTCGACATCCGCGAAGGGGACAACCCGATCGAAGCTTGGGCTCGTATGCGCAGTGAGCAACGTCACAACAAAGTGTCTGCAGGGCTTTTGGCCAAGCAGCAACGGTTGGAGCAAACCAGCGCGGCCAATGACGATGACGAGGTCGAACAACCATACATCGCCCGGGCCCCGGCCGTCGCAACTCAGCCGCCGCACGACTGTGATCCGGTGCCGGACGTGCCCTCGTCGACAGACAACGATGAGGTGACGATCCTGCCAAAGACTTTGACCATCCGAAAAACACTTACTTTCTGAGGGCCGCCATGCTCCTGACAGCTCAACGGCCAGTCGATATCGACGATCACCCTATCGTACGCAAGCGCTACCTGGTCGCGACACCTACTATTGATCTTGTCACGCAGCGGATCGTCAAGCAGATCAGGTTGCGCAACCCTGGAGCGATTTTGTATGGTTACCCAAGGTTCGGAAAAACGTCCAGTATCCGGTACGTGATCCACTACCTCCACGAGACATTTCCCGGAGCAGTGTGTGTCAATTTTCGCTGTGAGACTCACAAGTCGGGTTCCGAAGATTCGTTCCTGATTGCACTGTTGACGGCCGTGGGGCACAGGGAGCCATTGGCCGGCAAGATCTCCCGCAAACGTCACCGGCTCCTCGAACACATCTGCATGCTTGCCGATCGCTCTGGGAAAGACTGGATTGTGTTTTTCGCGGACGAGGCGCAGAAGCTGCAGGTGATCGAGTACGAGTGGTTGCGGGACTTGCACGATGCCCTGGAACTCAAGGGTATTCGGATGATCACGATCCTTGTAGGCCAGCCCCAGCTGCTGGACCAGAAGTCGGCACTCAGAAAGTCCATGAACACGCAGATCGTCCTGCGATTCATGGTTACGGAAATTCGCTTTGGCGGCATCGTATCGGCCGAGGACGTGGCGACGTGTCTGGCCGCCTACGATGCGTCATGCTATCCGCCGGAGAGCGCGTGGACCTTCACACGATTTTTCTACCCGCGGGCCTTCGCTGCAGGCATGCGGCTGAGTACATACGCTCACGCACTGTGGAAGGCATTCGAACGCGCACACAAGGCCGCCAACCTGGGAGAGCGAATCGAGATTCCGATGGCCTATTTCGCCAGGGCCGTCGAGCATGCGCTGTCTGAACATTCCGCGCGCGATTCGGACGGTTTTGGCTTCTCACCGGCGATCTGGGACGAAGCCGTCCTGGAATCGAACTATATCCTCGCATGCGAGGAGATCCGCCTAGGGTTGCCATTACCGGATTGGCGGTCGTAATGAGGATCTACGAGGACACGCGACCTCGAAATCCTCCTGAATGGTGCTGGCACCGCGGCTGGTCGACTGGCCACGACTCTGCATATGGTCTGCTGATGAAGTTCGCGTTCCTCAATGCCCTGACTGCACGTGAACTGGCCCAGCTCTTCGCCTCACGCGAGCGCGGTAAGCGCACTCAGCTTCTACGAACTCTGCATTTTGATTTGCGCAAAAGTGAGAATTTCGATCTTGCCGCAATGGCACGGGCATTTGGCACTGATATGAAGACAGTGGAGGGCGCGTTTCTAGACCATCGCTTTACTAACCCGCTCGCATCCGATGGACACCTCAAGTGGTGCGAGGAGTGTCTGGCCTATGGGATGCATTTGCCGGGATTGCAGATGGACTCGATTACCCGATGCCCGCTTCACAACGTCCTCCTACGAAAAACCTGCCTGGAATGCGAACAAGCAATCCCGTACACGTTCGCACCAGCAAACTTCAATAAACCGTTCTGCTGTCCCAACTGCCAGGCCGAGATGGGATCACACCTGAAGGTAGCGCGGTCCAAACTTCCAGCACTGCCGCAAGAGTCGGCCACCAATATCGAGCGAATGAACCGGTTCATCGAGGCCTACTCGGAGAGAGTCGAGCGACAGCCTGCATTCCCTCATCCGGATACGCTAACTCTTCCCTGTGCCGAACCGGGAGAGACCGGCGCCTTTCGAGTCTTCGTCGAGCTAGTGGTCGAGGCGTTGCGGACTACAAACAGCCTACATCAGGCAAACGATGGTCTGATCGTCGCGAAATGTGGTTGCGGCGGCCGCCGTCCGTACGAACAGATGCATGAACACTTCAAGTTGGTTGACGATGCTGCGTTTCCGTTCGGAGCGGAGGCCGAACTGACTGTTGCCATACAGGTGTATCGTGCGCTTCGGCGCCGGCACTGGATAGCATTACGCAACCACCGCGAGTGCGTGCGATCTGCCTGCCGACATTTGTGGTGGGACATGCGAGGGCAGAGGACCACAAGCTTCTGCGCGAAAGCTGAGACCTATATCCGGTGGCGCATGCTTTGGGAGGGGTGCGGCTCTCCACGATATCTGCAGGTCCGACGAAAAACGCCATATTTCGGCATTCTTGGATGGCTACAAGCTAGACCTCCGCCTTATCCCGATGCATGGGAGGACGATCAAAAAGCCTGGATGCTGTCCCACATCTTTGCCAGCGTCTGTTTGGCAAGTTACGACGCTATCGACCGTGCGGCCGAGGAAACGCGTGAATCAATGTGTTGGAGTACGGCGACCAAAACCCCGTTCGCTACAACGCACTGGGCTTTATGTGATGGCGAAGCCGGCATACCAACCACTTTGTTTTTACCGGCAAGGCGCCCGAAGAGCACCGGTGACGCATCGGCCACCTCATCGGCGCAGCACCATGCATGGCATCGCGAACGGGTTCGGCAAATTGCAAAATCCGAGGCAAAGCATTCAGCTACCCAGGCTGACGCCGTTACTACGACGAACCGTCTCGAAGTTAGACCGACGTAGGCAGAATCTGACTCTGTTCGAAGCAATATGAGCGGGCAAGTCATGCGTTCAATAGTTCCTGCTTCCGGCGACGTGCTGAAGCGCGAGGAGACAAAGCATGGCGCGGCAAATCGACGTGTACCGCCGCCCGGTCGCGAGGTGTGACGTCCCCTCCTAAAGCGACGTCGCCGTTTCGCCTGTTTGATATCGCATCGAGCGCTGTAGCGCATGAAGACCCTGAGTGCTCTTACCTAAAACTACTCACTCATAGTAGTCCTAAGTCTTTGATTTCCCGACGGTTTCAAATCAAGAGGTAAGTTTTAGGTACATTGCACTGCGCACTCCGCAAAACGATGTACCTAAACATACTCACTGAGCGAGCAGCGAGAAAAATTTACCTAAACATGCCCACGCCGCAGCGCAGCCCTGGCAAGACGCACCAAGCCAGGCTATTTAAGTGCGAGGATGCGCCGTGCGCCGCTCAGGACGATTGCTGCGATGATGGTCCCGACGATCAGGTCGGGGTAAGGCGAGGCAGTCCACGTAACCAACGCGCCTGCAATGATGACGCCCAGGTTGGCGATCACATCGTTCGCTGAGAATATATAGCTCGCTTTCATGTGCGCTCCCCGATCACGCTTTTTCGCGATCAGGACCAGGCACGCCACGTTGGCAATCAAAGCAATGGCGCCGACACCCATCATCAGACTCGATTCAGGCTCACTGCCGAACACGGCTCGCCGAACCACCTCGGCAAGGGCTCCGATTGCCAATATCATTTGCAGCCAACCCGCGAGGTGTGCCGCACGGGTCTTCAAGGCAGCCGCACGACCGACGGCGTACAAGGCTAGTCCATACACCGCAGCGTCGGCAAACATGTCGAGCGAGTCTGCGACAAGGCCCGTAGACTGTGCGATCACTCCCCAGGTCATCTCTATCACAAACATCACGGCGTTGATGGCAAGCAGCATGCGCAGCGTACGTGCTTCGGAAGCGTCGCCGGCTGGATCCGCTACGAGCTGTTCTCGTCCATTCAAAGGCTTTGATTCAAGCAGGTTCGTTCCTAGCCCTAGTGGTAGCAGTTTATCGACGATAGGCTGCGCTTCTCCGGAATGCTTCACGCGCAATTGACGTTTTCCCAGATCGAACTCAAGCGAGTCGATCACACCAATGTCCGAGAGGGCCATGCGAATCATGTTCTCTTCGGATGGGCAGTCCATCTTCGGGATCGAGAGCGTAGAAGCGAAAAAGGATCGCGTCACGCCCGCGGCCCCTTTTAACTCGGCACTTTCCCGCAACTGTGCGCCCAGTCGTAAAGGACCGAGGACATCGAGAAGGGTAGCAGGGTTGCCATGATGGTCGATTGTCAGAAGTCGGTTGTCGAGGTCGAAAGACAATGCTTCGACTCCGTCAACCTTTCCCAATGCCATGCGGATGAGATTTTCTTCCGATGGGCAGTCCATTTTAGAGATGAACA
>Ga0265798_10009726_pt1 | contig 11974 bp, 13 predicted proteins | sample P3T30metagenome_FD_192430 | JGI IMG/M metagenome (GOLD analysis project Ga0265798, IMG submission 192430) | Plant litter microbial communities from East Loma Ridge, Irvine, California - P3 T30 | ecosystem: Environmental > Terrestrial > Plant litter > Unclassified | place: USA: California... | reverse complement strand
AACTGCCAGCGCACCATCATAGCCCCATTATTGTGCTGCTTAGGTTATGAATAATATCCGTTTAAGCGTGCTTGATCAGTCGCCGGTGCGTAAAGGCGTAACTGCTGCCCAGGCAGTGGCCGAAACTGTGGAACTGGCTAAACTAACCGATAAATTAGGTTATACCCGCTTTTGGGTTTCCGAACACCATAACACCGGCAGCCTGGCCGGCTCCACCCCCGAAGTGTTGATTGCCCATTTGGCAGGACAAACGCAGAATATGCGTATAGGCTCGGGCGGTATCATGATGCCTAACCACAGTACACTGAAAGTTGCCGAAAATTTCAGAATGCTGGAAGCTTTGTTTCCGGGTCGTATTGATTTAGGCATGGGCCGTGCACCCGGTACCGACAGGTTAACCGCCAGCATACTTAATCCTTCAAACCAGTTTCGTGAGCAGGACTTTGTAGAGCAACTGGCCGACCTGCAAAACTATTTTAATGACACGGCTGAAAATGGCCCGGTGGCAGCCAAGATTAGGGCTATACCAATGGTAGACACCGTGCCTGCTATGTGGTTGTTGAGCAGTAGCGGACAAAGCAGCTTGTTTGCCTCACACTTTGGCATGGGCTTTACATTCGCCCACTTTATTAATCCGGCAGGCGGTGCACAAGCCGTAGAGCTGTACCGCAGCAGGTTCCAACCCTCTGCAGAACTATCGCAACCCGAGGCTAACGTAGCCATATTTGCGTTTTGTTCTGAAGATGAAGAAAAAGTTAGGCAACACCTGGCTGTAATGGATTATCGCTTTTTGCAATTTGAAAAAGGTGGACCTATTTTACCTTTAACTTACGAGGATATAAAAGGAACCACTTATACGCTGCCTGAGCAGGAGCGCATCAAATACAACCGCAGGCGCGTAATAGCAGGCACACCTGATCAAATGAAAGACATCATTACCAGGCTAGCCAATACCTATAAAGTAGATGAAATTATTTTGGCAACCATAGCCGAAGATTTTGATGACCGTTTGGAATCTTACCGCTTATTAGCCCAACAATTTGAATTGCAGCCGCAAATATTGAACGAGAGTCATGCTGTTGCTTAATTATAATTAGCACTTCATATTTAAAGCCGGCTCAGTTATAAGCCGGCTTTTATTGTGGATAACTGTTAACATGTTGGATATTAAATGTTACCTTTGCCCAACAAAATTCAACCTTGAATTACTTATAGCAATTATTACTGTAACCATATAAGTTAATCGTGATTATAATTATTTTCTTCTTTGCCCACTGGTTTTTATCCCTGTTCTTTCAAACATTTTATTTACACCGGTACGCCGCTCATAAAATGTACAGTACGCCTAAATTTACCGAGCGTGTTTTTCATTTTCTTACGTTTGTATGCCAGGGATCCTCGTTTTTAAACCCGCGCGCTTATGCCATTATGCACCGTGAGCACCATGCTTACAGCGATACCGAGAAAGATCCGCATTCACCACATTTTTTTACCGATGTATTTCAAATGATGTACCGTACGGCTATCAGTTTCCGGTTGTACGAGAAACGGGTAAAAGAGCCCGATGCACAATTTAAAGGCAATTACCCTGAATGGCGTTTGCTGGACTACTATGGTTCGCATATTATTACCCGCATAGGCTTTGGCATACTTTATATAGCTTTTTACGCTGCATTTGCTACCGCATGGTGGCAGTGGCTGTTGTTACCTATCCAATTTATTATGGGGCCACTGCACGGTGCTATTGTAAACTGGTGCGGACACAAATACGGTTATAGCAATTTCGACAATGGCGATAAATCTAAAAATACCACGCCTTTCGACTTTTTAATGCTGGGCGAACTGTTTCAGAATAATCACCACAAACGCCCCAATAGCCCTAACTTTGGAGCCCGCTGGTTTGAAATTGACCCTGTTTATCCGGTCATGAAAGCCCTGCACTGGATGCACATCATCAGGCTGAGGAAACCCTCGCTTGCTTAAAATAGAATCAAGAGTATAGAGTCAAGAATACAGATATGAAGCCGTTAGCAATAACGGCTTTTTTGTTGACTGGTTTTCGGGTTGTAACATCTGTATTGTTGACTCTGTACTCTTGATTCTAAAAAACTATCTTTGCCACTCATAAACAAACTACTATGAGTGTATCTGTATTAGCTCAAACTTTGAAAGGTTCTGAGATCATCAAAATAGGTAACGAAATTAATGAGTTAAAACGCCAGGGACAGCAAATTGCCAACCTAACCATTGGCGATTTTGACCCTAATATTTACCCCATCCCCAGCGAATTGCGCGATGGTATAATTGCCGCTTACCAGGATAATCAAACCAACTATCCACCGGCCGATGGTATGCTCGATCTGCGTAAGCAGGTATCGGCTTTTTTGGCAGAGGAGCATGGTATTCAGGTAACCGCTAATGAAGTATTGATCTCGAGCGGTTCGCGGCCCATAATTTATTCTATATTTTTGGCTTTGGTTGATAAAGGCGATAAGGTAATATACCCTTTACCTTCATGGAATAATAATCACTACTGCCACATTACCGGTGCCGAAGAGATACAGGTACCTACCACTGCCGAAAACAACTTTTTACCCAAGGCTGCCGATATTGCGCCGCATTTGAAAGGCGCCACCTTGTTGTGCTTATGCTCGCCGCAAAACCCAACCGGTACCATGTTTGAAAAGGCTGACCTGGAAGAAATTTGCGACCTGGTAATTGCCGAGAATGCTACCCGTCAGCCGGGCGAAAAGCCATTGTACATTATGTACGATCAAATTTATGCCATGCTGACCTTTGGCAAACAACACGTAGATCCGGTTACTTTACGGCCCGAACTAAAAGATTATACCGTATATATTGACGGCGTATCAAAATGCCTGGCTGCTACCGGCGTGCGTGTAGGCTGGGGTTTTGGCCCCGAGAATGTGATCTCCAAAATGCGCTCTATTGTGGGCCATATGGGTGCCTGGGCTCCTAAAGCCGAACAAGTAGCCACCGCTAAATACTTACAGCAAGACGAAGCCGTGCACGGCTATCTTAAAAACTTTAGTGGACGCATTCAGGAAGTATTGAGCACCTTATATCAAGGCTTTCAGCAATTAAAGGCCGAAGGCTTTGCTGTAGATGCTATTGAGCCTATGGGCGCTATTTACTTAACCGTTAAAGCCGATTACATTGGCAAAACCACACCAGAGGGCGAAGTGCTAAACTCCTCTGCCGATATTAACTTTTACTTGATTAAAACTGCTAAAGTGGCTTTGGTGCCGTTTTCGGCCTTTGGCACCGGCGATGATGTGACTTGGTTCCGTGCATCAGTAGGTACTTCAACATTGGAGGACATTCAAGCCATGATACCACGCATCCGCGAAGCGTTAAGCCAGTTGAAGTAGAATTTTACAATCCATAATATGTCATTCGAACGTAGTGAGAAATCCTGTATATGTAGCCTGATTCTCGTATAGGTTCCCTCACTACGTTCGGGATGACATCGTTTTATTAATTACTTTGACTCCTGCCGTCAATTAAAAATTTCATCTTTATATCATGCCTGCCGGAACGTTATACCTAATCCCCGTGCCACTTGCCGAAGACGCCGCGGCCCAATCTTTTACCCCTTACCTGGTTAATACCATAAACCAGTTGAGCGAGTATATTGTGGAGAATGAAAAAACTGCCCGTAAATTTTTAAAGCAGGCCGGTTTAACCATTCCGCAGAGCCAGTTGGTTATTTATGACTATGGCAAACACCAGCGCAATACCGATTTGAAAGAATTTTTTACCGGCCTGTTAGCCGGTAAAGATACCGGCCTCATGAGCGAAGCAGGCTGCCCCGGTGTAGCCGACCCCGGTGCCGATATTGTGGCAGAAGCCCACAGGCTTGGCATTAAAGTGGTGCCCCTGGTTGGCCCGAGCTCTATACTGCTGGCGCTGATGGCATCCGGTTTTAACGGACAAAGCTTTACCTTTCACGGTTATTTACCTATTGATAAGGAGCAACGCAGCAAGCGTATTAAAGAGCTGGAAAGCCAGGCTGAACGCTTTAACCAAACCCAGTTGTTTATTGAAACCCCTTTCCGCAACGATTCGTTATTGGCCGATATACTCAAGAACTGCAAGCCTGCTACCCGCTTGTGCATTGCCTGCAACCTAACCGCCTCCAACGAGTTGGTGCAAACCAAAACTATAAACGAGTGGAAAAAGCAAGTCCCTGATCTGCGTAAGCAGCCTACTATATTTTTGCTTTACAAATCTTAATAAAGCTCCCCTAACTCAATTTTTGTAAGCATATTTGAGTTATGACACCCGTTCCACCAAGCCCAGCGCAGGTATTAATTGTAGGTGCCGGTCCATCTGGTTTAATGATGGCCGCGCAGTTGCTGCGCTATGGCATCCAGCCGGTAATTATCGATAGCCGGCAGGGGCCCACGCACCAATCCAAAGCTTTGGCGGTACAGGCCCGGTCGTTGGAAATTTACCGGCAGTTAGGCATTATTGATACGGTAATTAACGGCGGTAAGCAGGCCAAAGGTTTGAATTTTCATTACGGTGGTGAAGAGCAGGCCACATTTACTATCGACAATATAGGAACTCATATTACGCATTTTCCTTATGTGCATATTTATGAGCAGAGCAAGAATGAGCGTGCCTTGCTGGGATATTTAACACAGCATAGCTGCCCCGTATATTGGAACACTACTTTAGTTGCGTTGCAACAAGGCACAGGCGTGGTCAACGTTACGCTGAACAACCAGGAGCAGCAATATGATTTAATTTGCAACTGGCTTATAGGAGCCGATGGTGCACATAGCACGGTACGTAAAGCCTTAAATATCCCGTTTACCGGCGATACATATCCGCACCAGTTTTACCTGGCCGATTTGGTTTTGGAGCAAGACAGCGATTTCATGAACATGCACCTGAGCCAAAAAGGCTTTGTAGCATTTTTCCCTATGCCCGAAAAAAATGCTTACCGGGTGGTTGGAAACCTTGATGCCAAACTTGCCACCAAACAAGACCTGACGCTTGCCGATGTACTACCATCCTTACAAAAAATAACTGGCAAGCCTTTAGAAATAGCACAATGCAATTGGTTTACCACCTACCGCCTGCATCACCGCATGGCCGATAAATTTAGCCAAGGTCGCTGCTATTTAATTGGTGATGCTGCACATATCCATTCGCCGGTTGGCGGGCAGGGTATGAACACCGGCTTGCAGGATGCTTATAACTTATCATGGAAACTGGCCGGGGTAATAAACAAACGGCTTAAACCAACTATATTAAACACTTACGCCGCCGAACGTATGCCGGTGGCAAAGCAACTGCTAAAAACTACCGACAAGGCTTTTAACATAATCATGTCGGGCAGTATTTGGGCTGGCTTTTTTAAAAAGTGGATACTGCCGGTACTGCTTAAACAAGCTTGGCAAAGCGACAAGCTAAAGCTTGAATTTTTCAAACGCATTTCGCAAACCGGTATCAGCTATCCGCATAGTCCGTTAAGTTTGCATTTGAGCCAGTTGAAAACCATTCGGGCGGGCGACCGCCTGCCTTACCTCAAGGTATTTGATGAAAAAAAGCTGCAGGAAACCGACCTGCATGCCTGGTGCAGCAAGCCGGGCTTTACGCTCATTACTATGGGCCCCATGCAGGAATTATACTTGTTTAGCCTGGCAAAATGGATAACCCAGAACTATAATGGCTGGCTTAACTTTTTCCATTTACCGCCATCAATTAAGAATCAGCGGGTGTTTGATGCTTTCGACATCAAAGAGGGGCAAAATAAAGCCATCATAGTACGCCCCGATATGTACATTGGTTTTATAAATGATGTGGTAGATCTGGAGATGATGAAGAACTATTTGGAGAATGTGGCGGGTAGCCCCTCCCAACCCTCCCCGGGAGGGAGGGCTTTAGAATAAAGCCCTCCAATTTTTTCTAAACTTGCCGCCAAATGATATTACCGATAACATTGCTTTCAAATAACCTTTTTCAAGTCCTCCCTCTCGGGGAGGATTTAGGAGGGGCTTACCCGTGTATCGTTTCCCCCTTGCCGTAGTTTTGAATCACCTGTGCTTCGTAGGCTAAGAAGGCAGCCCAACGTGCATCTACATCAATAGTGCCGGCATGTTTTTTAGCTAAACGGATAAACATGCTGTAATGCGTGGCCTCACTTACCATCAGTTCATGGTAAAATTTAGCTAACTCCGGGTCGTTAATATTTTCTGATAATACTTTGAAGCGTTCGCAGCTACGAGCCTCTATCATAGCCGAAAACAGCAGCCTATCTATCAGTTGATCTATGCGGCTGCCACCATGTTTCAGGAACTTGAAGAGTTCGCCTACATAACTGTCTTTACGTTCTTTACCTAACACATACCCGCGCGCTAAAATAATGTTATGCACCAGTCTGAAGTGCTCCATTTCTTCTTGTGCCAAGGCAATCATTTCCTGCACCACATCGCTCAGGTTAGGGTTCTGAATAATTAAGGTAATGGCATTGGTGGCCGCCTTTTGCTCGCAATAAGCATGGTCTGTCAGGATCTCTTCAATATTACTTTCTACTACGTTCTTCACCCAACGCGGGTCGGTAGGTAATTGTAGTTTCAGAATGGTTTTCTCGCTCACGGGATCAAAGATAGTGAAGATAGAGTACAGAATATAGAGTCAGGAATACAGACTTTAACTTCTGAATTAGATGTAGCGGATTATTATATTGGCACCGCCTCCCTTTTTATCATAGTAAGCGCCAATTTCGCCCCATGGATAGTTTCTGTGAACACCAACTTCGCTTGTAAGCCAGTTTTCATATAATGCACATTTTTGCAGTTCTTCCTTTTCACTCCATGCATCCCAGTAAGAAGGCTCATAAGCTTGAAACTGAAAGCTAAAAGAGATACTTTTCAGACTTTCGCCCAAAAAAGCCACATCAAACTTAAAGTACTTATCCTGTATTTTAACGTTTTCAAGCTGATAATGCATCCAACCGTTTTTCAGGTCTAAAAATTTCACTTCCTCATGCTTAAAGTAATTGAAAAGTTGAGAAGGAACTGTTTGCGAAGATAGAATGAGGTTTTCGGATAGTGTTATTTGCCCCTTTAACAGATCAAACCCGGGCATTACTATCGGTACAAATTCTTGCTCTCAATAAAATTCAATACGGCATCTGGCACAAAGTATTGCACGTTCTTTTTATCGGCAATAGACTGGCGAATGAAGGTGGCGGAGAGTTCCATGAGCGGGGTCATGGTGATAGTTACTGAGGGGTGCGAGGCCAGTTCGGCATTTTCGTAACCGGGGCGGGGGTATACAAACACTTTATAATCGCGCAGAATGAGCTTGTAATTTTTCCACTTGTGCAGGCCAGCCAGGTTATCGGAACCCATAATGAGCACAAACTCGTGCTGTGGGTATTGCGCGGTTAAATGAGTCAACGTATCAATGGTGTAGGAAGGCTGTGGAAGCTTGATCTCTACATCGCTTACCTCGAGGTTGTCGGAGTTGTCGGTAGCCAGGCGGGCCATCTCCAGGCGGTCGTACGTGTTAATGAGCCCGCCGTATTTTTTGAAGGGATTTTGCGGCGTAACCACCAGCCAAACCTTATCCAGGTCGGTATGGTTAGCCATGTAGTTGGCAATAATCAAATGCCCAATATGAATGGGATTAAACGAACCGAAAAGCAAGCCTATTTTCATGTGTTTCAGTTTGCAGTTAAGTTACTAATAAAATGCGTTGTAAACAATTGTGAATAAAGGCAAAGCCTAACTCACTAAGCTTTTAAAAAATCTCCAACCAGTTGTTCCGCCTCTTTACAGGCCGTTTCCAAGTCATAGTTTTTGAGAATCACATCAAACTTAGGAGCGTAGTTCAATTCCTTTTCGGCCTTTTCAAAGCGTTCCTGCAGTTTTTCTACACTATCGGTTCCACGGCCGGTCAAGCGTTCTTTCAGTACTTCTAATGATGGTGGCTGCACAAATATAGCCAGCGCCTGGTCTTGATACTTGCGCTTTAAGTGCAGGCCGCCTTCTACATCAATATCAAAAATAACGGTTTTGCCTTTAGCCCATATGCGTTCAATTTCCTGGCGCAGGGTTCCGTAAAACGTGCCGGTATATACCTCTTCAAATTCTACAAATTGCTTTTTGGCAATACGGTGCAAAAATTCTTTAATGGTAATAAAGTAGTAATCTTTAGCATGCACTTCATCGCCGCGACGCTCGCGGGTGGTGGCAGATATAGAAAATTCAAGTTCGGGAAACTTGGTAAGCAAATGATGTACGATGGTTGTTTTACCAGCGCCTGAGGGAGCAGAAAAAATAAGCAGTTTACCCATTTTGTTTGGTGAGTGGTTGATTGATTAAGTGGTTGATTGGTTTTAACTACTTAACTCAATCAACCGCTTAACTGCTCAACTATAATACATTCAATAATTGTTCTTTTATTTTTTCCAGTTCTTCTTTCATGCCTACTACCAGCTTTTGCATGGCGGCATCGTTAGCTTTAGAACCCAGGGTGTTGATCTCGCGGCCAATTTCTTGTGATATAAAGCCCAGCTTTTTGCCATTAGCATCGGCACTTTGCAGGGTTTCTAAAAAGTAAAGGCAATGAGTTTTTAAACGCACCTTTTCTTCGGTTACGTCCAGCTTATCTATGTAATAAATAAGTTCCTGCTCAAAGCGGTTCTTATCTATATTGTCGCTGCCTACGGCATCGGCCAGGTATTGGTTTAGACGCTCGCGTATTAAAGGTATGCGCTTAGGCTCTTCTATTTCCACCAGTTCGAGGTTGGTCATGATGGTTTTGATACGGCCGGTTACTTCCTGCTGTAAAACGTTACCCTCATCTGCCCTAAACTGCTGAAAGTTGGCTAAAGCCTGTTTAAAGGTATTGTCTACCAGCTTCCATTCGTCTTCGGTAATGGTGTCTTCGGCATATTTCACTACCTCAGGCAAACCTAAAGCTAGCTGCAGTAAATTACCACCGGGCTCGTTAAGCTCATCGGCCACGGCCTTTAACTGGTCGTAATAATGTTTTAGGAGTTTGGCATCAATACCGGCTGCTTTAACGGCAGAGCCTGCTTGCTCCACGTTAATGCTTAGGTTTACTTTACCGCGCTCTATTTGCTTATTGCACTCGGTACGCAACTGAAATTCTTTTTCAGAAAAAGCTTTGGGAATCCTGAGCGAAAGTTCGAGAAACTTACTGTTCAGCGATTTGATCTCAACGGTGTACTTGGTGCTGCCCGAATCGTGCGTAGCAATTCCATACCCTGTCATGGATTTTATCATGTGCAAAGATAGCGTTTTTTAGTGAATGAGTGGATTGGTGAGTTGTGATAGCATGTATGGAAAATAAAGCTTAACCTTTTTTAACAAATGGCTGACTGTGTTAATGCGTAACTTTACAGCCAAATATGATTTTATTGCGACGGCTTTTACAGGTAACACTTTTTACAACAGGAACAATTTTGTTACCTCTGGCTGCCTTTTCGCAAAGCTTAATTCCTATTACGGGCATTACTTATAATAACAAAACATCGGGCCGGGTGGCACAGGTAACCATTACTAACCTACAGCACCCCCTGGTGGTATTTAGCAACGATGTAGGAAATTTTAGTATCAATGCTGTGCCTACTGATACCCTTCTATTTGCCAAGCCAGGTTTTACCGAACAGCGGTTGGTGGTTAAAGAGCAGCAACAAATATTAGTGTACTTGGTACCGGCGCTGCAACTGGATGAGGTACAGGTAAAAGCGAAAACCCGCAAGCAGGAGCAGCAGGATGTAATGGATGTTTACCGCAGCAAGGGGGTGTTTTATAATGGTAAACCACCCGCACTTTCATTTTTATCATCGCCCCTGACAGGAATTTATGAATTATTTGGTAAAGACCCCGGCAGGGCACGCCGCTTTGCCAGCCACATGCAACGTGAAAATCAGCAAACCGAAGTAAATAAACGCTACACCGTAGACCTGGTTAAACGCATAACCAAACTACCCGACGATGAAGTACACCGGTTTATGCTGGCTTATAGTCCGCCTTACCCCGAAGTTTTGAAATGGAACGATTACGAAATAATTCAGTTCATAAACCGCTCTATGGCTGGTTATAACCGTGCTAAAAGCATGCCGCCTTTACCTAAGCTAACCACGCCTGAGTAGAAGGCTATAAAAAGCGCCAATTAATATCCCTACTTGTTTTGCGTTCTAAAAATTGGCTCATGTAGAAAATCGGAGAGCTTTTATCATTTAATAGTGTAGTCGATAATTTTGGCAGTGATGATATCGTTGCCATCATTAATATCGGCCTGAATAATGCCGATGCCTTTAGCCACATACATATCATTAGTTACCGTACCGGGTATGCCAAAAACGGTAATGGTCATAACTATTTGCGTGTGAATTACGCTGGTGTAAACCTTGCCTAAAATGGTTTTCGAAATGTCTTTTTCAAGAATTTTGCCTGTGTAGGTGCCGGTAACCAATGGGTTGCTGGCAACGGCCTGTCCGCTCCAGGTATAACCAACAGCTTCGCCATCATGAAGGTAAATAAACTCGGTGCCTATGCCATCCGCATAGTTTTGCGTGTTGGAGATGTAAATATTATTGCCCTTGTAATAATAGCTGGTGTCTAATACTGCGCCCGTTTTTTCAATGATCTCGAAAAAGGTTTTAGCATCAATAATTTTAGTTCTTCCTGTAATGGTAAGGGTGCTTGTGTCGGTTTTGCCCTCTTGTATGTTTTGATAGCGCCAGGTAGTGCCTGTGGTGAGGGGCTGGTAGTCTGTTGAGCTAACTGGTGGTGGGGTGGTGCCACCGCCCGTGCCTGTTCCTCCGCCTGTACCACTACCTCCACCTGTACCGGTGCCAGGGATGGGAGTGCTTGATACTTTAGGTATAACTGTAGCGTCTTTTTCGCACGATGAAAAAAGGGCGAGTAAAACAAGCAGAATTGTAAAGACGTGTAAAGATGACTTCATAGTTAAATATAAACACAGTAAAGATAATTGATTGTACGATGGGTTTATGAAATAAGTTTTATTAAAAATCAATGTTGCATATTGATAGTCAACTACGTACAGTTAATTATTATCTTAACTGCATGAAATATAGCCTAGTCCATTCACTTTGTCTTGTTGTGATATTTTTGCTTGTATGTTCTATGTCTCAATGTACTAAGGAAGATGTAACACCGCAGGCTGAAACGGTAATTCAAGGTGTGATTAAAGATCCGCGTACAGGCGAGCCGGTGCCAAACATTAAAATTGTAATTCATAAAACCTGGGGAAACGGTTTATTTGGTCGCGGTTATAAAAGATATGATTCTCTTTATACTAAAGCAGACGGCACTTATTACTTAAAGTTTATCCCGTTGGGCACAGGTGAGTATGATTTGCGTTTAAACGATTATGACAATAAATATTTCATTTACGGCAATGATTATAGTATTCAGATAGGTAAGATCAATACTTCCAATTTTGGCTTTCAAAAAGCTGTTAAACTCACGGTAAAGTTGAAAAATGCCTCAAGTCAAAGCAGAACGTCCTTTAGCCTTGTGGCCGATACTTGCTGTCCAACTTACCATTATGGCTATTATGGTTCTCATGGTTTCGTGCCTGTAATTAAAGATACTACCTTGCTTTTCCGAGTGCCTTATCTTTCATCTGTTAAGCTCACAAGTTGGTACCGAGGTTATAAGCAGATTACAGGTGCACCTGCCGCTCCTGATACTTTAACCATTAAAAAGTTGATCAGTATTGGCAAAAATGATACTACCATAAGCGTTATTAATCCTTAATAACTTCTAAAATTATCTCATAAACCACTTGTAAATTAAACAAATACATCTATCTTTGCAGTCCCGAAATTACGGGGTATAGTAAACTGTTTAATATAATTTAATTTAAAGCAAGTGAATACGTTAAGTTACAAAACTGTCTCGGCCAACAAGGCGACTGTTAACAAACAATGGGT
>Ga0265798_10009725_pt1 | contig 11975 bp, 9 predicted proteins | sample P3T30metagenome_FD_192430 | JGI IMG/M metagenome (GOLD analysis project Ga0265798, IMG submission 192430) | Plant litter microbial communities from East Loma Ridge, Irvine, California - P3 T30 | ecosystem: Environmental > Terrestrial > Plant litter > Unclassified | place: USA: California... | reverse complement strand
GCATCTGGGTAAAGAACTGGGTGTTTCGCAATGGCATACTATAGACCAGGCACAGATCAATAAATTTGCTGATGCAACCCTGGATCATCAATGGATACACACCGATCCGGAGAAAGCTAAAAATGAGGGGCCTTTTAAGGCAACAATTGCGCATGGATATTTAACCTTGTCGTTAATTCCTTATTTATGGAAGCAGATTGCAGATGTACGTAATATTAAAATGGAAATTAATTATGGCATTGAACGCTTTAAATTTGGTCAGGCGGTTTTAGTGGATAGCGAAGTGCAGTTAAAAGCTAAATTAATTTCTATCAGCAATTTGAGGGGAATAACTAAAGTTACTATTCAGGCTACTCTTGTAATTAAAGACCAGCCAAAGCCAGCATATGTGGGCGACGTGGTATTTTTATATCATTTTATATAAGAATCATCTAATTCAGGCAATTTAATTTCGTTCATGCCCGGGGAATTAATGTTGGGCAAACTGGTTTTGGCTAGCGACATTTTAATGACATAGAATGGACCTTATTTCCTGCCCGCGGCAAGCGTCGAGATATCATCGGAATAAAATCATCAATACATATTCTCACGCCGGATTCGCATGAATAATCTTCATATATTCAATAAAACTTATATTTGAAGCGCTACCTATGCCTGTGCCAAAAAAATTGACCGATTTTGATTTAATTCAACTTTTAAAAGCTGATGATCAGACCGCCTTTGCCGAAATTTATAAACGTTATGCAAGAAGCCTCGCAGATTTTACAGCATCAAAATTATTTAATCTAGAAGATGCACAAGATATTATTCACGACCTTTTCGTTAAATTTTGGGAAGACAGAAAACAATTACTCATCACTTCCAATTTAAAAACTTACTTATTTACTATTGCCCGTCGCCGAATCATCGATAAAATACGTTGGAATATTATCCGTGAAGAATATTCGGTAATGCTGCAATCACTAGCAAATTCATATGATCCGAATACGGAGGAACAAATGGCAGCTAAAGAACTTCAACAAACTATCAATAACTCGTTGAATGAACTGTCGCCAAAAGTAAAAGAAATCTATCACATGAGCCGTGAAGAAAATCTTAGTATCTCAGAAATCGCAAAAAAACTGATTCTATCTGAGCAGACAGTAAAAAACCAACTATCCATTGCATTGAAGCATCTGAGGAAATCATTAACAACAAGCTCTACTTATTTTTTTTTACTTTGGTGGCTGTTTTATTGACATTACCTCTTGATTAAAAAATATTTCATTTTATTATAGTACTAATTGACAGTTCATACGACTACTGTTAAAATGCTGTAAAAGATGGATTGGAATATTATGGAAGCCTTGTTGGATCGCTACCTGAAGAACGAGACTTCTCAGGAAGAAAATGAGTTAATAGAAAACTGGTTGCAGGAAAACGATAATCCTCATTCGCAATGGCAACATTATAACCAGGGGCATAAAGACCAGTGGTTAGAGAATGTCGTCTTTACTAAAATAAAGCATAGTATCGAGGCCAGTGAACCCAAAATAGCTGTGATATCACATCAAAGGTCTATATGGCGGAGTGTAGCCGCAGTTGCGGCAATATTTTTTATAGGCCTTATGCTGTATCTTGAATGGCCTATACTACAATATCACCTGCTTCCGACGCAGTTAACCATCGTTGAAGTACCTACAAACCAACAAAAGAAGATCACACTTGCAGATGGCAGTTTTATTTGGATTAACGGGAATTCCCAATTAAGGTATCCTAAGCAATTTACTGGTAATGTAAGAGAGGTTTATCTTTCCGGGGAGGCTTTTTTCGATATTCACCATGATGAAAAAAAGCCCTTTATTATCCATACAGGAAAAGTAATTACCACGGTTTTGGGAACAGCTTTTGATATTAAAGAAGATAAAATCAAACATACCATTCTGGTCACAGTAACTCGGGGAAGAGTCAGCGTTGCTAATGGAAAAAAGCAGTTAGGTATCATTACTCCAAGGCAACAAATCAGTCTTAATTTATTGGATAATAAGTCTACTAGGACTGTAGTGGATATCAAACAGGCTATATCATGGCAGAAAAGGGAACTGCATTTTGAAGACATCACCTTTGCAGAGGCAGCTTTGGAGCTAGAGCAACGTTTTAGGATAAAAATCAATTTTAGTAATGATAAGATAAAAAACTGTCGCTTTACAGGCACTGCCTTGAAAGGTGAAAAATTAGAGAAAATATTAAAGGTAATCTGCGCTTTTAACAATGCAACCTATCAGACAAAATCAGATAAAAGTATTATGATCGATGGGGCAGGATGTAACTAGTAAAAAGATGAAAAAGCAAAAAGAATAGCAAGCTAAGGCATACTTGTACTCCAGGCAGTATAGTATCAAAATAGAACCTGCAAGCCGACGGCTATCGGCTTACAGGTGTCCCGGAAACGGGGTTTTAAATCATTTGGTAATCACTTAAAACATATAAAAGTATGAATATTTCTGCAAAAAAGCAGAAGCTGGTAGGCTTAAGTGCCTTTTTGACCGGCAATAAACTGTTAAATTCATTGTTAATCTGTCAATTGATGCGTGTAAGTGGAATAGTAATTATTTTATTATCAACAACAGTTGGCGTACTACACGCCAATTCAAGTAAAGGCCAGGATATGGCCACCGAAAAAGTAACTATTGGTTTACAGTATGAAAGTTTGACAACTGGCCTTGAAAAAATAGAACGGCAAACAAGTCTTCGTTTTTTTTATCGCAAAGCAGATGTTAAAGTGATCAAAAGTCTTAATTTACCTGTTCGTGTAAGAACAGTTCAAGAAACCCTTAACGAATTATTACGAAATACATTTTTTTCGTTTAGACAGATCGATGGCAATATTTTGCTGGAAAAAAACAATCTACAAACAGAATATTTAATAAATGGCCGTGTTGTCAGCATTAACCAACAGTCCATACCATATGCAACGGTAAGTTTAATTCAGGTGGATATCAATAAATCAATCCAAACTATCCAAACAGATACAAGTGGGAATTTTAAATTTACAGCCAACAAAAAAGGAGATTATTTAGTCAAAATTTCCGCCATGGGGATGGATAGCCTGTCAGTTGCGATTACATTGTCGGATGCTAAAGTGATCCAATTACCCAATATTATGCTCACTTCGTCTTCTACCATACTAAGAGACGTTGTTGTAACAGCATCTAAACCACTTATTAAACAGGAAATTGACCGTTTGACCTATAATGTACAGTCAGACCCGGAAAAGGATATTCTAAGCGCGTTGGAATTATTAAGAAAAGTTCCGCTGGTATCAATAACTGGTGATGATAAAATAGAAGTAAAAGGCAACAGTAATTTCAGGATTTTAATTAATGGGCGCCCATCCTCACTAATAGCAAACAACCCATCGGATGTTTTTAGAAGTATGCCTGCAAATACCATTCAGAGTATTGAGGTAATTACTAATCCTCCTTCGAAATATGATGCAGAAGGCATAGCAGGAATAATAAATATCATCACAAACAAAAAAATAGAGCAGGGTTACAACGCTTCTGTGGGTGCGTATTATAATACTTTAAATCAAAGAGGGCTAAATAGTTCGCTTACCTTGAAAACCAATAAGATCGGAATTAATGGCTTTTTTGGAAGCAATTGGCAAGATAACCCTGCATCAACTTTCAAAAATTCGCAATTGGGTACGTCGTTCATTAATACACTTTCTATCGAACAGGGACAAATGATCAACTCCAGAAATGCATTATATGGGAATGTAGAAATTAGCTACGAAATTGACTCATTGAATTTAATAACAGGTACTATGGGCTTAAACAATAGTAAAAATAACCAAAAAAGCGATCAGTTTTTTAATTTAATGAATAGCCAAAGTATTATTGAACAATCCTATCATATTGATTATTCTGGAAAAGATAATAGAAAAGGCAATGATTTCGGGATAAATTATCAATTAGGATTTCCTAACAAGAAAGACCAACTTTTAACAGCGTCTTACAAATATAACGAATCCGATTATACTGAAAACAATACTAACATTGCAACTCAACGTTTTAATTATCCCAACAATGATAGAGGACAATTTAATAACTCGGGAGCGAAAGAGCAGACTATCCAATTGGACTATGTACATCCCTTAAAATCTTTGAACATTGAGGGAGGAGCAAAAGCTATATTAAGGGATAATTATAGTGATTTTACCTACAAAAGTTTTGTGCCCGGAAGTAGAGATGAGGTCTCTAACAATACCGTTAACTCATTTAAATATTTAAATAATATTTATGGATTTTATAATACATACCATTTAAAGTTTAAGAAATGGAGCATTAAAGCAGGTGTCCGCCTTGAAGTTACAACAATTAATGCTGATTTCATAACGGTTAGTTCGAAGTTAGACCGTACCTATAGCAATCTTATTCCAACTGTAGTTTTTCAAAGAATCTTTGAAAATCAAAACAACTTAACACTGGGATATACCCAAAGAATTCAACGACCAGGTATAATGCAGCTCAATCCATTTGAAAATAAATCTAACACATTATACTGGGAAGCTGGGAACCCTGACTTGCTACCGGTTTTAAACCATAATTTTGAGTTAACTTACAGTAATTTTAAAAAGGGATCTCTAAACATTTCAGTTAATTATCTCTTTGCTAATAACTCGGTACAGCAAGTTGCTGCTTTAGGCAAAGATTCTGTTACCAGATATACCTATCAAAATATAGGAAAGAATGATGATCTCGGTTTTAATTTAAATTTCAGCTATACCATAGCAAAAGGTTTTACAGTCAATGCTAATGGCAGAATATCATATTTATGGCTTAACGGCACTTCAAACGGACAATTCGCTTCTAATCAAGGATTTAAAGGAAATACAAATATTTCGTTTTCTCATTTTTTAGAAAAATATAACTTCCGTACTTCTTTAGATTTCGGAACAAATAGCCCCGAAATATATTTACAGGGAAAATCAAGGTCCTCATACAATTCTTCACTTAGTTTAAATAAGCAGTTTTTCAATAAAAGTCTTTCCATATCGGCCTCCGTTAGTAATCCATTTGAAAAGTACAGAAACTGGTATACTAGGTTTACTACTCCTGATTTTACCTCAGATTACAATTCTAGAAACAATTTTCGGAGATTCAATTTCAGTGTAAACTATAAGTTTGGAGGGCTTAAATCAACCATTAAGAAAAATAAAAGAGGTATAAATAATGATGATTATTTAAAATAACGTTGGGTCAAGCTATAGGCTAGTTAGATCGTGTTAACTTTAGGCGTCTTACGCAGATAATTTCATCGTTAAAAAAAATGATTCTTAAGAAAGAACATAGTAATCCAGGTATTTACCATTGCTTTTGAATTGGTAAATACCTGCTTTTTCAATAATTTGTTCATCCGATTATTGGCACTGTGAAAGTGTAATAATTAGTTTTATTCACATTTTACTAAGCTTGATGATTGTTTCTTCGCTTAGTAATTGAACGATGATCGGTGGTTCAGGGAACTCTCATACCTATAATGGTACAGCATTCAATTTTCATTGAAACGATGGAAGTATTGCGCCTAAGTCTAATTGGTAAGGCAATCGGCTATGTTATGGAATTTTGACAACATACATTGCCTTTATTGTTTGCAACATGTAGAAAACATCGCAAAGACCCAAAGAACTGGATCACTGAAGTGCATTTAAAAAGTAATAACCCTGAATATAGTAAAAAATATAACGACCTCATACTATAATGTAAAAAACAGCAGATTTAATTAAAGGCATAATAAAGGGTTTGAGGCACATACTTATGTATGTTATACATTATTTTTTAATCGAATTGGCAGAAACTCTCTTAGTTTAGTGTCAAAAGTGTGAGAAAAAATCCTCGGACTTCTGCAAAGTCTTCCAACTAAAATGTGCGAATAAGTTATCACGGCCAACTTTCATAGAAATATCTTCTTATGGCGATTATCAAGCATAGAAAACATTCCCCTATAATTCTGAAACCTAGTTCCATTAATTAAAAAGTCTTTTGAGAAATTCTTTATCATTACTCAAAGATATCCAGCTAAAATGCCCGGTGTTGTTGTATTCGTAAGAGCTAACAGAAGTACCTTGTTGCTCCATTTGCGACTTTATTAACTGAACAGCAACAAGCGGAACATAGGGGTCATCTTTGCTTACACTCATAATAAATGAGATGTTTTTAAGGGTTTGCAGATCAACTGAAGACAAAGGTCTTATTGAGCTCATCAAAATAGCTGTATTGAATAATTTCGGATAAGTTAAAATAGTCTCCCAAACCATTGATCCTCCACTTGATAACCCTGCAACATACATATCCTTCTTTTCGATACGATATTGTTTTTTTATTTTATTGGCAAACTCAACAGTGGCCATCATGTTATAGTGTGCCTTGAGAATGTTCGACTTAGTTTTGATAGGCTTTGGTACGAGCACAAAATATGGCTGATCTGGTTTATCTACAAATATGTTAACAAAATGCACAAGTGCAACTCGCCCGGTGTCTGACTTACCCGGATAAAATACAAATAATCGATATTTTTTACGTGGATTATAATTCTGTGGCTTCAGCAAGTAATAAAATAATGAATCTTTATTTTTAATATAAACACTATCCTTAAAGGAATCTGCCACACGTTTTTGTTTCTCAATAGAATAACCGCCGTTTGGTTCGATCAAATTTTGTACTTCCATATCCTTCAACTGATTATTTGTTTGAACCACATTAGATCCGCAATCTATTTTCTTTTTCACACCTGACCGTACATAATTATCAGAGATCTCAAAGTGTGGAGTATCTGGTGTAGACTCTTGAAACTTGATGCCTTGGTGCAGGCCATATTGAAACCTGACAGTATCTTTTGTAAATATTTCTCCATCATTTGTAGAATAATTTGGCATGTTAAAATCATCAGTAATGGAATCGTTTAACCGGCAATTTGATACTACTGCGTATTGTTTCGCTTTCAACATGATATTTGCATCATCTGGCTTGGGATAAATCTGCCAAGCGTCCTTAACTTCATCAACCCATTTTAAATTCTCAAGTGTTACTGCGTTGTTGGATCTCACACCAAAAACTATAATATTGTCTCTAAAGTAGTTAGTAAAGTTAATAGCGACGCGATTAATATCTATGTTAACTACCCCAATATTTTTGGTTTTTGCATTATCACATCTTATTTCCTTAAACGCTGAAGACTCTGGCGCAGGTCCTGAAAAAACCGGGGTGAATTGTGGAAATATAAACCTGGTAGCAGGTCTGTACTCTGGATCCTTTGCATCCTTCATATGTTTAGGCGTGGCCCCTCTTACAATTACGCCAGTATATAATACCAGATTTTCGTCAAAATAGTAATCACCTTCAGGAAAATATAAGACACCTCCTCCTTTAGTAGAAAGATTAATCATAATCTCCTCTAAGCACGTTAGATTAACGTGCCGATTCTGATCTATTAATCCCTGTATTTTGGAAACATCAGTCACATTTCCCCATTTTAATTGGTTGGTCCAGTGCTGTGAAATTTTAAACCTCGTGGTATAAGGGTTGTCGGAAGGTATTTGGCTATAAGAAATTCTAGAAATCAGTATTAAAAATAAAATAAAGCTGGCATTTTTCATTGCTGTAAGTTTGTGTTAAAGTTTTAGTTTCGTTGATTAGTTAAGGCTGAGATGGGTTCATCAGTTTCTAATTTATTATCAGTCGTTTCACAATATTATCTTCCCGGACCTTAAGTAAAATTTTGATATTATCTTCAGCCCAGGAACTAATATTATATCTTGACAATCGAGAACGCATTGATTTATTTTTAAGCATTTGCGTAAACGGATCAACTTCCAACGCGATTTTTAGTGACTCTGCTATATCATCGATACTAAAAGGATTAACAATATGAGCACCTGATAATTCAATGCTTGCACCAGCAGTTTCGCTCAAAATAAGTACGCCGCTTTGATCATTTCGCGAAGCAAGATATTCTTTCGCAATAAGATTCATACCATCTCTCAAAGGGGTAACCAACGCCACATCAGCTACAGTATAAATAGTTACCATTTCTTCTACAGACAACGCCTTATGATCATAAAATACTGGAAACCAAACATCTGTACGGAAGCTATTATTAATTTCGGCCACCAATCGGTCGACCTGTTTTTTAACTTTATCAAACGCCTTAACCTTTCGCATAGACGGTGCTGCTATTAAAAGAAGGACAACTTTCTTGTGCTGTTGAGGATTTTCTTTAAGAAAATTCCTATACCCTTTTAATTTGTTAATAATCCCTTTGGTATAATCAAGCCGGTCGATCGACAGAATAATTTTTTGCCCATAAAACTGTGACCGCATTTGTTCAGCCTTTCGCTGAACGGTTAATGAAGAAGCCATTGTCGAAAAACCTTTAAAATCGATATTCATCGGTAATGCTTCATATTTTATTAAACGATTTTGATGATTGATCAGGCCGCCATCACTGTTAATCCGCAAAACTCTAGCTATAACCTGCTCAAAGTTATTAACGTAGTCATTTATATGGAACCCAATGAAATCTGCGCCTAAAATCCCCTGCAATAATTCGGATCGCCAGGTAGTCATAAGTATTTTAAAAATATCAAAACATGGAAATGGAATGTGTTGAAAGAATCCAATAGTAGCATTTGGTAGTTTGTTTCGGATCAATTGTGGTAACATCAGCAAATGAAAATCATGGATCCATATGATATCACCTTCCTTAAATACTTCCATTACTTTATCACAAAATAAATCATTAGCTTTCTTGTAATACTCCCAACATTTAGCCTTGATCTTTGTATTTGCAGGATCAATGTGAAAAAGTGGCCAGAGGGTTTGATTACAAAAACCATTGTAATAGTATTTTTCTAAATTTCTATCCAAAAATACCGGCACACATTTAAAATCCTCAAGTAGTTTGTCAGTAACATTTTGGCGTTCATGTTCTTCAATGTCTATTCCCGGCCATCCTATCCATAAATACTCTGTAATATTACCGGATTTAATATACGATGAAAGTCCTGTGGAGAGCCCGCCAATACTTGGTGTAAATTCAATAGCACCATTCGATCCAGGTTTGCCTCTTAATGGCAGTCGATTGGAAACAATTATATATCTCATAATCTAACAAATTAGGTTGTTATGGTAGTATTGATAAAAAGTTTTGATTTAGGAAAGCATTATCAGTTCTACGCTCAAATCAACTGAAATCAAAACATACTTCCTGAATACTGATTTCCCCAAACAGGTTATTTGGAGAAGCTAAATGAAGTACATAGTCTTTATCTACATCTATTGACATTAAATACCATCTCTGATTTGAGATCGTTGCGAGATCTTTAAAGATTAGAACATTTTTCGGCTCAATAGATAAGCCCCTTCCATCAGCCTTAATTACGGCCTCTTTAGCCGTCCAATAATGGTAAAATGTACGCAACGGATTGCCTGAACTATTGATACCTGACCATTCTTCTGTAGAAAATGAGGTATCGAAATCCGCAAAATTTATAGACAATATTTTTTCTATATCGACTCCAATTTTTTGAGTTAGTGATAACGCACAAACAACATATTCAGACGAATGCGAAATATTAAAATCAATATCCGAACCGAAAAAAAATGGCCGACCGAACAGCGAATAAGAAATATCGTCCAGCGATAAATCAAGATTATTGGCTTTTATTGCGGTTCCTAATAGAAGCTTACCAAAAAGAGTTAACAAAGCATCACCACGATTTTTATACTTAAGGATATTAGTGTGAAATTTTGACGGTAATTCGTTCAAATAGTTGTAAAACCTAGTATTACTTATATCTTCATCACATTTAACGTAAAATAATTGCACCATTGTTATTTGTTGTTAAGAGGAGCAACTGGGATTGTAAAATCCTCCAAACCAAACTGTTGGATAATATTTACGATTTCTTTCGCATGATCGAAAATAAAAAAATGCTTACCTGGAAATTCTTTTATACAAAAGGACAAAGATGTTTCCTTTCTCCAGGCTAAAGCTTCTTCATAAGTTGTTGCTTCTTCAGTTCCAATCAGGCAAGTAATTGATACCTCTAATGGGCCAGCGGTTGCATATTGATAACTTTCGATTGACTTAAAATCTGCACGAAGTATCGGCTCAAATATCTCCATCAATCCATTATCCTCTAGCACTTTATCAGGACTTCCTCCTAATTCTTGCAAATTCTTTATAAATTCTTTTTTCGGTAAAGATGAACGATGTGGGTAGTTGCCAGATACAGAAGGGCCTCCTCTGCCTGAAAGAAAAAGATGCTTTGGCAACTTGAGATTATTATCAGCTAGTTTCTTAGTGATCATATATCCCAGCAACGCGCCCATGCTATGTCCATAAATCACATAAGGTGTGTTCAACCTTGAAAGCATATTCGACAGAAAATCGTCGACCATGTTTTCCATGTTAGTGAGTAACGCTTCTTTATATCTTGCCCCTCTACCGGGTAGTTCATAAGGTATAATATTTAGTTTCCTTGGGGCTACTTGAGCAAATTTCTGATAGGAATATTTGCTTGCTCCGGCAAATGGCAGGCAAAAAACATTTAATAATTCCATAGTTTAAATAGGTAAAAAATAGGTTTTAGATTGCGAAACCTCACGGTCTATTTTGTATGATGAGTATAATAGTCATCAAACATATTTTGAAGCAATAAAACAGCATTGTCTTTTTTTGCAGTTTCTCCAGATACTGTTAAATTAAAATAGGGTTTATTTGGCAGATCATTGGGCTTTGATACAAAAATAAATGCACTGCTCGCAACCTGCGTGCCACAACGGCTATCGCCACCAGCCGTTGCACCCGCTCTTAGCGCAATCATCAAGATTTCTTGTATACTTTTCCCTTGGCGCTGTGCTTTTTTTATTGCTATATATATTAGCTTAATAGCCATCTTGCTTGCCAGTGTATTACCTTGAATAGAAAATTCTCTGGATGTTAAAATCCCCTTATTAGCCGGAACATTTTTTCCGGTGTAGGCACGGGCATACCCTGACTTGTTCAATGTTACTACGGCATATTGCTGATCCCATGGGAGGTATGTTTTCCTTTTTAATACATTGAGAATTGCTTGGGAAGAATACCCTGCGTTTATCATCTCGAATCCAATCTGACGGGCATCGTTATTACTTTCCGCTTGTACAATAATAGCCCCCTTACCAGGAATGATTTTTCCGATATTATACACGTCGTCTGTACAGGATGCTCCTGCCATACCAATCTCTCCGGTATTTTTATCTACAATAATTATAGACCAGGTTGCAAATGTTTGAAGAGAAAATAACAATAAAAAAATGGTAAGCTGATAATTAAGTTTCATAATTGATTATTTATTTTGTTTAATTGATTGTTCTATTTCATTATTAATTCTTTCGTTTACCTCTTTATCTTCATAAATTGAAAAATGGTCGTGCCCTTTTAAGATCTCTAAAGTGAAGCGGGTATTGAGATTATCGATTTTTTTCTTCATAACCCGCACGGCATCTTCTAAATAAAAATTATCCTCAGAGCCTACGTAAACGTGTAATTTACCCTCTAAATTATCTTTCAGCGTGGGCCAGTTTTTTACAATAACACTCGATATATCATACTTTTCCCAATTTTTAAATATTTCAGGATTTATAGCCCCAGATTGCCTATTCCACAACTTTTCTGGCCGTCCATTACTCCCTTTGGTGCTGAATACTGCTTCGAATGAACCCAATTGTTCGCCGTATCCCAGCACCCCCTCCTTATCTGACAATTCTTTATAAGTTATTTTGACATCTCCAGGGGTTCTTGTAAGCACACGTGTCTTACTTGGGCATTTCGGCAAAAATGGCCAGCCGTTCCGCATTTAAACTGTCACCCCATTTCGCTTTAAAGTGACCACCTGTTTCGGGGCAAACTGGCCGTTCTGATCTTTTGATCAGCTTTTTTCGCAACTG
>Ga0265798_10009723_pt1 | contig 11975 bp, 12 predicted proteins | sample P3T30metagenome_FD_192430 | JGI IMG/M metagenome (GOLD analysis project Ga0265798, IMG submission 192430) | Plant litter microbial communities from East Loma Ridge, Irvine, California - P3 T30 | ecosystem: Environmental > Terrestrial > Plant litter > Unclassified | place: USA: California... | reverse complement strand
GGCTGACCCGGCCGGCGCCGCCCGACGAGCCGAGGAGGCGCGCGTCAGCCCCAGGGGATGACGCCGACCACGACCGCCACGACGAGCATCACGACCGACACGACCGCCGCCCGCCAGAGCACCTTCTTGTGGTGGTCGCCGAGGTTGACGTTCGCGAGGCTGACGAGCAGCAGGATGGCCGGCACGAGCGGGCTCTGCAGGTGCACGGGCTGCCCGATGACGGAGGCGCGGGCCATCTCGACGGGCGCGATGCCGAACGCCGAGGCGCTCTCGGCCAGCACGGGCAGGATGCCGAAGTAGAAGGCGTCGTTGCTCATGAAGAAGGTCAGCGGCAGGCTCAGCAGCCCGGTGATGACGGCGAGGTACGGCCCCATCGCGTCGGGGATCACGTCGACCAGCCAGTCGGCCATGGCGCTCACCATGCCCGTGCCGTTCAGCACGCCGATCAGCACGGCGGCCGCGAACACCATCGACACGACGCCGACGATGCTCGGCGCGTGGGCGACGATCTCGGCCGTCTGCTGCTTCACCCTCGGGAAGTTCACGAGCAGGGCGATCGCCGTGCCGACCATGAAGACGTAGGCGAGCGGGAAGAGGTCGAGCACGAGCAGCACCATCACGGCGACGGTCAGCGCGAGGTTGACCCAGATCAGCTTCGGGCGCAGCGTCTCGCGGGTGGGGTCGAGCATGGTGTCGGCCATCGTCCCGACTCCGGGGGTGCCGTTCTCGGAGAGGCCGCTGCCCCCGGCGTCGACCGCGCGCTCGCCGGGAGCGTCGGCCCGCGAGCCGTCGGCCCGGCCGCCGCGCAGCCCGAGGGCGACGGTGGGGCTGGTGAACATCGAGACGCCGCGGCCCTCGGCGACGCCCGCGCCGGCGTTGGCCATCGCCTTCGACAGCGGCACCGCGACCGCGGCGGTGTCGAGCGACACGGTGCCGCCGAGGCGGCGGCGCTCGCGGATGCCGAGCAGCCAGGCGAAGGCGAAGGCGACCACGAGCCCGGCGATCAGCGACGGCACGAGCGGCACGAAGATCTCGGACGGCGAGACGTTCAGCGCGGCGGCCGCCCGCACGGTCGGCCCGCCCCACGGCACGATGTTGAGCGTGCCGTTGATCAGGCCGGCGACGCAGGTGAGCACGACGGGGCTCATGCCGAGCCGCAGGTAGATCGGCAGCATGGCGGCCGTCGTCACGATGAAGGTCGTCGACCCGTCGCCGTCGAGCGACACCGCGCCGGCGAGCAGGGCCGTGCCGAGCACGATCTTGGCGGGGTCGTTGCCGGTCGCCCGCAGGATGAACCGCACCAGCGGGTCGAACAGCCCCACGTCGATCATCAGGCCGAAGTACATGATCGCGAACATCAGCAGGGCCGCGGTCGGGGCGAGGTCGCCCACGGCCTCGATCACCATGTCGCCGATGCCGAGGCCGGCGCCGGCGAAGAGGCCGAAGATCGTCGGCACCATGATCAGCGCGAGCATCGGCGAGAGCCGCTTCGTCATGATCAGCACCATGAAGGTGAGGATCATCAGATAGCCGAGCAGTACGAGCATCGGGACTCCTTCGTCCGTGAGCGTGTCGGTGGGCCGGCCCGCCGGAGCCGGCCCCCGGAGGGTCGGCCGGTGCGGCGAGCAGCGCGTCCGGGCACGCTAGCGGCCCCGGGCCGGGCGCGTCGCGGTTCTGCGCGTTGGACCCGTTGCGCACGTTGTCGGCGTTCTGCTCGTTCTGCTCACGCGCCTCCCGGGGCCCGGCTAGCCTGACGCTCGTGACCGACGACAGCTCACCCCGGAGCACCCGTGCCCGCCCGCCGCGGCGCGGGCGCCGGTTCGCGACCGAGGTGCTGCTGCTGCAGCTCGCCGTGGTGACCGCGATCGTCGTGCTGACGAGCGCCGTCTTCGTCGGCATCGCCGTGCAGCGCCTCGCCCACGAGGCCGAGTCGACCGCGCTCGCCGTGGCGCAGAGCGTCGCCGCCGACAGCGACGTGCGCCGCGAGGTCGCCGCCCTGAGCGTCGACGGCACCGCCCTCGACGAGGAGGCGCTGGCCGGCGGCCCCCTGCAGCTCACGTCCGCCTCGGTGCAGCAGCGCACGGGCGCCCTCTTCGTCGTCGTCACCGACGACCGCGGGATCCGCCTCGCGCACCCCGAGCCCGACCGCATCGGCGAGCGGGTCAGCACGAGCCCCGACGCGGCCCTCCGCGGGGAGGAGACGGTGGCCTGGGAGAGGGGCACCCTCGGCGACTCGGCCCGCGCCAAGGTGCCGGTCTTCGCGCCCGACGCGGCCTCGGGCGAGCGTCCGGTCGTCGTCGGCGAGGTCAGCGTCGGCTACGCGCCCGCCCGGGTCTACGACGCGCTGGCCCGCGACAGCCTGCCGGTGGTCGGCGTCGCGGCGCTCGCGCTGCTGCTCGGCGTGGTCGCGTCGGTGCTCATCCGCCGCCGCCTCGACCGCCTCACCCTCGGCCTCCAGCCCGACGACCTCGCCACGCTCGTGCAGAACCAGCAGGCCGTGCTCGGCGGCGTGGGGGAGGGGGTGCTCGCGGTCGACCGGTCCGGTCGCGTGACCGTCTGCACCGAGCAGGCGGCGCAGCTGCTGTCGCTCGACCACGCCGCCGACGCCGCGGTGGGGCGGCCGCTCGGCGAGCTCGACCTGCCGGGGGAGCTGGCCGACCTGCTCGACCCGGCCCGCGCCTCCTCGGGGCCGTCGTCCTCGGCGCGGCCGGCCGGCGCGACGCTCGTCGTCGGGCCGCGCGTGCTCATCGTCGACGTCCGCCCCGTCGCGCGCGAGGGCGTCGACCTCGGCCGCGTCGCCGTGCTGCGCGACCGCACGGCCGTCGAGGCGCTCACCCGCCGGCTCGACGCGGTCGGCGCGATGACCACGGCGCTGCGGGCGCAGCGCCACGAGTTCGCGAACCGCCTGCACGCCGTCTCGGGGCTGCTCGAGATCGGCCGGGTCGAGCAGGCGCAGGGCTACCTCGCCGACGTGCTCGAGCACGGTCCGCTGCGCTACCCCGTCAAGCACGCCGACCGGCTGGCCGAGCCCTACCTGCAGGCGTTCGTCGGCGCGAAGGGCGTCGAGGCCGCCGAGCGCGGCGTGCTGCTGCAGCTCGGGCCCGAGACGCTCGTCGCGGGCACGGTCGTCGAGCCGGGCGACGTGACGACGGTGCTCGGCAACCTGGTCGACAACGCCGTGCGCGCGGCGGTCGCGGGCCGCACGACGCCCGCCTGGGTCGAGGTCGAGCTGCTCGACGACGGCCGCGACCTGCACCTCTCGGTGATGGACTCGGGCGACGGCGTGGCGCGGCCGGAGCGGCTCTTCGAGCGCCGGCGCGACGCCCACGAGCCGGGCACGGCGCCCGCCGACGAGACCGGGGGAGGCGCGGGGCACGACCCCGTGCACGGCCTCGGCTTCGGGCTGCCCCTGTCGCGCGACACCGCCCGCCGGCAGGGCGGCGACGTGTGGCTCGGCTCGCCCGGCGGCGACGGCCACGGCGCGGTGTTCTGCGCCCGGCTCGTCGGCGCGGTGCAGCCGCCGGCCGAGCTCGCCCGCGACGCGGGCCCGCACGACCCCGGCCCCGGCCGCGACGCGGGCCCCCGCGACCCCGGCCCCGCCGGCCGCCCCGACCCCTCGAGGAGCACCCCGTGACCGCCGCCCCCGACCGCCCGCTGACCGTGCTCGTCGTCGACGACGACTTCTGGGTCGCCGACGTGCACCGCGCCCGCGTCGACGCGCAGGACGGGTTCCGCGCGCTGCCCGCGGTCGGCACCGTCGCGGCCGCGCGTCGCGTGCTCGCCGAGCAGCCCGTCGACCTCGTGCTGCTCGACCTCTACCTGCCCGACGGCAGCGGCCTCGACCTGCTGCGCGAGCTCGACGTCGACGCGTTCGTGCTGAGCGCCGCCTCCGACCCGGCGACCGTGCGCACGGCCCTCCGCCGCGGGGCCCTCGCCTACCTCATCAAGCCCTTCGCGGCCGAGCTGCTCGACGAGCGGCTGCGGGCGTACCGGCGCTTCGAGCACGTGCTCGACGACGGCCCCGGCGAGGGGGCCGGCGGTCGCGGCGGGGTCGACCAGGAGGCGGTCGAGCGCGCCCAGCGCATCCTGCACTCCGGCGACGCGCGGGCGTCGTCGCGGTCGCGCTCGGCGACGGAGCAGGCCGTGCTGGAGGCGGTGGTCGCCTCCGCCGCCGAGCTCAGCGCCGCGGAGGTCGCCGACCAGGTCGGGGTCAGCCGGGCGACCGCCCAGCGCTACCTGGCCTCGCTCGCCGCCGACGGGCACCTCGCGATGCAGCTCCGCTACGGCTCGGCCGGGCGGCCCGAGCACCGCTACCTCCGCGCCTGACCCGGCCCGCGCCCCCACTCCGGGGGCGCGGGCTTACGCGGCCCCCCGCTGCGCCGATAGAGCGCCCTGAGCACGGATCGCTCGACTCCCCGGCCACGGATCGGCCCCTCGTCTCCCCACCAGGGAGACACGAGACCCCTGGAACGTGCATGCCCCTCGAATCCGTGACCCAGGCCGCCCTGCAGAGCGCCCTCGACGGCCTCTCGCTGCGCCAGAAGACCATCGCGGCCAACATCGCGAACGTGAACACCCCCGGCTACCAGGCCAAGCGGGTGCAGTTCGAGGAGGCCCTCGGCCGGTCGGTCGCGCAGGGGAGCGGCGCCGTCGGCGCCACCACGAGCCGCTCGCTCGAGCCCACGCGGCTCGACGGCAACAACGTGAACCTCGACACCGAGACGCTGTCGAACGTCGACACCGTGCTGCGGTACCAGTTCGCCACGCAGGCGATGAACTCCGAGCTGACGGCCGTCCGCGCCGCGTTCCGGACCAGCTGATGCCCGCCTTCGACGCGATCGGCATCGCGAGCACCGGCCTGACCGTGCACCGCAAGTGGCTCGACGCCGTCTCCGACAACATCGCCAACGTCAACACCGTGAAGTCGATGGACGACACGGCGTTCCAGGCCCGCTACGTCGAGGTGCAGGAGGGCGCCGGCACCTCCGGCGTCTACGTGCGCGCCGACCGCTACGGCAGCGAGGAGGGGCGGGTCACGTACCTGCCCGACCACCCGCTGGCCGACGCGGAGGGCTACGTGCGCATGCCCGACATCGACCTCGGCGCCCAGATGGGCGACCTGATCATGGCGCAGCGCGGCTACCAGGCCAACGCCGCTGTCGTCGACCGTGCCAAGACGGCCTACGAGGCCGCACTCCAGATCGGACGCAGCTGATGCCCCTCCCCGCGATCCCGGCCCTCGGGGCCGTCCAGCAGTCGGGCTACGCCGACGTCTCCTCCCTCCTGCAGGCAGGAGGCGCGGGCGCGGCCGGCGGCGTCGCCGGCGTCCCCGGGGCGAGCGGCCCCACCGCCTCCGCCTCGACCTTCGGCGCGACGATGACCGGTGCCGTCGAGGGCCTCCAGCAGCTGCAGGGCGAGGCCAAGACCCTCGCCGTGAAGGCCGTCACGGGCGACCTCACCGACATCCACGACGCGACCATCGCGGCCACCCGCGCCCAGGTCACGCTCGAGCTCGTCAGCGCCGTCCGCAACAAGGGCGTCGACGCCTTCAACGAGATCATGAGGATGCAGGCCTGATGCCCACCGCACTGAAGGGCCCGCTCGACAGGCTGCGCGCCACGCTCGCCGGCTTCTCGGTCGCCCAGCGCACCATCGCCGTGATCCTCGTCGCGGCGCTCGTGCTCGGCGTCGTCGCGCTGACCAGCTGGCTGACGAAGCCGACCTACACGCCGCTGTTCAGCGGCATCTCCGCCGTCGACGCGAGCGCCATCGTCGAGCAGCTGAAGGCCGACGGGGTGCCCTACGAGCTGACCGCCGGCGGCCAGACGATCCTCGTGCCCGAGGAGAGCGTCTACCAGGAGCGCCTCACGGCGGCGGCCGCGGGCCTGCCCTCGACGGGCGGCGACGGCGGCTACTCGCTGCTCGACACGATGGGCGTCACGTCGTCGGAGTTCCAGCAGGACGTCACGTACAAGCGCGCCATCGAGGGCGAGCTCGCCAAGACGATCATGGCCATGAAGGGCGTGAAGACCGCCACGGTGCAGCTCGCGATCCCCGAGGAGAGCGTCTTCGTGGCCGAGCAGAAGGACCCGACGGCTTCCGTCTTCGTCGAGACGCAGGGCGGCGCGACGCTCACCGACCAGCAGGTGCAGGCGATCGTGAACCTGACCAGCGCCTCCGTCGAGGGCATGACGACGACCGACGTCGCGGTCACCGACGCGTCGGGCGCCGTGCTCTCGCAGATCGGCACCGGAGCCGTGGGAGGCGCGGGAGACCAGGCGAGCGACTACGAGTCGAAGGTCCAGTCGTCGGTGCAGGCGATGCTCGACAAGGTCGTCGGCGCCGGCAACTCGTCGGTCGTGGTCGCGGCCGACCTCGACCAGAGCGCCGGCACGCGCGTGACCGAGTCGTTCACGCAGCCGACCACCGGCCCGATCGCCCTCAACGAGTCGAGCACCACCGAGCAGTACGGCGCGGGCGCGGCGGGCGCCGGCGGCACCGGCGCGACCGGCGTGCTCGGCCCCGACAACATCGCGGTGCCGAACAACACGGCCACCGCGGGCGGCGCGGGCGGCACCGGCGCGGCCGGCGACGGCGGCTACGTCAACGAGTCGGCGACGAAGAACAACGCGGTCGACAAGACCACCGAGACGATGAGCGTGCCCGCGGGGGGCGTGAGCCGGCAGACCGTGTCGGTCGCCCTCGACGCGAAGGCCGCCCAGGGCGTCAACCTGCAGAGCATCGACGACCTCGTGCGGAACGCCGCGGGCATCGACGTGGGGCGCGGCGACGACGTCGAGGTCGCCCTCGTCGACTTCGACACGTCGGGCGCCGCCGCCGCGAAGGAGGCGCTGGCCGCGGCCGACGCCGCCGCCGCGACCGAGGCGATGTGGGGCACGATCCGCACGGTCGGCATCGTGGCCGCGATCGTGATCGCCCTGATCGTCGGGCTCATCGTGTTCGCCAAGCGCAACCGTCGCCAGGCCCGCGAGGACCTCGACCTCGGCGAGCTCAGCGCCGGCAACGCGGCCCAGACGTGGGACGCCACGATGGCGCTCGACATCGACGACGCGGGCGCCTCCGGCCGCCGCGCGCTGCTCGGCGACGACGCCCCGACGCAGCTGCTCAGCGTCGACGCCCCCGAGCCCTCGCCCGAGCACGTGTCGGCCGAGCGCAAGCGCGCCGAGATCGACGCCCTCGCCCAGCGCGACCCCGAGAAGACCGCCGAGCTGCTGCGCGGCCTGATGGACCAGCGGGTCGGCTCGTGAGCACGGTGGCCCTGGGCGCCTCGGGTGCCGGGTCCGTCGCGGGCGCGCCGACCGCCTCCTCGGGGCTGACCGGCGCCCAGAAGGTCGCCGTCATCCTCATGCAGATGGAGCAGACGCGCGCCGCCACGGTGATGCAGAAGTTCAGCGAGGAGGAGGCGGAGGAGATCACGGCCGAGATCGTGAAGCTCCGCCGCGTCGACCCCGCCGTCGCCGAGTCGGCCGTGGCCGAGTTCCACGACCTCAGCGTCAGCGGCCGCTACCAGCGCCGCGGCGGGCACGACGTGGCCGTGGGGCTGCTCGAGGCGTCGTTCGGGTCGGAGCGCGCCGCCGGCGTGATGGAGCGCCTCGCCTCCAACGCCATGGGCAAGAGCTTCGAGTTCTTCGACGAGGCCGACCCCGGCCAGGTCATCACCCTGCTCGACGGCGAGCTGCCCCAGACCATCGCCCTCGTGCTCGCGCACCTGCGCCCGCAGCAGGCCTCGGCCGTGCTCGCCGGCCTCGACGTCGACGTGCGCACCGACGTGGCCCAGGCCATCGCCACGATGGGCACCGCGACCCCCGAGGCCGTCGGCATCGTCGCCACCACCCTCAAGGTGCGGGCCGGCGCCGTCGTCGCCCCGCGCGAGCAGGTGGAGGTGGTCGGCGGCATCCAGCCGCTGGTCGAGATCATCAACCGCAGCGACAGCGCCACCGAGCGCGCCCTGCTCGACGGGCTCGACGCCCGCGACCCGGCGCTCGCCGAGGAGGTGCGCTCGCGCATGCTGACCTTCGAGGACATCGTGAAGCTGGAGTCGCGCGACATCCAGCAGGTGCTCCGCGGCATCGACGCGGCCGTGCTCGCGACCGCCATGAAGGGCGCGCTGGCCGCCGTCACCGACGTCATCCGCGGCAACGTCTCCGAGCGCAACCGCGAGCTGCTCGACGACGAGCTGCAGTCGATGGGGCCGGTGCGCAAGTCGCAGGTCGAGGAGGCGCGGGCCGAGGTCGTGCGCGCCATCCGCGAGCTCGAGGCCCAGGGCGCCATCACGGTGCACCGCGCCGACGAGGACGCCCTCGTCGAGTAGCGCCGCAGGGCGGGCCCCCTTTCGGGGCGAGTCCTAACGACCCCGGCGCTGCCGCCGAGAGTCGCAGCTGAGCACGGATCGCTCATCTCCCCAGGCCACGGATCGGCCGCACGCCCCCCTCCGTCGAACGGCTGCCCTGTGCTCGATCCCGTGATGTCCCGACCGGACGCGTCGTCCGTCGCGGACTCGTTCTCGCGCGTCGTGTACCCGTCGGTGACCGGGGGCCGCGCGGCCGACCACGACGACCCCGACCTGCAGCGTCGGGCCCGCGCCGAGGCGGCCGGCCACGCCGCCGGGTACGCCGTCGGGCTCCGGGCCGCCGAGCGTGAGCTGACCGCCCGCCGGGCCGTGCTCGAGGCCGAGCACGCCGACGCCCGCGCCCGCCTCGAGCAGGCGACCGCCGCCTCCCTCGCCGTCCTCGCCGCGGCCGCGCAGGCCCTCGAGGCCCGCGTCGTGCCGGTGCTCCGCGACTCCGAGGAGGCGCTGGTCGCGACCGCCCTCGACCTCGCCTCCGCCGTCGTCGGCTACGAGGTCTCCGCCTCCGAGCGCAGCACCGAGGCCGGGCCGCGGGTCGGCCGCACCGCCCGCGCCGCCGTGGCCCGCGCGCTCGCCGACGTCGACGCCTCCGTCGTGGTCCGCGTGCGCCTGCACCCGGCCGACGCGGCGCTCGTCGCCGAGGCCGCGCACGAGGCCGGCGTCGTCGTCGTCGGCGACCCCGCCCTCCGCCCCGGCGACGCCGAGGCCGACCTGCCCACGGGGCTCGTCGACGCCCGCCTCGGCTCCGCCCTCGACCGGGCGCGCACGGCGCTGCTCGGCGACGCCGGACCGGCGGGAGCGCTCTCGTGACCCTCGCCGCGCCTCCCTCGGCCCGCCCCGCCGACCCGTTCGTCGCCCACCTCGGCACGCGCGTGGCCGCGGCCCGCGCCGCGGCCCGCCCCCAGCGCGTCGGCCGCGTCGTCAGCGCGGTCGGCCTCGGCCTCACCGTGCAGGGCCTCGACGCGGCGGTCGGCGAGGTCGTCACGGTCGGCGAGACGTCGGTCGACGCGGCCACCGGGCTGACCGTCGGCGGCGGCACCCTCGCGGAGGTCGTCGCGACCACGCCCGAGGGCGTCCGCTGCATGCCCCTCGGCCGCCTGACCGGCGTCACCGCCGGCATGCCCGCCCGCTCGACCGGCCGGCCCCTGCTCGTGCCGACCGGCGCCGGCCTGTTCGGCCGCGTGCTCGACGGCCTCGGCCGCCCGATCGACGGCAAGGGGCCGCTGCTGCGGCCCGACGGCCGTCCCGTCGACCTCGTCGGCCTGGCCCACGAGACGCCGTCCGCGATGCACCGCTCGCGCATCGACACGCCCCTCCAGCTCGGCGTGCGGGTGCTCGACACCCTCACCGCCGTCGGCCGCGGCCAGCGCGTGGGCCTCTTCGCGGGCTCCGGCGTCGGCAAGTCGTCGCTGCTGTCGATGATCGCCCGCGGCACCGACGCGCAGGTCAGCGTCGTCGCCCTCGTCGGCGAGCGCGGCCGCGAGGTGCGCGAGTTCCTCGAGGACGACCTCGGGGCCGAGGGCCTCGCCCGCTCGATCGTCGTCGTCTCGACGAGCGACGAGCCGGCCCTGATGCGCCTGCGCGCCGCGTTCGTGGCGACGCGCATCGCCGAGTCGTTCCGCGACGAGGGCGCCGACGTCGTGCTGATGATGGACTCGCTGACCCGCGTCGCCATGGCGCAGCGCGAGATCGGGCTGTCGGTCGGCGAGCCCCCGGCCACGCGCGGCTACCCGCCGTCGACGTTCTCCGTGCTCGCCGAGCTGCTCGAGCGCGCCGGCACCGACCGCGTCGGCTCGATCACCGGCATGTACACGGTGCTCGTCGACGGCGACGACCACAACGAGCCCGTCGCCGACGCGGCCCGCAGCATCCTCGACGGGCACGTCGTGCTCGACCGAAAGCTCGCGGTGACGGGGCACTTCCCGTCGGTCGACGCCCTCGGCTCGGTCTCGCGCGTCGCCTCCAAGGTGACGACGCCCGCCCAGCGGGCCGCGGCGACCTCGCTCCGCACGGTGATGGCCGCCCGCCGGGCCGCGCAGGACCTGCTCGACGTCGGCGCCTACCAGCGCGGCACGAACCCCCTCGTCGACGCGGCCGTCGACCACCAGGGCGCGATCGACGCGTTCCTGCAGCAGGGCATGGACGACCGGGCGCCCGCCGCCGAGTCGTGGGCCCGCCTCGCCCAGCTCACGTCACGACTCGGAGGTGCCTGATGGCTCGTTCCTTCTCCCTGGTCGGCCTGCTCCGGCTCCGCCACGCCCAGCAGGACCAGGCCGCCGGCCGCCTCGCCGAGGCGAACGAGCGCCTGCGCGACGCCGCCGACCGTCGCGTCGCGACCCGCCGCACGCTCGACGACGCGCCCCAGGCCATCACCGACGCCGCGATGCTCAGCGCCGTCGCCGCCTCCCGGGCGTCCACCCGGGGCATGCTCACCGAGCTCGACGCCGTGACGCAGCGCCGACGGGCCGACGCCGAGGAGGCGCAGGTCGCGTTCACGGCAGCCCGTCGCGCCGCCGTCGGGCTCGAGAAGCTCGAGGCGGCCCACGCGGTCGAGGCCGCCGCCGAGGACCTCCGCCAGGAGCAGTCCGCGCTCGACGAGATCGCGTCGCGCACGGCCGTCGCGTCGGCGGCGCCGGCCGTGTCGGCGGCGTCGGCGGCGCCGGTCGCCAGCCCCGTCGGGCCGCCGGCGTCGGCCGCGCGTCCGGCGTCGCCCGCCGGCCCCGCCCTGCCCCCGACCTGGATGCAGGCCGCCGGTCGTCCCCTCGCCGGAGGCGCGTCGTGAGCCCCGTGAGCGAGGTCCTGTCGCGCATCCAGGACATCCGCACGCAGATCGACCAGCTCCGCACGGGCGGGGCCGGGTCGCTGCTCGGCGGCGCCTCCGGGGCCTCGTCCGCCTCCCGGGCCTCGGCGAGCGCGTTCGCCGACACGCTCTCGGGGACGGGCGCCGCCGCGTCGTCCGTCGGCGCCGCCGGGTCGGCCGGCTCGGCGCTCGCCAGCTCGGCGTCGGTGCCCGCCGTGAAGGGCGCCGTCGCGACCGGCAGCGGCGCCACGGGCTCCGACGTCGTCGAGGGCGCGAAGAAGTACCTCGGCGTGCCCTACGTGTTCGGCGGCGAGGACGCCAGCGGCATGGACTGCTCCGGGCTCGTGCAGCGCGTCTTCGCCGACCTCGGCGTCGCCATGCCGCGCGTCGTGCCCGACCAGGCGCGCATGGGCGCCGAGGTGGCGTCGCTCGCCGACGCGAAGCCGGGCGACCTGCTCGTGCCGAAGGGCGAGGGGCACATCGTGATCTGGCTCGGCGACGGCAAGGTGCTGCACGCGCCCCGTCCGGGCAAGGACGTGCAGATCGTGGGCAACTGGTACAAGGACTCCGACCTGGCGACCATCCGTCGCGTCGTCCCGGCGACCGCGGCGGCCCCGGCCGCGGCGGGTGCTGCGCCCGCCGCGGGCGGAGCGAGCATCGACCTCATGACGGCGCAGCTTCAGCAGCTGATGCGGGCGGGGGCGACCTCGTGACCGTCGCACGGGCGCTGCCCCCGGTGCTGACCGCGCCGGGCGGCACCGGTGCCGCCTCCGGCGCGGGCGCCGTCTCCTCGGGACGGGGCTCCGC